>OBXO01000852.1_pt1 | contig 18525 bp, 17 predicted proteins | sample 1501431 | NCBI WGS metagenome assembly OBXO01 (sample SAMEA2580163, study PRJEB22360) | human gut metagenome | biome: human gut; feature: human-associated habitat; material: faeces | place: Denmark | collected 2008/2010 | reverse complement strand
TCGATGTTCTAAAGCTATTCCCGGCCACCTCGCGGGGAGCCGATGAGCTGTATTATCGGCGGGTACCATGCCAATTACCATACGAACAAGAAAAATTACGAGCATGCCATGGGAACCAAAACGGACGGCAATATCCTGATTATGGGAGGCTGCGGACCGATGGGACTCGGAGCGGTAAGCTATGGCATCCAGTTTGAAAATAAACCGAAGCGAATTGTAGTGACCGATGTAAATGAAGACAGAATTAACCGTGCAAGGGAAGTGATTTCCGAGAAACATGCCAAAGAAATGGGCGTGGAGCTGCACTATGTAAATACTGCCGGGATGGCGGATCCGATTGCGGAGCTGATGGCCATTACACAGGATCACGGATACGACGACGTGTTTGTCTATGCCCCAATCAGGCAGGTTGCGGAGATGGGAGATAAGCTGCTGGCATTTGACGGCTGCATGAACTTCTTTGCAGGGCCGACCGACAGCCAGTTTAAGGCGGAAATCAACCTCTATAACTGTCACTACACAAGCACGCATATCATGGGAACAACAGGGGGAAATACGGATGACCTGATCGAGGCCAATGAGCTTTCGGCCAGGGGAGCAATCGAACCGGCTGTTATGGTAACTCATGTGGGCGGAATCAACAGCATTGCAGAGGCGACGAAGAATCTGCCGTCTATTCCGGGAGGTAAAAAACTGACTTATACCCAGTTCGATATGCCTTTGACCGCTATCGATGATTTTGCGAAGCTGGGAGAGACGGATCCGCTGTTTAAGAAGCTGGATGAGTGCTGTAAAGCGCATAAAGGACTCTGGTGTGCAGAGGCTGAGAAGGTACTGTTTGAGCATTTCGGAGTAAAGTAATAAAAAGCGCGTTTTGTGAAGGACAGAGTTCAGGGGAGGCTGTGACCGGTATTGGTCACAGCCTCCCCTGTTTTTGAAGCTGTCTGTTTCACGGCAGCCCTGCATGGCAGGATTTGCCTGGTGGGTTTTCATTGAAGGCGGTGACCTGTGCGCGGAGCGTGCAGGTTATCGTTATTTCTCCTGTGTCACAGGGCCGTAGAAGCCGATAAGATATAAACCGCAGATTCCTACCAGAGCATAGATAACTTTGGACAGCATGGAAGCGGAACCAAAGAGATAGGAAACGAGGTTAAAGTTAAAGAACCCGATAAGCCCCCAGTTGACCGCACCGATAATAGCTATGGTGAGAGCGATTACATTTATAGTTTTCTGCATATTCTACCATCCTTTCCTGTATACGGATTTTTCCGTTTTGCTTAGTATTCTCCCGAACAAGAAAAAATATACGGACGCCGGAAAATTATCAAAACAGGAATGTGCCGGACCGGAATGTGATTTGTTTTTGCCTTTCATAAGCATACCGCAAAACAGATGATAGCAATGAATGACGGTTATTTTGCCGCTTCCTCTGAGAAGGTGGTTGTAACAAGAGCCTCATAAGGAACGCGCTCTTTCAGTTCTCCTGCTTCTTCCAGGATGTTTTCCAGAAGTTCGAAGCTTTCCTTCTCGAAAACCGTATCGTTTTTCCAGGTGTCCTGTTCCTTGTAGCGTTCTATAATCGCTGCAATCGTGGCAGTGTCGGTTTCCTTAAACTGCGGTTTTATTGTCTCTGCAATTTCCTCTGCGGAATGTGTGTTCACGTACTCAAGTCCGCGCTGGATGGCATTGGTAAATTTCTGGATTATTTCAGGATTTTTTTCCAGATAGCTCTTTTTTACACAGTAGGCAGTATAGGGAACATATCCGGAATCAACGCCCAGAGAGGCCACTACCGTTCCGTTGCCTTCTTTTTCAAGCCCTGTGGCAAATGGTTCAAATTCCACAGTGTAATCAGCGTCGTTGCTGGTGAATGCGGCTGCGGTTAAACCGAAATTGATGCTCTGGTCGATGGTCAGATCGGTTTTTGGGTCAATGCCGTTCTTTTTTAAGATGTATTCGAAGATCATTTCCGGCATACCGCCTGCGCGGCCGCCCAACACTTTCTTACCCTTCAAATCCTGCCAGGAGAAGTTTTCCTGGGCAGTTCTTCCGACGAGGAAGTTGCCGGCCCGCTGAGTGAGCTGGGCGAAGTTTACGGCGTAATCGTCGGAGCCTTCCTGATACACATAGATGCTGGCTTCCGAACCCATGAAACCGATGTCGGCGTCGCCTGAAATCAGTGCGGTCATAACTTTGTCGGCCCCGGCGCCGTTGACCAGCGTAAGATCGATCCCTTCGTCTTTAAAATATCCCAGTTCGATGGCAGCATACTGGGGAGCATAGAAAATGGAGTGGGCCACTTCATTTAATGTAACCGGGGTAAGGGCATCGGAGGAGCCCCCGCTCTGACAGCCGGTAAGGGAGGCGGCCGCCATGGCGGCTGTCAGAAAAACTGAAACAAATTTTTTCATAATACTCTCCTGTGGATTATGTCTATATGATTTAGGATATTGGAAAAACTGTGGGTTGGTGCCTGTTTTCTCCGGGTTTTATGGAAACAGGATTGTTTTAATTGAATTTTCCCGTTACTTCCTTTATAATAGCGGCTGGGGAAGAATAGCAGGATGCCGGGAGTTTAATTAATTTGCAGGAATGCGGGAGAATGACAGACGGATGGAGAATTATGAAATTATCGTTCTGGATTTGGACGGAACGCTTACAAACCGTGATAAGGTAATTACACCGAAGACTAAAAAGGCTCTGATGGAGATTCAGGAGCGGGGAAAGAAGATTGTCCTGGCCTCGGGCCGTCCCACCGATGGGGTGATGCCCTTGGCGCGGGAGCTTAAGCTGGAGAAATATGGAAGCTATATTCTTTCATTTAACGGAGGAATGATTACGAACTGCCGGACAGGGGAAGTAGTATTCAGCCGTCTTCTGCCGGTGGAAGCGAATGCAAAGATTATCGGGCTGGCGGAGGAGGAGCGGGTGACCATACTCACCTACGACGGCCACACTCTCATAACAAATGACGCTGAGAGTCCCTATTCCAAGCTGGAAAATAAGATTAACAGCATGGAGGTCCGCCAGATTGATGATTTGAAGTCTTATGTTACGTATCCGGTTCCCAAATTTCTGATGATGGATGACGGGGATTATCTTGCCATGGTTGAGCCGAGGGTAAAAGCGGCTATGGGGAAGAATTTCAGCATTTACCGATCGGAACCGTTTTTCCTTGAGATACTGCCCAGAGGCATCGACAAGGCCCAGTCATTGGCCAGACTTTTAGAGATACTGGGACTTGATAAGGAGCGTATGATTGCCTGCGGGGACGGCTATAATGATTTGACGATGATCAAATTTGCAGGTCTCGGCGTCGCGATGGAAAATGCGGTGCTGCCGGTGAGGAAAGCGGCCGATTATATTACCCTGTCCAATAACGACGACGGAATTGCCCATGTTGTGGAGAAATTCATGCTCCACTGACGAACAGGTAAAAATAAATCAATAAATATATAGACTTTACGACTTTAGTATGTTAAAATTGTAAGGTACTGGTGGTTTACGGAAAGCAAAAATATATAATGAAGAGGTGCTTTTACATGAATAAAAAACTCAAGACAGAAGCGGTTGACCATTTATTTCAGGCGATTCTGACCCTTAAGAGTACGGAAGAGTGCTACAGCTTTTTTGAGGATGTCTGCACAGTCAATGAGCTGCTGTCTTTCTCGCAACGCTATGAAGTGGCCAAGATGCTCAGAGAAAAGAGGACTTATCTGGAAATTGCCGATAAGACCGGGGCATCTACAGCAACAATCAGCCGTGTAAACCGTTCACTCAATTATGGAAATGACGGTTATGATATGGTATTCAAGCGGTTGGAGGATCAGGCTGCGGAGGACAACGAAGCGTAACAATTATATAAATGTAAAAATGAGCGAAAAAGGATCACGGCTTTAAGGGAAAAGCAGTGATCCTTTTTCGTTGACTGGATACAGGGCACGTACCGCGTGCGTTTATCGTTTTATACAGCCGTACCGCGTTTGTGCCGGCGGGAACAGCCTTCCGTCTGCAGGAGTACGTGTATGCGGGAAAGACGGAGGGAACAGGCAGCTGTATTCTCTACCGAGCGGCGCTGTTTTCTGATTTTTCCGCTGAGCGCGCATAGAAGTTAGCCAACACCGCGCCGGAAATATTGTGCCAGACACTAAACACGGCGCCCGGAATCGTGGCAAGAGGGTACTGGGCAAAGTGGGTGGCGGCCAGGGAGGTTGCAAGGCCGGAGTTCTGCATACCGACTTCAATGGAGATAGCCCGGCATTTGCTTCCGTCCAGCTTAAGCGCTTTGCCGATTGAGAAACCGAGCAGATAGCCCAGCACGTTATGGCAGATGACCACAGCGACAATCAGCAGGCCGCTTGTCAGTATCTTTGATGCGTTTGCTGAGACAACGGCGGCAACGATGGCAACAATGGCCGTGGTGGAAATCAGCGGAAGAATTTCTACAATCTGCTGGGTGACTGCAAAGAAAAAGTGATTGATGATGAAACCAGCGGCAATCGGCACGATGACAACCTTGACGATGGACAGGAACATACTTGCCATATTGACGTCGACTCTCGCTCCGGCATAGATATAGGTCAGAACTGGGGTAAGAAAGGGAGCCAGTACAGTGGAGACAGCCGTCATGCCGACCGACAGGGCCACATCGCCTTTAGAGAGATAGGTCATAACATTGGAGGAAGTGCCGCCGGGGCAGGTTCCCACCAGAATTACGCCGATGGCAAGCTCCGGCGGGAGGTTAAAAGCTTTAGTCAGTCCGAAAGCCAGCAGCGGCATTACCGTGAACTGGGCGATACATCCTAGGATGACGTCCTTCGGACGGGAAAAAACCACCTTAAAGTCACCCGGCTTCAGCGTGAGGCCCATTCCAAACATGACAATGCCGAGCAGGGTATTGACGTAGGATGTTTTGATAAAGCTTACGCTCTGAGGCGCAAACAGGGCCAGGGCGGCTACTGCGATGACGATGACAGCCATATTCTGGCCGAAGAAGTTACTGAGTTTTTTCAATGTGTTCATAATAAATCCCCTTTCAAATTTGTCGGAATGGGCAGAGAAGAATGAGAAAGAATTCCGCGGGCGGGATTCTCCGCCTGCAACAAAAAAACCTCTGTCTCTATTAAGAGACAAAGGTTATAATCCTCTGCGGTACCACTCTTGTTGCCGTTAAACGGCCACTCGTCCACATCTGTCAATGTGTAACAGTATAACGGCTGTTAACCGTTCAGTCTTACTGGTAAAGCTGTTCAGTCTGAAAGCTCAGAGGTGATTTTCTTCCGGTGTTCCTGCTGACTCGCACCCGCCGTCAGCTCTCTGAAAGGATACGGGACGGAATACTTTTCCTCGTCAAAGCCTGTTGTTGCTGGTTATTTAATTAAGAGTGATTCTACCGCGTTAAAGCAGATATGTCAATAGCCGGATGTGCCTTTTAAGAAAATCCGGTTAATTTTATTTGTCCTCTCTTCAAAAAGAGAGGGCTTACCGGAGTTACTTTTTCTTCTTCGGCGGATTCTCCTGCCTCAGCTGCTCGGCCAGTAGTTCTATCATCTGTTTTTTCAGATACACGTCGAATGCCAGCTCACAGATAAAGGAAAAGAGTCTCAGGTATTCCTGATCGTCACCCTCAGCGTCCTGGAAGGTTCCGGAAGCTGCCTTAAATTTCGCCATTACATCGTCTTTCAGTCTTTTGCGCTGCTCACGCTCCAGTGAAAAAATCTCCGTGTACAGCTCTGCCAGTTCAGGATTAGAACCGTCCGCAAAATGATTTTCGCTGATGGGAGAAAAAAGCTGCTCAATATCGTTGAAAGAGAGTACATTTTTAAAATAATAGATAAAAATCAACAGCAATATATGGTTTTTAGAATATTTCTTTTTCTCCGGCGGCGGAAGCAGGTTATTCTTTGCATAGTTATTAATCATGGTTTTCGTCAGAATCTTATCTTCACCAAACCGCTTGGAAGCAGATAAATGTGTATCCATGAAAGTGGTAACCTGATCCATATATAAATCAATGGCGGGGATATCAGACGGATTGATTCTGGTCACACTGTCCAGATAAGCCATCAGATCCTGCAGTCGTTCTTCATTCGTTTTCATAAAATTCACCTCAAATCTTATTATATAGTAATGAATACTAGATGACAAGACCTAAAAGCTGTTTATTTTATAATGTTGTCAGAGTTTTGTTACTGTCCACACGGTTATGTCCCGCGAGGTGTTTTCGTGCGCATTTTGCACGAAAATCCCGAGTTTCACGGCGCGTAACGGCATCTTTTGCCGTTTCTGTGCATCGCGAAGCGTGTTATTGTTCGCGGCACGCCGCTTTTTGGCGGGGTGTGAACAGTAACAGAGTTTTTATTGTTCGCACTGCGGCGTTTGCTACTGTCCGCACGCCATTTCCCTGATGCTGTATCGAGGAATCAATACAGGGAATTCTCCTGCTCTTTTGGAGAACAGAGTTGACAAAGAATATATGTTCGTTTAGAATGTTAGTGTGCTTACATTTTTGGACAAAGCCAGGAGCGGAAAAGTTAATTCAGATTATTTTAAATCGCAGGCGGCCGCTCCCGAAGCCGGCTTGATATTTTTAAATATAGGGAAAAAGCATTCAGGAAGGAAATAAAGATGACAGTTAACAACCATGTCGGATTTGAAATCCGCGTATTATCTAATCTTATTTACCGCAGAATCAATCAGATGTCGGCCCAGGAAGGGGAGACGCTGACCGCGAACCAGGACTGGGTTCTGCACTTTTTGATTCAGTCGCAGGGGAGAGATATCATGCAGAGGGACATTGAAAAGGAATTTTCGATCCGCCGTTCCACGGCCAGCCGGACTCTGCAGCTGATGGAGCGCAACGGATATATCCGCCGGGAGCCGGTTTCCTATGACGCCAGGATGAAGAAGCTGGTAGTGACGGAAAAGGGAGCCGAGGCACGGGAGAGGATGATTGACCGCCTGAACCGGTTTGAGGCAGAGCTTCAGTCTGGAATTTCCCGGGATGAGCTTAATAAGCTTACGCGCACGATAAGAAAGCTGGAAGAAAATATCAAGTAGACCATGAAATGGTGCATATTTTAACACAATATGAAATAGTTATTGCAGGCAATGAAAAAGGAGAATTATTTACATGAACACAAACAGAGAATTATTTGAGGAGGCACCGGTCCCCAAAGCGGTGGCCCTCATGGCCGTCCCCACCATGATTTCCATGCTGGTGGTAGTAATTTATAACATGGCTGACACATTTTTTATCGGCCAGACCGGAGATCCCCTTCAGGTGGCGGCTGTTTCGCTGGCTACACCGATCTTTATGATTTACATGGCGCTGGGCAACCTGTTCGGGATCGGCGGAAGCTCCGCCATATCGCGTGCGCTGGGAGAGAAGCGGATGGACCGTGCCAGGAACCTGTCGTCCTTTTGCTGCTACGGCTCTTTCGGCCTGGGCATAATAGTTGCGGCGCTTTTTATAGCCGGAATGGATTTGATTCTGAAGCTGATAGGAACCAGCACGAATACAATTGAGTATGCCAGACAGTATCTGACCTACATATCCTTCGGAGGCCCATTTATCATCTTTGCCACTGCCTTCGGCAACATTCTCCGGGGAGAGGGGGCAGCCAGGGAGTCAATGATAGGAAATCTGATTGGAACCGTGGTCAATATCATACTGGATCCCGTTATGATTCTGGGACTGGGCTGGGGGGTAACCGGCGCGGCCATCGCAACCGTCATCGGAAATATAGCGGCCAGCGCTTTTTATCTTGTCTATTTCCTCAGGAAAAAATCTTCCCTCTCTATTAAGCTTAAGGACTTTAAGATGGGGGAACGGATCGCATCCGGTGTTGCTTCGATTGGAATTCCGGCATCCCTGAATACCATTTTGATGAGCTTTGCCAATATTATTTTAAATCTGGCACTGGTTGGATACGGAGACACTCCGGTAGCCGCCATGGGCGTGGCGATGAAATCGAATATGCTGGTGGTGCTTCTGCAGATTGGCCTCTGCGCCGGCATCCAGCCGCTGATTGGTTATAATTACGGAGCCAGGAATAAAAAACGGCTGATGCAGGTTTTTCGTTTTACCGGTATATGCGCCGTTATTATGGGTACGGCGCTGACGGTTATCATGATGATTGCACGCCGGACGCTGATTCAGGTATTTATAAACGATTCCGAGGTTATTGCCTATGGAATCCAGATGGTCATTGCCCTTCAGCTTTCCGGTCCGTTTATCGGCATTCTGTTTCTCTGCATTAACACAATTCAGGGAATGGGAAAGGCGCTCCCGTCATTGGTACTAACGGTCTGTCGCCAGGGCCTGATTTTTATCCCTCTTGTATTTATTCTGGATCGGATGTTTGGACTGGACGGCGTAATTTATGCGCAGCCTGCGGCCGATTATTTGTCAATTGTATTGGGCATTATCATTTGTTTCTGGCTGTTTAGGACAATGGCGCACCGAAACGGCGCAGAGGAGGAATTCTGATATGGGAGAATCTGTGGTGGAACAGGTAAAAGAAAATATATACAGGCTGGGCGTCACGCTGCCCCAGAATCCTTTAAGGGAGCTGAACAGCTATCTGATCCGGGGCGGGGAGCGGGATCTTCTGATTGATACGGGATTTCGCCGTCCGGAGTGCAGGGAGGCGCTGATGGCGGGTATAGCAGAGGCCGGCAGCAGTACAGGCCGGATCGATGTGCTTCTCACGCATCTCCATTCCGATCACACCGGACTTGCCAGGGAGGCGGCAGCCCCGGACGGCCGGATTTATATCAGTGAGACGGATTTTAAGGTATTACAGGAGGGTTTTCTTCCGCAGCGGAGTCTGCTCCACCACCGCCAGTTTTTGGAGGCCGGTTTTCCTGAGGCGCTGTTAAATGAAACAGAGGCGGTTAATCCGGCATCCCTCTATAAGCTGGACGCACTGGACGAACGCTTTTGCCCGCTGCGTGAAGGCGATACGCTCCAGGCCGGCCCATACAGTCTTACGATGATTTCCGTGCCGGGACATACGCCGGGCAACGCAATGTTCTGGGAAGAGAAGCACCGTTTTATGTTTACAGGAGATCATATCCTGTTTGACATTTCTCCGAATATTACGTCCTGGCTGGGTGTGGAGGACTCTCTTGGCAATTATCTGGACAGCTTAAGAAAAGCAAAGAAGTATCCTGTGGAGCTTGCACTCCCGGGACACAGGAAGACCGGCAATTATGAGGAGAGGATTGAGCAGCTTCTGCTTCATCATGAAAAACGTCTGGAGGAGGTCATAGAACTTCTAAAGGAAAAACCAGATATGACACTTTATGAGCTGACCGGAAAGATGAGGTGGAAGATCCGGGCGGCCAGTTGGGAGGATTTCCCGGCGGCCCAGAAGTGGTTTGCGGTAGGGGAATGTATGGCTCATGCGGATCATCTGGAGAAGCTTGGGAAGGTCAGCCGTTATTTTGAGGACGGTGTCTGGAGGTATCGGGCGGAGGTATGATGAGCGGACCTTAAATGAATAGAGGGGGAAAATCCCCAATATTAATATTGGCTACAGGGGTATGTATAGTGCAAATACAAGTCCTGTAGCCATTTTTTGAATTATAAGAGAACAATCCTAAACGGCATTAAGTATGGAAAAAACTGTTTTGCTTGAAAGATTGGTTGTTTTGGGACGAAGATTGAAAACTGATGGAGAAAAAGATTGACACCTTTAAACTTGAATGATAATATGAAGAAAATCGAAGAAAGGGGAAAATATGAGTAAATCATCTGAGTTAAAAAAACTAATCCCTATCAGTTTAAGTGATGGAAGAGAACATGACATTCAATTTATAAAAAATTATTTAGAGAGCGAAGAAGGCATGAAATATGAACAAGACTTCACAAAAGGTGTGTTAGCCGGAGCAATACACTCATTGACTCAAAAAGGTATAATCTGTAACATTGGCAGAGGAGTTTATAAACTTTCTTCTTTAACAGAAGGCAACTTAACAGGAGATGAAGAAAAGAAGAATGAATATTTGAAAAATGAAGAATTGGTAAATGAAAGTGAAGAAACTATAGGCGTAGAGGATAAACAACTTTATTATAAACAAGAAGATTTAATGGAGGAGAAGAGAGAAAATGCGCAACCGGTACTTGACTTGGAAAGGTACGAGATAAAGTATACTGTTTTGGGTAAAAAAAGAAGTTTGATCACAAAATTTTTGAAAGACGAGTATAAAAAACTTTTGGACTATATGGATGATATCAAGTTATCTGATCTAAGGACGGAAAGCTTGGATTATACAAATGAATTAGTAAAAGTATTAGAGTGTTTAGAGAATTTTGACAAGAAGTTTTAATTCAATGTACTTAATATTCGTATGAAAAGGATGAATGCAGATTTTAAGAAGAAATGCTCTCATAAGAACTTCGTAAGTTAATTAGGAGCATTTATAGACAGGATCAGAAGGCTATAAAGGGGTAGGACTTCTTGATGCAATAGCCAGATTGATTTCAAAGATATTAGATAAATTTATTTGAAGAAGAGATGGGATATATGCTGGATAAAGAAAATAGAGGTTTGAAAAAGGGGAAATGTTTTGTCATAATGCCTTTTGTAAAGCAATTAGACGGTTATTATATCAAATTGATTAAGCCTGCTGTTGAAGCATTACAATATGAAGTAAAAAGGGCGGATGAAATTTACAGTGTTCAGGCTATTATTGATGACATTGTAAATGAGATAGAGAGTTCGGATTTTTTAATAGCCGATGTAACGGGAAAGAATCCAAATGTAAACTATGAACTGGGGTATGCGGATGCGTTGCATAAAGATGTGATAATTATCAGTCAATCTATGGAGGATGTACCTTTTGATTATAAACATCGTCGGGTGATTTTATATCATCCTATGGAAGTTAACTGGCAGGAAAAGCTCCTCACCGATTTGGAAAAGACAATCCTGGTTGTAGAGAAAAAGCAATGTGGTAAGATGGGAAGAGAGATAGCAGAGGTGGTTTAAAAGCAGAAAGTCAGTATCATTACGCCGGCTTCTGGTTTGAGAGTTTTTCGTGACATACACAGGAAAATATATTATAATAAATTTCACGTTACCCTGAATATGGAATCAGATAAAAGGCGGTAGAAAATATGAACAAATACGAATTACTCAATCCGATGCAGCAGGAAGCGGTATATCATACGGAAGGTCCGCTTCTCGTACTGGCGGGAGCAGGATCGGGCAAGACCCGGGTTCTGACCCACAGGATTGCGTACCTGATAGAAGAAAAACAGGTGAACCCATGGAATATCATGGCTATCACATTTACCAATAAGGCAGCGGCTGAGATGAGGGAGAGAGTGGACAAGATTGTCAGCTTCGGCGCCGAGAGAATATGGGTCAGCACGTTCCATTCCTCCTGCGTCCGGATCCTGCGCAGGCATATTGAGTACCTGGGATACAGCACTAATTTTACGATTTATGACGGGGATGACCAGAGAACCCTGATGAAGCAGATATTCAAGCGCCTGGATGTTGACACAAAGCAGTTTAAAGAGCGGGCGGTCCTCAGCAGAATCTCTTCCGCGAAGGACGATATGATCACGCCGGAGGAATTTGAACTGAACGCCGGAGGCGATTTCCGGGAGAAGAAGGTTGCCCAGATTTTTAAGGAATACCAGAAGGAGTTAAAGAAGAATAACGCCCTTGATTTTGACGACCTGATTGTAAAAACGGTGGAACTGTTCCAGAGCGTTCCGGATGTGCTGAATTATTATCAGGAGCGTTTCCGATACATAATGGTGGACGAGTACCAAGATACCAATATGGTGCAGTTTAAGCTCGTCGATTTGCTGGCCGGAAAATACCGGAATATCTGCGTGGTAGGTGATGATGATCAGTCCATTTACAAATTCAGAGGCGCAAATATCGAGAATATCCTGAGCTTTGAGAAGGCATTTCCGGGGGCTAAGGTAATTAAGCTGGAGCAGAACTACCGTTCCACCCAGAATATCCTGAACGCAGCCAACGAAGTGATACGCAATAACCGTGGCAGGAAGGATAAGACGCTTTGGACAGCCAACGACGAGGGGAATCTGGTCCGGTTCCTGCAGTTTGATACGGCCTATGAGGAGGCTGAGGCGATTGTAAAAGACATACGACGGGAAAAGGAAGAGACAGGCAGGGAATATTCCGACTTTGCCGTGCTTTACAGGACAAACGCCCAGTCCCGTCTGCTGGAGGAGAAATGTATCTTGTACAGTATTCCCTATCGTCTGGTGGGCGGCGTGAACTTCTATCAGAGAAAAGAAATCAAAGATATTCTCTGCTATTTGAAGACGATTGCCAACGGGCAGGATGATCTGGCGGTACAGCGTATCATCAATGTTCCGAAGAGGGGGATCGGAGCCACCTCTGTCGGCAAGGTGACGATATTTGCGTCTGCCAATGGGATGAGCTTTTATGACGCCCTTCTGCGCGTAAGGGGAATACCGACCCTTGGCAAGGCGGCTGACAAGATCGGTGTTTTTACAGAGCAGATGGAAGATTTTAAAGCACGCCTTCCGGAGATGAGCATCAAGGAGCTGATCGAAGAAGTGCTGGAGAATACCGGATACAAGAAGGAAATCGAGGCGGAGGGCGAGATTGAGTCGGAAACACGTCTTCAAAATATCGAGGAGCTGATTAACAAAGCGGTCAGCTACAGTGAAAATGAGGAAAATCCGACTCTGGACGGCTTTCTGGAGGAAGTTGCCCTGGTGGCAGACGTGGACAATATGGATGAATCGGAGAACCGTATCGTGTTGATGACCCTTCACAGCGCAAAGGGACTTGAATTTCCCTATGTATATTTAAGCGGCCTGGAGGACGGCCTGTTCCCCAGCAGCATGTCGATTATGTCGGACGACAAGGATGCGGTTGAGGAGGAGCGCAGGCTCTGCTATGTGGGAATCACAAGGGCCAGGGAAAAACTGACTTTGACCATGGCAAGACAGCGTATGACGAACGGGGAAACGAGGTATTCCAGGGCCAGCCGCTTCGTGGAAGAGATACCGGCATGGCTTCTGGAGCAGGAAGAACAGCCGTCTGTATTTGGCAGGGCCGCTGGCAGGTCATGGGGGGGCAGCCCATCCGGTTCCTCTTCGGACAGAGGCTTTGGAGACGCGGCTGCGTCCGGCTGGGGCGGAGCCGGCTCCGGCAGTCAGGGTTCATCCGCCAATCGTTCATGGGGACGTTCCGGCGGCATTACGACCGGCTGTGGAGCTGCGTCGGGAGGCGGCTCAACCGCCTCCGGCTTTGGAAGTACGGCAGGGAACCGGCAGGGAGAGGGAGTCAGCGTATTTGGCCGGAAACCCAATGCATATGCCTCAAAGACAGCGCCGGCTGCCCCCTCCTTTGGCAAAGCATTTTCCGTACAAAAAGCGGATCATCTGCCATACTCAGAGGGAGAACGGGTAAAACATGTTAAATTTGGCGAGGGTACGGTTAAAAAGATAGAAGATGGCGGCAAAGATTTTGAGGTCACAGTGGAGTTTGACCGGGTAGGCGTTAAAAAAATGTTTGCATCATTTGCCAAATTATTGAAGGTTTAGAAAAGGATGCGCACTGCGGCGGAAGGATTGACCGCGCTTACGTGAAATTTTTCTTATTTGATCGCCATATTGTGTAAAATTTGAAAAAGGACAAAAATAGGATAGTAAAAACATGATATTGGTGATATAATATAAAGGAAAAAACATCGGTGCAGGATCACGGAAGAAAGGATGTGGAACCTATGAATAAATTTGATATGATGGGTAAGGATGCATTGTCAAAAGTAGAAGAAATCATGAATGCAACAAAGCTGAATGAATTTTTACACAGAAAAGAAGAGGAAGAGAAGAAAAAAACATGTATTCTTTGGATTCTCGCTATTATCGGTGTTGTAGCGGCAGTCGCAGCGATTGCGTATGGTGTATACAGATTCTTCACACCGGATTATCTGGAAGATTTCGAAGACGATTTTGAAGATGACTTCGATGACGACTTCTTCGAGGATGATGCAGAGGACGACAAAGAATAAGACGCTGTGTGATGCGATACAATGTATCTTTTTAAGTACAATAAGATAAGATGATGAGAGAGGCGCCGGAACAGGCGGCCGTATGATACGGTCGTTCCGGCGCCTTATTGATTGAGGGCGGTGACCTGTGCGCAGAGCGAGCAGGTTATCGTTAAAAGCAGTGCCGGGTGTGCGAAGTATGCAGGGCTATCGCCATATTAATTGCCCGTATGCTGGGGCAGGCAGCGCAGATTCTACTCGTCCGGCCGCAGCTATTTGCTGTCTTTCGTTACAGTCCTGTCAGTTCGGAAAGCTGCTCCAGAATTCCTTTTCCGCCGCTCACGGAGATATTGCCCACTTTATCGCAGATTTTCTCTAAATATTCCATTTCTTTGAGTTTCAATAAAGTTTTATTTTCATCCATCAGTTTTGCCGTATTTAACAGGCTCCTAGTGGATGCTACCTCCTCACGGCGCATGATTACGTTAGCCTGGGCCTTTTTCTCAGCGACCAGTACGGTATTCATGATATCGCGGATTTCGCCGGGCAGGATGATATCTTTGATTCCGGCATTTAAGATTTCCACGCAGTAGTCGTCCTGCTCCGCTTTTAACTGATCACAGACGGAGCGGCCGATCTCATCTTTCTGGACAAGCAGCTCATCGAGGCGGAAGCGGCCCACATATTCCCTGATGCATAATTGGGCGGCAGTATAGAGCTGCGCGGAAGCTCCCTCGATTGTCCTGACCAGCTTTTCCGGGTCAGTGATCCGGTAGCTGCATACCACATTTAACCGGACGCTTACCTTATCGGCGGTCAGGATATCCTGGCCGGAGATATCTAACTGCTGTGAATCGGTTTGACAAGGCGAAAGCCAGACGGTAGACTGGGACAGAAGGATAAGCCTGTTTCTAAGCGACAGCGATCTGGCGTGGGCCGGGGAGCTGCTGAAGGATACGGAGACGCTGTTCGACGAGGAAGATTTTTATTATTTTGACAGATTTAAGGATGGGGATAACTATAGCTCTAAACAATACCGGGAAAATTTCAGAAGCATTCTTCAGGCGCTTGAAAAGAAACAGGCGTTATTTGTTGCCTATGAAGGAAAAACAGGTGATACGGTTACGTATGAGACGCTGCCCTATCAGCTTCAGTATTCTTCAAAAGACGACAAGTTCCGGCTTTGCAGCCTGGAATACAGCCGGGGGAATTGACACTTAACCTGTCCAAAATCAGGGTATGCCATCCTTCAAAGCGCGAGGTTTCCATAGCACCGGCAGAGTACAGATTTCGCAACAGAGGAAAATCACAGGAGCCGGTAGTTCTGGAAATCAGCGGGGAGCGCAATTCATTGGAACGGTGCATGCTGCAATTTGCCAACTATGAAAAACATACGGAATTTGACGAGTGTCCTTCGGTCCGGTGGTGCGGGTGCTGGGTCCGGAGCCGTTTCTGGGACTTATTAAGGCCAGAGTCAGGAGGCAGCACAGGTTATTTCAGCAGGTATGAGCAGACTACTGTTCACACGGTTGTGACCCGCGAGGTATTTTCATGCGCATTCTGCACGAAAACACCTCGCGGAACACGGCGGGAAACAGAGGATTTTTCCGTTTCTATGCATCGCGGAGCGTGCTACAGCTTGCAGGACCATGCTTTTTGCGGGGCTGTGAACTGTAACATGAGCAGGGGACGGGAATGAGCCGGATTTTGCTTTTCATCAGCTGTTTTTTCGTGTATACTGGTAAAGCCAGTAGAAAGAAGAAAGAAAAACGGAGCAGGCCGCGGAAACAGGGTACGGTATTACGGCGGCGGATGAAAAGATGCGCATCAGCAAAAGTGCTGTGGTTTCAAGGTCTGACGAATTAATAAGAAAGTATAAGAAAGCTGATAAAAGGAGTTTATATTAATATGAAAAAAGGTGAGATTTATGAAGGAATTGTTGAAAAGATTGAATTTCCGAACAAAGGAATTCTTCATATAGAGGATGAGAAGGTCATTGTGAAAAATGCTCTTCCGGGGCAGAAAATCCAATTTCTTGTGAACAAAAAGAGAAAAGGCAAGTGCGAGGGACGCCTGATACAGGTTCTGGAGCGGTCCGAAATCGAGACGGCAGAGAAAGTATGTCCTCATTTTGGGATATGCGGAGGCTGTCTCTATCAGACGATTCCCTATGAAACACAGCTGGAAATAAAAAAAGAGCAGGTGAAAGAGCTGCTTGACGGTGTCTGCGAAGAGTATGAATTTGAAGGAATCAAGGGAAGCCCTCTGGCGGACTGCTACCGCAATAAGATGGAATTTTCTTTTGGCGATGAGGTGAAAGACGGCCCTCTGGCCCTTGGCATGCATAAACGGGGCAGCTTTTATGATGTTGTGACTACTGGCGAATGCAGGATCGTTCACAAGGATTTCTGTGATATCCTGCTTTGTACGAAAGCGTATTTCGAGGAAAAAGAAGTTGGCTTTTATAAGAAGATGCAGCATACCGGGGACCTCCGCCACCTTCTGGTGAGACGGGCTGTAAAGACCGGGGAGATACTTCTGGATTTGATTACGACAACACAGATTGGAGTGGAGGAGGAGAAGGAACTCCTGGCCGGATGGCTGGAGCGCATTCTGGCGCTGCCGTTAGAAGGGAAAATGGCTGGGATTCTCCATACGAAGAATGACTCCCTGGCAGATGCGGTGAAGGATGAGGGGACGGAGATTCTTTACGGACAGGATTATTTCTTTGAAGAGCTGCTGGGGCTTAAATTCAGAATCTCTCCATTCTCTTTTTTCCAGACGAATTCCCTGGGGGCTGAAATATTATATGAAAAGACGAGGGAATATGTGGGAGAGACAAAGGGAAAGGTGGTATTTGACCTGTACAGCGGAACGGGTACAATTGCCCAGATTCTCGCCCCGGTGGCAGAAAAGGTAGTGGGAGTGGAGATTGTGGAAGAGGCCGTGGAGGCAGCGAAAGAGAACGCCAGGCTGAATGGGCTTGACAACTGCGAATTTATTGCCGGTGATGTTCTGAAGGTTGTGGATGAACTGACAGATAAGCCGGAACTGATTGTGCTCGATCCGCCCAGGGACGGGATTCATCCAAAGGCGATTGAGAAGATTATCGGCTTTGGCGTGGAGCGGATGGTGTATGTATCGTGTAAGCCGACCAGTTTGGCGAGGGATCTGGTGATTTTGCAGGAGAATGGGTATCGGGTGGAGAAGGCTTGTTGTGTGGATATGTTTCCGGGGACGGCGAATGTCGAGGTGGTGATAATGATGCGGAATTGCGGTTTGGGAGGAAAATAGAGGGGTTTAACCACAAGATATAGTGGTTTTTGGCGAAAAATCGAGGAAAAAATCGGGCAAAAAATGGCCGTTTTTGACCCCGATTTTTTGGCCTTTTCATAGATGTGAGATGGGTAAAAGAGGATATGGGGTAAAATTTCAGGTCAGCCAGATTAAAAATGGCTGACCTTTTTTAATAGAGAGTATCAAAAATAGAAACGGCTATATGTGAAGGGACAGAGAGGGGAATTTAAATGTTTAAGATTTATTTGAGCCGGACAGTAAGCCCTGGTGTAGGTATCAGTCTGCCGGCTACAATCGAAGAAATGAGAGAAGCCTATTCTCTTCTGAATGGAACGGATACAGTTCCGTTGGAAACAGCTACCGCCTATGTGGAATCGTCCATTCCAAATCTGCGCCAGTACCTGTATGAGGTCCCTGTGTCAGAAAAAAGATTGGAGGAACTGAACTACCTGGCCTATCGTGTGAAATGGATGGACAGCCAGGATGAGGCGGTATTCGGAACCGTGATTGAGATGATGAAACCGGAGACACTCCAAGATATCATCAATCTTTCCTGCAACATGGGTAAATTCAGATATTTGCCGGGGGTGACAACAGAAGCAAAATTAGGAGAATATCTGCTGAAGAGAAACGCTAATATGACTATGGAGGAGCAGCCAGCCAGATTTGATTATGAAGGGATTGGAAAAGATTATATAAAAAAACACGGTGGTATGTTTCAGGCATTTGGTTATACCAGCGGAATTCAGGAAGAACTGGAGGCCATCTATGAAGGGAACGGGTTACCGGATTTGAGCTACAAACAGACTTATAGTTTAAAAGTATGGATCTATAAAGGGAATCCTTATGATAACTATACATTGATCCTTCCGGCAACCGAAAGCAAAATGGATGCGCTCAAGAGCGCTATGGGAATTTCAAACTGGAGCGAATGTAAACAGTTAGACATCCAGTGCAGAGTGCCAACGCTGTGGGATTGGCTGCCGGAGTATGGTTCCATAGAGGAGCTGAATGATTTGGTGACTGAGCATTGTCAGAGCATGGAGAATCAGCAGGCGCCAGTATTGGAGATGGAAATGAAAAGGTCATCGAATAAAAAATCCAGGTCAGCCAGATTAGAAAATGGCTGGCCTTTTAAAAAGATTATAAAAAATGAAGGAGGAATTTCATGCAGATCACAACCGATGAGTTACGCAGAATGACAAATCAGGA
>OBXO01000848.1_pt1 | contig 18656 bp, 10 predicted proteins | sample 1501431 | NCBI WGS metagenome assembly OBXO01 (sample SAMEA2580163, study PRJEB22360) | human gut metagenome | biome: human gut; feature: human-associated habitat; material: faeces | place: Denmark | collected 2008/2010 | reverse complement strand
CCATGAATGGCAGACCGGCAAATCCAAAGTATGCAAGAAATAAGAATGTACTTGTTATTGGTGGTTCTGGCTCCGGAAAGACGAGATTTTATGTAAAGCCAAACCTAATGCAAATGCACTCGTCATATTGTGTTACAGATCCTAAAGGAACGATAGTCATTGAGTGTGGCAAGATGCTTGAAGATAATGGCTATGAGATAAAAATCTTAAATACCATCAACTTCAAAAAGAGTATGAAGTACAATCCCTTTGCCTATCTCAGAAGTGAAAAAGACATCCTCAAATTAGTGCAGACAATCATTGCAAACACTAAGGGTGAAGGGGAAAAGGCAGGTGAGGATTTTTGGGTGAAAGCCGAGAAACTCTACTATACGGCTTTGATAGGTTATATTTTTTATGAAGCTCCAAGAGAAGAAAAGAACTTTGCAACACTACTGGATATGATAGATGCTTCAGAAGTCAGGGAAGATGATGAAACATATATGAATCCCATTGATAGACTATTTGAAGCATTGGAAAAGAAAGAGCCTACGCACTTTGCGGTAAAGCAATATAAGAAATACAAACTTGCTGCTGGAAAAACGGCGAAGTCTATTCTTATTTCATGTGGTGCAAGACTTGCTCCTTTTGATATTCAGGAGCTTAGGGACTTGATGAAAGAAGATGAACTTGAGCTTGATACTCTTGGAGATAGAAAGACAGCACTTTTTGTCATTATATCTGATACAGATGATACTTTTAACTTTGTGGTATCTATCATGTACTCACAGTTATTTAATCTACTTTGTGATAAGGCAGATGATGAGTATGGAGGAAGATTACCTGTTCATGTAAGGTGCTTGCTTGACGAGTTTGCAAATATCGGCTTAATTCCAAAGTTTGAGAAGTTAATAGCGACAATCCGTTCAAGAGAAATATCTGCAAGCATTATTTTGCAAGCACAATCTCAGTTAAAGGCGATATATAAGGATAATGCTGACACAATCGTGGGCAACTGTGATAGTACATTGTTTTTAGGTGGAAAGGAAAAGACCACATTAAAAGAGCTATCAGAAACGCTTGGAAAGGAAACGATAGATCTATATAACACTTCTGAAACACGCTCCAATGCTAATAGTTATGGACTCAATTACCAAAAGACAGGAAAAGAGCTGATGAGTCAAGATGAGATAACGGTTATGGATGGCAGTAAATGTATCTTTCAGCTTAGAGGTGTAAGACCGTTTTTATCAGATAAATTTGATATTACAAAGCATAAGAATTACAAGTTACTTGAAGATTTTAATAAGAAAAATGCCTTTAATATTGAGGAATATATCAAGAGAAAAGGGAAAGCAAAATTAAATAGAGAAACGGTTATTACAAGAGTGCAGTAAGTCTAAAGAACATAGATTTGCTGCTTTTTTATTACTCAAAATCAGGAGGAAAGATGGTAAGGATAAGAAGTCCCACTAAGGAAAACTAAATAGCAAGAGTATCAGCGATTGGAAAAGAAAAAACTCCAGTCGCTTTTTTTATTGAAAAGAAAAGGAGAAATTTTTAATGAAGCAAGAAATGATTAACATCAATGCCAACTTATTGGCAGAACCAACTTTTTCGAGTTTTGACAAAGAGGGAGAAACGGTTGAAGTTGCAAACTTCACACTTGTAAAAAAGTATGGGAAAGGCAAGGAATATATTAACTGTGCAGCTTATGGAGAAAAGTCAGAAACAGCAAAAACCTTTGGAAAGGGCGATTTGATCCATATCTTTGGATACTTTAAGAAGCGTGAAAAAGATGGAAAGACTTACAAAAACTTTGTTGTGAAGTCATACAACAAAATTGAAAAGAAAGAAGAAAACGAGGAGGAATAAATTATGGAATTTTTTACACAGGCAGTAAATGTATTAAAGATTTTAGTTATGGCAGTAGGTGCAGGACTTGGAGCATGGGGCGTTATTAACCTGATGGAAGGTTATGGTAATGACAATCCGGGTGCAAAATCTCAGGGCATTAAGCAGCTTATGGCAGGAGGCGGCATTGTCCTTATCGGATTAAAGCTGATTCCGCTTCTTGCAAATGTACTCAAGTAAGAAGAAAAGGAGAAATTAAATGTTTGGAATATTCGACAAGATAGAGGAGTTTTTCAAAGATCTTCTACTGGGCGGTATCCAAGCAAACTTAGAGTCCATGTTTCTTGACATCAACGATAAAGTTGGTGCGATTGCAACGGATGTGGGAAAGACACCGATGGGGTGGAACGGACAGGTTTTTAGTTTTATCAAAAGCATTAACGACTCTGTCATTATCCCCATTGCAGGGCTAATCATAACGGCAGTCCTTTGTATCGAGCTTATCAATATGGTTATGCAAAAGAACAATATGCACGATACGGATACCTTTGAATTTTTCAAGTACATCATAAAGATGTGGATTGCCGTATGGTTAGTGTCTCACGCTTTTCAGTTTTCTATGGCAGTCTTTGATGTGGCACAGCACATGGTAAATAAAGCGGCAGGGGTAATTAACACCTCTGCCGTTATCTCCGGAGATCAGATTGTAACGATGGTAGAAGGCTTAAAAGATAAAGGTCTTGGAGAGCTTGTCATGATACTCTTTGAAACCTCGCTTATAAAGGTGGCAATACAGGTCATTTCAATTGTGATTATGCTTGTGGTTTACGGAAGAATGTTTGAGATTTATGTTTACTCATCCATTTCAGCCATTCCATTTGCCACAATGGGAAACAAAGAGTGGGGACAGATTGGAACAAACTATATCAAAGGATTGTTTGCCATAGGTTTACAAGGACTCTTTTTAATGGTTTGTCTTGGAATATACGCAGTATTAGTTAAGACAATACAGATAACAGATATACACACAAGTACCTTTACTATACTTGGATATGCGGTTTTGCTGGGGTTAATGATGCTAAAGAGCGGAACACTGGCCAAAAGCGTATTAAATGCACACTAAAAGAAAGGAAATATATGATGAACAAAAGAAAAACAGTATTTATAGCAGTAGCAGTTGGAATAGGTATTATGGCAGTTATGGATAGAATCAGGCTTCACAGCAAAGTGAATGACTTGGAAGAAAGAACAAAGGACATCGGTCGCTGCCATAATGATTTTTGTCTAATGCAGGAAAGATATAACAGAAGTACAGATGAACAGATTGCAAGTATTCAGGAAGAAATCGGCTCCGTATATGAGCATATAGAGGAGCTTTCAAAGGGTAAAGAAGATGGGAGGTAAGTTATGGCGTATGTACCTATCCCAAAAGACTTAAAGAAGGTAAAAACAAAGGTTGCATTTAACCTTACCAAAAGACAACTGATAGGTTTTACGATTGCAGGACTGATTGGAATACCAATCTATTTATTTATGCGAAAGGTTGTTCCAAATGATATAGCAGTCATTTTTCTCATTGTGTCCACTCTCCCTATATTTTTCATCACTCTTTTTGAAAAGGACGGACTTAGCTTTGAGAAATATTTTAAGTATATTTACCTTCACAAATTTTATCAGCCACAAAAAAGAGTGAGAAAGGAGGTTTATCTTGAAAGACAAAAGAAAGATTCAGCAGCTAAAGTTAGAACAAAACAAAAAGAAATTAAGAAGTCAAAAGCAGGACTTAAAGCAAAATAAGGGAAAGTCTAAAAAAGATAGGGGCGGATTACTTGACCTTATCTTTAGGAAAGAGCCGAAAAGATACACAGTTGAAGATACCATTCCCTACCTTAGACTTTTAAAAAGCGGGATATGTCAGATTGATGAAAAGCATTTTAATAAGAGTATCGCCTTTGAGGATATAAACTATCAGCTTGCCTTAGAAGAAGATCGAGATTTGATTTTTAATCAGTTTGCAAATTTTCTTAATTCCTTTGATCCAAGTGTCAGCATAGAGTTTTCATATATCAATCAGCTTGGCAGAAATGAAGAAATGAAATCAGCTATTCAAATACCGGATAAAAAGGACGGGTTTGACGATATACGCCTTGAGTTTCGAGAAATGCTGAAAAGTCAGATTGTAAAGGGAAATAACGGACTGAAAAAATCAAAGTATGTAACCTTTACGTTGGAAGCGGATAATTTAGAGCAGGCTACTTCAAAACTGGAAAGACTGGAGATAGATATATTATCGAGTCTTAAAAGTATGGGAGTAAGAGCGGAAAGCCTGAACGGAGAGGAAAGGCTAAAGATACTTCATGATGTTTTAAATCCCAATAAGACCTTTGAATTTTCATATAAGGACTTAAAGAAAAGGGAAAGTACAAAGACATATATTGCTCCTGATGAATTTAACTTTACACCGTCAAGGTATTTTAAGTTTGGAAAGTTTATTGGAGCAGCAAGTCATTTTCAAATCCTTGCAAGTGAGCTTTCAGACCGTATGCTTGCCGAGTTTTTGGATATAGATGATAACATCAATATCTCTTTTCACATCAAGGCAATCGAGCAGTCAGAAGCCATCAAGATGGTCAAAAGAAAAAATACCGACATTGACAAGATGAAGATTGAGGAAAATAAAAAGGCTGTAAGGTCGGGATATGATATGGACATTCTTCCAAGTGATTTAATTACCTATGGAGAAGATGTAAAAAGTCTTTTAAAAGACCTCCAGACAAGAGATGAGCGTATGTTTGTCGTAACCATTATCTTTATGAACTTTGCAAGGACAATTCAAAAGCTGGATAATACCATTTCTCAAATCAGCTCCATTGCCAATAAGCATAATTGCAAGTTAAAAAGACTTGATCACTCACAGGAACAGGGCTTAATCAGTGTACTTCCACTTGGGGTAAATAAGATTGAAATTGACAGAGGACTAACCTCATCATCTACGGCAGTATTTATGCCTTTTACCACAGAGGAGCTTTTCATAAATTCGGCGAACAGTTTGTATTATGGACTAAATGCCCTAAGCCATAACCTGATTATGGCAGACAGAAAGAAACTGAAAAACCCAAACGGTTTAATTCTCGGAACTCCGGGAAGTGGTAAGTCCTTTAGTGCAAAAAGAGAAATGGCAAATGCCATTCTTACAACCGATGACGATGTTATTATCTGCGATCCGGAGGGCGAGTATGGAAATCTTGTGCGTCAGTTTAAAGGAGAAGTCATAAAGGTCAGCAGTAAGTCAAAAGACTATCTAAATCCCCTTGACATCAATATGAACTATGGCGATGGGGACGCACCACTGAAAGATAAGGCAAACTTCATTATGTCTATGCTTGAGCTTGTAGTTGGTGGTAGTGGACTTACGGCAGAAGAAAAGTCGGTTATAGATAGATGCCTACCTAAGATTTACGAAAAGTATTTTGAAAATCCAGAGCCTTGTAATATGCCCATTCTTCAAAACCTATATGATATGTTAAAAGGACAGGAAGAAAAAGTTGGTAAAAAGCTGGCAACGGAAATGGAGATTTATGTAACAGGTTCTCTTAATGTATTTAACCATCAGTCCAATGTGGACTTAAATAAGCAGCTTCTTTGTTTTGATATTAAGGAGCTTGGAAGTCAGCTTAAAAAAATCGGAATGCTTGTTATTCAGGATCAGGTATGGAACAAGGTGTCGCAAAACAGAGGAAACAAGTCTACAAGGTACTATATCGACGAGTTTCACTTGCTTTTAAAAGACGAGCAGACAGCTTCTTATTCCGTAGAGATTTGGAAAAGATTTCGTAAGTGGGGAGGAATTCCGACAGGCATCACGCAAAATGTCAAAGACCTACTTATGAGTAAGGAAATTGAAAATATCTTTGACAATACGGACTTTGTTTTAATGCTTAATCAGGCTTCAGGCGATAGAGAAATTTTAGCAAGGAAACTTAAAATCTCACAGCCACAGCTAAAATATGTAACGAATTCCAATGCAGGAGAAGGACTTTTGTTCTTTGGAAATACCATTGTACCTTTCCTTGATAAGTTCCCGAAAGACACAATTCTTTATCAGAAGATGACAACCAAGCCTGAAGAAGTGAGGTAGGCTTATGGGAAAGAAACTGAAAAAGGACTTTAAGGAAAGGCAAAGGGCAAGGATTGAAAAGGAAAGGCTGCAAAGTAATGGCAGCATAGAGCCTGAAGAAAATAAGCTAAAGCATAATGATGATTACAGAGGGAAAATCGTCCATGACAAAGACAGATTTCAAGATAAGGTTCATGAAAAGGTCAGTAAGAGAAGTGCAGAAACTGAATTAAACGGAAAAACTTCTAAAAGAAATGCAAGGTATAGAGCTTCTGATAAGGATAGCGTAGCTTCTGTAACTGAAACAGAAGGTGTAAGTCAAAAAGAAATTGGAAAAGCTGATTATGATACTGAGGTTAAGGATGGAAAAATCTATGATCCTTTAGGAAAAGACCTCGACAATGACGGAATCATAGACAGATATGACAATGACTTTAGGGACAGCGACTATTTTGAGTCAACCTATGATGTAGAGGATAATCTGCAACATAAAGTAGAAGAGACAAAAAGCTTTTCAAAAAGCCAAAAAGCTCAAAAGAAAAATTATAAGAGAAAAAACTATTCCGATAAGCTCTATACCAGAAAAAAGGACAAAGAAGCCAAAGAGGAAAAGGCTGACAATAAAAAAAGCGGAAAAGAAGCCATTCTTGATAGAGAAAAGAAAAACAGGCTTTCTAAAGAACAGGAAAGAACTTTTAGGGATAAGGCTTCTAAGGTGTCCGCTTTATCAGGACTTGCTAAAGGAAGTGAAACCGTAAGAGATTACTTATCACATGGAAGTGATGAAAATCAAGGGGTAGAGGCAGGAGAAAAAACAGCCGACACAAGCTCAAAACTTATTCATGGCATTAAGAACTATTCAGATAAGAAAAGAGCAAAAAAAGGATATGACCTTACGAATAAGGACTATAAAATCAGAAAGCGAAAATCCAAGTTAGAGTTTCGAGATGCCAAAGAGGAGCTAAAAAAGACACAGGAGTATCAAAAAGCAAATAACTTTAAGCGATTTCAAAAGCGAAAGCAGATGAAAGATTCCATTAAAAGGCAGAACAAGTCAAGGCTTAGAGATCGCATTAAGGAAGGGCTTATAGGAAGTCTTAAAAGTTCAAAGAAAGTTATATTAAGAAAAGCAAAGGGACTTATGATTATTTTCATAGGTCTTATTATTTTGGGAACTTTCTTCATTAACTTTGCAGGAACAGGAATGACAGGCTTTATGAACTCCACAAGTTCTGTTCTTACAACAAGCTATTTGTCAAAGCCAAATGTCCTAAATGAAATCAATCAGAATTTTTCCGCTATGGAAAGTGAGCTTCAAAACGAGGTTGATCATGTCAAAGAAAATTATCCCGGATATGACGAGTACATCCTAAATAACACAGAGTACATCGGTCATAATGTCCATGAGCTTTTATCCTACATTACATCAAGGTGCGGAGAAGTAAAGAATGTATCGGAAGTAAGCTCTGTATTAAATGAGCTTTTTAAGTCCATGTATGATCTTGAGTATAAGGAAGAAGTAGAAATCAGATACAGGACAGTTACAGAAACCTATACCGATGAAGATGGAAATGAATATACCGAAAGCCATGAAGAACCTTATGAGTACAAGAAACTCATTGTAACCCTTCATAAAAGGGAAATGGACAGCATCATAAAGGAAGTCTTTGCAAACTATCCTGACAATCTGAAACACTATGAAGCCTTATTCCTTGCTCAAGGCAATATGGGAGAAGCCTTTGGCAATAGCGATCTGATTGCTTCAAATGGAGGTATCGGAGGCGGAAAAGAGTATGAGGCTTCTACGGAAGTTCAAAAGAAGATTGTAAATGCTGCATACATTACACCATCTCCGGGTGCAGGCTGGTGTGCTATGTGGGTATCGCAGGTCTATCAAAATGCAGGACTTGGATATATCGGAGGAAATGCCTGTGATATGTACCGAAACTACACCTTTACATCAGATAAATCTAAACTCAAGGTGGGAATGCTTGTTGCAGTTGAAAGCAGTAGTAGCGGAAGCAGTGCGGGACTTACCTATGGTCATGTAGGCATTTATATAGGCGATGGCAAGGTAATAGATAATATCGGTCGAATCAGAGTAACAACTTTAGATGATTGGATAGCATCTTTTTGTCAGCATCATCCAGTAGGATTCGGCTTTCCGCCAAATGTAAACAGATAAGGAGGACACAATTTGAAAAAAGAACTTACAGCAGTAAAAAACAGAATAAAGAAATTAAAAGATAAAAAGGCTCTGATTGATGAAGAATTGGAGCCTTTGTTCATTCGTGAGGAAGAACTCGAAAACGAAGAAATTATTGCCATTTGCAGAAAGAACAACATCACAATCAGTGATTTAATGGCAAAAGTAAACAGAGAAAAAGCAGAAGTGAAAAAGGAGAAAACAAATGAAAAGCAGTTTGAAAAATAAAAGAATTACAGCCATTGTTGTAGCTTTTACCCTGCTAATGGGTGGAGTTTTAGGGGTGTTAAAAGTTGGTGCAAAGACAGTATTTGCGTCAAATGAACCGCCTGAAAAATATGAAACATATTATGAACTGAAATTTGATGATCATACTTCAGATGACACCTTTAGAGGATTTTATTATCTCGGAAAAGGAAATAAAGAAGGTCAGCCATTGAACTTTAAATTTTCCTTATCAAAATCCTTTGAAGAAAAGGGCGGTGTAGTTGTCGATAAGTATAATGAAACCTTTACCAATGAGAATATGGACAAGGTAAATCAGTTAGATGATCTAAGATATATGACAAAGAAAACTTATCCATATTATCGAATTCATAATGTAGGGACAGGTGCTTTTACAAGTATCGTTTCTCCAAGAGATAAAGATAATTACTATATTGGAGATATTACAGAAAATGCAGAAGAGCGAACCGTAAAAGGAAAGAAAGTAAATGTCATTGTCTATACCTGCCCTGTTTTACAGTTAAATAGAAATATTGAGAAAGTAACTGTTGACTATGAGGGAGAGCTTAAAGAGGAAACAAAGAATTCTATTATTGGCAGAGTAAAAGAAGCAAATCCCAATATCAACAATGTAAAAGAAATTAAGATTGTTAAGGACAAGCTGATTATTGAAACATGGAATAGATTTCATACTGGTGTACCCTACCTTGAATTACCTTTAGAGGATTTATATAAGAGGGTAGCGAATGCGTCAGCTCAAACAGACAATAAGGATACTAAGGAGAAGGAAAGTCAGACAAAAAGTGAAGTAAAGGTCAAATATCAATATAAGGATGGAAAGGTATATAAGGAGTATTCAGCTTCCTTTGACAAAAATCAAGTGATTGATGCGTCTGATCTTGAAATGCTTCCGGATAATATGAGCTTTAATGACGATTTTGTAAGCTACACAGTAAAAGGTGATGGAAGTGATAGTATTATCCGAATTGTAAAGAAGTTAGAAAGTAATGCTCAGACGCAGACAGAAAAGACAAAAACAGAAGATAAGAAAACGCAAACAGAACTTAGCAAAGATGATATTTCCAAAATGGAAAAGGAATCTAAGGAGCTTCAGGAAAAACTTGATAAGTTAAATCAGGAGATTAAAGACAAGGATAAATTAAGCGATAAGCAAAAGGAGAAAATCAAAGACCTTGAGGAAAAAATAGATAAACTGAAGGAAAAACTTGAGAAGGGCAAAGACGATAAGGACTTATCGGCGGATATGAAAAAGGAGATAGACAAGCTGACTGAGAAAATTAAGGAGCTTGAGAAAAAGACGAATGAGGTAGGCAAGGCTACGGTTACACATGATCCTCCTGTAACACCAATCAGCCCTATTTCCGGAATGAAAACAGGAACAGGAAACTTCCCTCAAACATCGGTAAGTGATAGAGGGAAAGGCTCATCTCCACAGGATAGTAAAGGAAAGATTACAAAGGACACAAATATCGGTAAGACCGATGAGAAAGAAAAGGAAGTTCGTTATCCCAATAAGCTGACACCGAAACAGCCTGCTAATAATGGTAGTCAGGATTCCTCTATGGATGGTTCAAGTAAGACAGTAAATACCAATAAAGGAGTTGCTTCTGCTCCATCAAAGGCAAGAGGAACTGTTACGGAAAATAAGGATAATGCCAACAATGATTATCCGATTCATCATAATGACAGCAAAGACAATAAAGAAACGGATAAATACTCAGCGGACGCAAGACAGTTTGTTACCTTTACTACTAAGAATGGCAAGACTTTCCATCTAATCATCAATCACGATGAGGATAGCGAGAATGTTATGCTCCTAACAGAAGTATCCGAAGATGATCTTCTTAATATGGTTGAGAAAAAAGAAGCTCCGAAACAGGAAATTACAAAGGAAGAACCTGAAAAAGAAGAACCTAAGCCAGTAAAAAAAGAAGAAAGCAGCAATATGGGAACTTACTTAATTCTCATTATTGTAGTAGCAGGAGCATTAGGTGCAGGATATTATTTTAAGGTCGTTAAGAAAAAGGAAGATAAGGAGCTTGAAGGCTTTGAGGAGGAAGATGATGATTTCTTTTCAGAGGCGGAAGAAAGCGAAAATGATGAAGATGAAGCAGAAACAGAAGATAAATAAGATGATGAGGTAGAGTAGATTTGCACCTAAAACTATACAATATTTGATGCAAAAAACAGGGCGAGAGTAAAATCTTTCGCCCTCTTATTTTTAAAAACAGGAGGAAAAATAGATGAATTTAGTAATTGCTGAAAAGCCAAGTGTTGCAATCTCTATTGCAAAAGTGATAGGAGCAACAAAAAAGAAAGACGGATACTATGAAGGAAACGGATACAAGGTGAGCTGGTGTGTCGGACACTTAATTCAGATGGCAAATCCTGATAGTTATGATGAAAAATATGCGAAGTGGAATATGGCGGATTTACCGATTATTCCAAGAGAATATAAGTATGAGATTGCAAAGTCCACAAAGAAACAATTTACGATTCTTAAAAAGCTGATGAACGATAAGGACATAGACATCGTGATAAATGCTTGCGATGCAGGGCGTGAGGGAGAAGCAATCTTCAGGCTCGTCTACAATCAGGCAAATTGTAAAAAGAAGATGAAACGCCTTTGGATTTCATCAATGGAAGATAGTGCCATAAAGGAGGGCTTTGATAACCTAAAAGATGGAAGTTCTTACGATAATCTTTTTGAGTCTGCACAAGCAAGAGCAATAGCAGATTGGATTGTGGGAATGAATTTAAGCAGACTGTATTCGTGTCTATACAAGCAAAATTACAGTGTGGGCAGAGTGCAGACACCTACCCTTGCCATGATTGTAAATAGAGATGATGAGATAGCAAATTTCAAGAAAGAAATATATTTTACAGTCGAACTTTCTATGAATGGTTTTACACTATCAACAGAGAGAATTGATGATGAGGTTGCTGCTGAGCAGCTCTTAAATTTAGTAGGTGATAAGATAGAAATTACCGATGTTATTCAAAAGGAAAAGATAACAAAACCTGATTTGCCTTTTGACCTTACAACACTTCAAAGAGAGTGCAATAAGTATTTTGGATATAGTGCCAAGCAAACACTTGATTATGCTCAAAGTCTGTATGAGAAAAAACTGATTACCTATCCAAGAACAGACAGCAGATGTTTAACGGAAGATATGATTACAAGTACCATCAATCATATCTTAGGAAAGAATGACTTTGATGCAGGGCGTATTAAGACGGTATTTAACTCTAAAAAGGTTACAGACCATCATGCTATTATCCCGACAATCAGTTCCTTAAAAGAAGATGTTTCAAAACTTCCTTTAAGTGAAGCTAAAGTTTACTTCCTTATATCCGATAAATTCCACGCAAGTGTGGGCTATCATTTAGTGGAAAACACAACAAAGATTGTAGCTGAATTTGACGGTTTTGAATTTACAAGCTCCGGCAAGGTAATTAAGGATGAAGGCTTTACAAAATATCTTAAAGAATATAAGTCTAAGAAAAATGAAGATGTGGCACTTCCTGATGTGAACATTGGTGATGTATTGAGCATTGAAAACAAAGAAATAAAAGAAAAGTATACAACATCACCGAAACACTTTACTGAAGATACTCTTCTTAAATCTATGGAGCTTGCAGGAAATGATGCACTTGAAAAAGGAGTAGAGGTTGAGCGAAAAGGACTTGGAACACCTGCAACAAGAGCAGGGATTATTGAAAATCTGATTTTCAAGGGATTTGTAGAAAGAGATAAAAAGAACCTTATTGCTACACATAAGGGAATCAGCCTTATAACGATTGTAGCCGATACTTTTAAATCGGCAGAAACAACAGCAAAGTGGGAAATGGAGTTATCGGATATTGCACAGGGAAAATCTTCAAAGAAAGAATTTTTAGAGGCGATTGAAAATGAGATAAATGAAGTAGTTTCAACTTATAGCAAGTAAAACACTACCAATTTCAAGGTGGAAAAAATGCCTTAAAAATGCTATAATATAAAATAATCAATGTAATGATTGAGAGGTGATTATGTGTCTAAAATAAATGTTGAAGGTTCAGAAATCAGCATTATTGCTATAGATAATAGGGATTACATTTCTTTAACAGATATGGTTAGAAATATTGAGAACGGATCTGCTTTAATAGAAAAATGGCTTAGAAACAAGAACACAATAGAGTTTTTAGGTATTTGGGAAGAAATGTATAATATAAATTTTAATTCCCCCGAATTCGAGGGAATTAAAAATGAAGCAGGATTTAACCGATTTATTTTATCTGTTAAGCAGTGGGTAGAAAAAACGAACTCTATCGGTATAGTTGCGAGAGCAGGAAGATATGGCGGAACTTATGCTCACAAAGATATAGCATTTGAGTTTGCTTCTTGGGTATCTCCATACTTTAAATTGTATTTGATTAAGGAATTTGAACGCCTAAAGGAAGAAGAACAAAAGAAGTTAGGCTGGGATATAAAAAGGAATTTGGCAAAAATCAATTATAGGATTCATACAGATGCCATTAAAAATAAGCTTGTACCTGAAAAACTTTCAAAAGAAAAAATCAACTTTATTTATGCAAGTGAGGCGGATATTCTAAATGTTTCTTTGTTTGGAATAACAGCGAAAGAATGGCGTGATGAAAATCCAGATTTAAAAGGCAATATTAGAGATTATGCAGATATATCGCAGCTTGTATGCCTTTCTAATCTTGAAAATCTTAATGCGGTATTTATAAATGAGGGCATGAGTCAATCTGAAAGACTGGAAAAACTAAATTCAATAGCAATTGAACAGATGAAAATATTATCAGAGAGTGAATCAATTAAAAAGTTGAAATAAAAGGATAATATCAATATGTAGTACAAAGGTGATTAGAGTAAAATCTAACCACCTTTTTTGTTTGTAAAAAAGAAGGAGGTAAACATGCGAATAAATGATTTTCATAACATTTTGGAGCTAATAAAACAAGATATTTTGCAGAGTGAAGCAGAGTATCTGAAGCTCTTAAAGGTTGTCGGAAACAATCAGAGGTACGACTTTAGAAGTCAGTTAAGTATTTATGATAAAAATCCTGAAGCGACAGCTTGTGCCAAGTTTGACTACTGGAGAGAACGCTTTAACAGAACGGTTATGCGAGGACAGAAAGGTATCCCCATTTTAGAGGACTATAGCACATACAAAAAGGTGGACTATATCTTTGATATAAGTCAAACCGTTTCCAAAAACAGAGATGTCAATGAAGTAAATCTTTGGAGATTTGATAAAGAAGCCCATAGAGATGTATTAAAAGAAATGATAAAAGCTGAAGGCTATGAAGAAAGCGAAAGCACCTTAGAAAACATCTTTTCTTTAAGCAGGCTCTACGGAGATGAAAAGATAGATAGCCTTATGAATGAACTTAGAATATCTGATGAGGACAGAATATCATTTACCAAGTTTGCAAGGGACTCAGTGAGCTATGCAGTAGCTTCAAGATTTAAGTTAGACTATCCTATGGATAAGGAGCTGTTAAAGGAAAACTTTGCAATGCTTGACAGCATTTCTCTTATGAGCATTGGAGAAACGGTATCGGACATTAGCGGAACAGTAATTGGTGCAACCATTCAAAAAAGCAAAGAGTTAGAGCTTCAAAAAGAAGTTTTAAGAGGTAAAGAAGCAGGATATAATAAAATAAAAGAAGAATTAGAGGAGGTAGAAGAAAATGTACTTCGACGAGATGATCAGGAAAGAATTAGTGAAAACGAGCGAATTTTCCGAAATGGAGAGTACGGACGAGATAATAGAGAAAATCAAAGAGAATACACTGAATCAGTTAGAGGAAGAGATGGACTTTATGAGGGAATATCCGAATCCGACATACGCAGTGATGAGGATGGATTATCTTTCAAACAGCGAGGAGCAGAGCCACTTCGAGATGTTAGTGGATCTATACAAGGAGAAGAAGCTGACAAAACACCTGATGGATACTCAGAAACAGGCGATAGAGTTTATGAGAGCAGAGAAGCCGAAACTGATGATGGCTTGGCAGATAGAGGACGAGAGCCATCCGCAGTACAAAGCGATGATTTCAGCCCTCAAAGAAATAACAATCAAGGAGATAGTGGAAATCTAAAAGAAAATACGGATAAAGAGATAAGAGAAGCTGACAAGGCTTCTTTTTCTTTACCCGAAAACAGATCAGGACAGATTAAACTTACAATACCTCTTACACAAAATGATATTGACAGTATTCTTGTAAACGGTGGAAACCATGAGGGCGAAAGACTTCCTATCATTGCTGAATTTTCCAAAGGGAAAACAGTAGAAGAATTAGGAGAATACCTTAAAGATACCTTTAAAGGCGGAAACGGGTTTTACATTGATGAAAGAGAAGTATCTTCCTGGTATTCGGATAAAGGCATTCATTTAGCTTATGGAACTTCTGCAAGAGAAGATGATACGCAAATTTTAAGCTGGAGTGATGCTGCAAGAAGAATCAATGAACTTTTAGAAAATGGAAAGTTTGCCACAAATGTAGAGTTTTTGGAAGCACAGGACTATGAAAGAGATAGAGTTTCAAAATCGCTATGGTATCTATACCACGATTTAAGTGAAGAAGGAAAAGCACAGGGTTATTTTGACTTTATAGAAAGAGGAGGTGGGTTTCTTAAAGAAACAAGACAGTTATCGGAAGCTCTTAAAAATCCTGACTATCTAAAAAATGTTATTTCCGAGTATAGTCGCTTTTTGAAAGAATATAAAGAAAACAAAGATGTACTAAGGTTTCATTATCACAAGGTAGATAGCCTTTATCAAAAATTGCAGGAGCTTGCACTTCCAAGAAGGGAATATACCTCTAACCTTACCGAACTTCCAAAGGTACATGGCTTTATTACAGAAGATGAAGTCCTTGCTACGATTTCAAGAGGAAGCGGCTTTGATAGAGGAAAAGAGCGAATTATTAAGTTTTTCAAAGAAAATCATACCTTGCAGGAAAAAGCGAATTTCCTAAAAGATGAGTACGGAATCGGAGGTCATTCTCATGCCGTTTCAGGAGCAAAGGGAAGTGATGAATGGCACGATGCAAAGGGGCTTAAATTACAGAAGAATCATTGTAACGATGTTTTTCTTACATGGTCAAATGTAGCAAAGCATATAGACGAGCTGCTTTCAAAAAGTCTTTATCTTGAAGAGAATAAAATTGAAAGCAAGACATCGACAGAAGAACAAAAAGAGCCAAGTTATTATTCTAAAGATGATCCAAATAATCTAATGACTGATGAAATGCTTGAGAAAGTTCCTGAGCTTTATGCACAAGAGGATGTAGCCTTAGCAGACAAACAGGTTCATGCAGCATATATCATTCCATTTAGAAGTAACTGGACTTGGTATATGACGGAGTATGATAGAGAAAGCAAAGACGCTTTTGGACTTGTTTTAGGGATTGAGCCGGAATGGGGATATTTTAATCTTGAGGAGCTAAAGGAATTAAATGCCCAAAGACTTGTTTTAGAGGATTTACCAAAGACCTTTAGGGAACTGAAAGACAGTGAACTTAAAAAGCAGATGGATGAACAGGAGCTTCAGTCTGCCTTTAATGGAGAACTTAGCTTTGAAGATAAAGTAGAGCTTGAAGCACCTGAAGAAGTAGAAGAAAGCATACAAGCAGAACCTTTTCAGGCTTCTTTATTTGATTATCTAAAGGAAAGAGAAGAAGTAGAGCTTAATGAAAAAGAGGAAAGTTTTTCAGATGAGTTTGCAGTTAAAGAAGGCGATACAGTCTATTTTAATCATGAGGAGTACAAAGCAAGAGAGATCTCTAAAAATCAAATCACAGGAAGAAATGATTTGTGGCTTGATCCTGTAAGGCAAGGTAATCATCAAATCCCGATTATATCCTTTACAGATGATGAGGATTTATTAAGACAAGTAAATCTTGAAAGACCTGAATTTATCATCGGTGATGAAGTGAAGTACAAGGGAAAAGACTGTACCATCACAAGATTTGATGATATGGGAAATAACCTAAAGACAGTAACGGTTAAGGATAATACAGAGTATCTTGGAGGCATGATTACAGGCTCCGATGTAATTGCTTATCGTAAGGAAAGTGAGCTTGATAAAATCTTTGAAAATCTGACCAATGAGAAGCCTGAAAAGACTTTTGAGGAAGTAGAAATAAAGAAAAATGAGGCTCATAATTTCAAGATTACAGAAGAAACACTACCTGCAAAGTTATCTCCAAGTGAGAGGTTAAACAATAACCTTGAAGCAATCTCTATGCTTAACAGAGTGGAGAGCGGAGAACGAGAGCTTGATATTACAGCTCAGGAAGTTTTAGCAAAATATGTTGGCTGGGGAGGATTATCTGAAGTCTTTGATGAAAGTAAGGATGGACAGTGGAAAGAGGCAAGAGCCTTCTTAAAGGAAAATCTATCGTCATCAGAATACGAAGCTGCAAGAGAATCAACCCTAACGAGCTTTTACACACCGAAAGCAGTCATTGACGGAATATATAAGACGCTTTCCGGTATGGGATTTAAACAGGGAAATATCCTTGAACCGTCAATGGGTGTTGGGAACTTTATCGGTAATCTACCTGATGAAATGAGTAAGTCAAAGTTTTATGGAGTAGAGCTTGATTCGGTAAGCGGGCGTATTGGAAAACTCTTATATCCTGAAAGTGATATACAGATTAAAGGGCTTGAAGAAACTTCCTTTTCCAATAACTTCTTTGATATCGCAATCGGAAATGTTCCATTTGGAGAGTACAAGGTAAATGATAGAGAATACAATCGCAATAACTTCCTTATCCACGATTATTTCTTTGCCAAGTCCATTGATAAGGTAAGAAACGGCGGGGTTATCGCCTTTATTACATCTTCCGGAACAATGGATAAAAAAGACGAAAGTGTTAGACGATATCTTGCAGCAAGAGCTGAATTTTTAGGGGCAATCAGACTTCCTAATGACACCTTTAAGGGTGTTGCCGGCACAGAAGTAACTTCGGATATTATCTTCTTAAAGAAAAGAGATAGTGTACTTGAGCGAGATGAAGATTGGATACACCTTGCGGAAGATGAAAATGGACTTTCATATAACAAATACTTTGTCGATCATCCTGAGCAGGTGCTTGGTTCTATGCGTGAGGTAAGTGGTCGATTTGGAAAAACTCTAACTTGTGAACCGATAGCTTATTTAGGTACAGAGATAAACATGGCTTCATTAAAGGAGCGTATCGAGATTGCGGGGAAAAGAATTTCAAAAGAAGCCAAGTATGAAGAAATAGAGCTACTTGATGATGAAATAACTTCTATCCCTGCAACCGATGATGTAAAGAACTTCTCTTATACCTTGATTGACGATGAAGTCTATTACAGAGAAAACTCACTTTTTATCAAAAAGGAAGTATCAGACAAGAATAAAGAAAAAATCAAGGATTACCTTGAGCTGAATGCTGCCTTAAAAGATGTGATTTACAAGCAGAAAGAAGATTTTAACGAAGAAGAAATCAAGGCTTCACAGGAAAAACTAAATGAAGTATATGATAACTTTTCAAAGAAACATGGCTTTGTAAATAACCTAAGTAATACCAGAGCCTTGAAAGAGGATAGCAACTTCCCGCTTGTTTCCTCCATAGAAATCCTTGATGAAGAAGAAAACTTCAAGGCAAAGGGAGATATTTTCTCCAAGCGAACAATCACAAAGGCGAAGGTTATCGACCATGTAGACACTTCCCTTGAAGCTCTTGTTTTATCGGTATCTGAAAAAGGCTATGTGGATTTTGACTATATGGAAAGTCTTACCGGAAAAGACAGACTGACTTTGATTGAGGAGCTTCGAGGAGAAATCTATCTAAATATCAGAGAAGAACAAAACTTTTACAGACCACTTTCCTTTAACTTGGAGGATGGGGATTTACCTTTTGCTTGTGCAAATGGCAGTAATTCCTATAAATATGGTTATGTAACAAAAGATGAATATTTAAGTGGAAATATCAGGGATAAGATTGCCATTGTTGATAGTTATCTATCAAAACTAAGACAAACGGAAAGAGAACTTCCTCATCTTGGCTTTGCGGAAGATGGCAAAGAAAAAGAGCTGATAAGCTATGAAATGAATCGTTTGGAATACCAAAAGGCAGAGCTTACAAAAGTTCTTCCAAAGGAGCTTGAAGCAAGTGAAATCAATGTTCGTCTTGGTGCAACTTGGATACCTATTAAAGATATTGAGAAATTTATTTTTGAAACGCTAAAAACTCCGGGATATGCAAGAT
>OBXO01000844.1_pt1 | contig 18795 bp, 19 predicted proteins | sample 1501431 | NCBI WGS metagenome assembly OBXO01 (sample SAMEA2580163, study PRJEB22360) | human gut metagenome | biome: human gut; feature: human-associated habitat; material: faeces | place: Denmark | collected 2008/2010 | reverse complement strand
GGTCGCCCGCGCCCTGTTCCAGCGGATCGGCACGGTCAACGCCCTGGTTGATGTCCGGGGACTGTTTGCCGATAGCGCTCAGTACGGCGCAGGAGTTGGCATCAAAGCCCATATCAGAATGTACATAACCGATCTCACGCACCGTGTTACGGGTGATCTCTTCGATATCAACCCATGCGCTGGTGGTGATCTCACCGCCAACCAGAACCATGCCGGTTTTGACATAGGTTTCACACGCTACGCGCGCCTTTGGATCCTGCGCGAGGATCGCATCCAGCACCGCATCGGAGATTTGGTCAGCAATTTTATCAGGATGTCCTTCTGATACGGACTCGGACGTAAACAGGTGTTTTGCCATGTTTTATTTCACCTAAAAGGAATTTGGTTAGCTCGAACTGCTGTGTGGAATAGCCAAAGGAGATAATTCTACCAAGGCCTGCAGGATTTTGACACTGGCAGTCTGAGTGTTAATCGGTATGGATGGATTAACATCTGGACGTCTATTTTAGGTCACTTCTTCACCCGATTTCCAGTTTTTTTTGACTCACCTCTCACTGCGTTGAAAACTCGGCTGGAAATTTTTCCTGACGGCGCTGGCAACCTGCGCATTTTTGTTTTGCTTTTTAGCGACCTTCTCGGTATAAAACGCGGCGCGCGGCTCATATAAAATAAGCGCTCGATGAACACATCGTGTCGCCACTTCCAGCCGGGTTAAGCAGTGAACTTTTAGCTTTGGCTTGTGGTCCGTTTCAGCAGAGGCGGCCGTGGAGGTGATACGAGATAATGAACCATTGTTTTCCGCTCATTCAGCGCAGTCGTTCTGGCGCGCATTTGATTCCCACCCGCACTTCTGGTCTAAACACCTGCCGATGTTATACCCATCTCGGTGCTTCTCAGGATTCCAGAGCCGGTCACGCTTTGTGAAAACTGAACAAGGGCGCTCTTGTTAATACAGGAGTTTTCTCGTGGTTTCGCCGAACCTTGTCATACAGAGTTCGGATACGTGTTTTACAATGATATGAATAAGAAACCGGTCGCACGGTCTGGATTTCAGCATACTCTGCTGGGAAATGGAGCCGTTAATGGGTTGTTATCGCCGTATAACGCTGCGATAGTAGTCAACTGTTTTACACTTAATACAAAGAGTTGAGGTTCGCTATGTCTGACGACATGTCTTCGCTTTCGCCTTCGTCAGCAGGCGAACAGGGTGTACTACGTTCTATGCAGGAGGTTGCGATGAGCTCCCAGGAAGCCAGCAAGATGCTGCGCACTTACAATATTGCCTGGTGGGGCAATAACTACTACGACGTTAACGAGCTGGGCCACATCAGTGTCTGCCCGGATCCGGACGTCCCGGAAGCGCGCGTGGATCTCGCTAAGCTGGTGAAAGCCCGTGAAGCCCAGGGTCAGCGCTTGCCTGCACTGTTCTGCTTCCCGCAGATCCTGCAACATCGCCTGCGTTCTATTAACGCCGCGTTCAAACGCGCGCGGGAATCGTATGGTTATAACGGCGACTATTTCCTCGTTTACCCGATCAAGGTAAACCAGCACCGTCGCGTGATTGAGTCCCTGATCCACTCCGGCGAACCGCTGGGCCTGGAAGCTGGCTCCAAAGCGGAGCTGATGGCGGTTCTGGCGCACGCGGGCATGACCCGGTCGGTGATCGTCTGTAACGGCTATAAAGACCGCGAATACATTCGTCTGGCGCTGATTGGCGAGAAGATGGGCCACAAGGTCTATCTGGTGATCGAGAAGATGACCGAAATCGCGATCGTGCTGGAAGAGGCCGAGCGTCTGAACGTGATCCCACGCCTTGGCGTGCGTGCGCGACTGGCGTCGCAGGGTTCCGGTAAATGGCAGTCTTCCGGCGGTGAAAAATCCAAGTTCGGCCTCGCGGCGAACCAGGTGCTTCAGCTGGTGGAAATACTGCGCGAGCGCGGTCGTCTGGACAGCATTCAGCTGCTGCACTTCCACCTTGGCTCGCAGATGGCCAACATTCGCGACATCGCCACCGGCGTGCGTGAATCGGCACGTTTCTACGTTGAGCTGCACAAGCTTGGCGTAAATATTCAGTGCTTTGACGTGGGCGGTGGCCTGGGCGTGGATTACGAAGGGACACGCTCGCAGTCTGACTGCTCGGTCAACTACGGCCTGAACGAATACGCCAACAACATTATCTGGGCGATTGGCGATGCCTGCGAAGAGCACGGCCTGCCGCACCCGACGGTGATCACCGAATCCGGCCGCGCGGTCACTGCGCACCATACGGTGCTGGTCTCTAACATCATCGGCGTTGAGCGCAGCGAAATCACTGAAGCCACGCCTCCGGCAGACGATGCTCCACGTTCCCTGCAAAGCATGTGGGAAACCTGGCAGGAGATGCACGAGCCGGGCACGCGTCGTTCTCTGCGCGAATGGCTGCACGACAGCCAGATGGATCTGCACGACATTCACGTCGGTTATTCTTCAGGCACCTTTAGCCTGCAGGAACGCGCGTGGGCGGAGCAGCTCTATCTGAACATGTGCCATGAAGTGCAGAAGCAGCTCGATCCGAGCAACCGCGCGCACCGTCCGATTATCGACGAGTTGCAGGAACGTATGGCGGACAAAATGTACGTCAACTTCTCCCTGTTCCAGTCGATGCCGGATGCCTGGGGTATCGACCAGCTGTTCCCGGTTCTGCCGCTGGAAGGGTTGAATCATGCGCCTGAACGCCGCGCGGTGCTGCTGGACATTACCTGTGACTCAGACGGCGCGATTGACCACTACGTCGACGGTGACGGTATCGCTACGACCATGCCAATGCCGGAGTACGATCCGGAGAACCCGCCAATGCTGGGCTTCTTTATGGTGGGTGCGTATCAGGAGATCCTCGGCAACATGCACAACCTGTTCGGTGATACCGAAGCGGTTGACGTGTTCGTCTTCCCTGACGGCAGCGTGGAGGTTGAGCTGTCCGACGAAGGGGACACCGTGGCGGATATGCTCGAATACGTTCAGCTGGATCCGAAAAAACTGCTCACCCAGTTCCGCGATCAGGTCAAAAACACCGGTCTGGACGATGCCTTGCAGCAGCAGTTCCTGGAAGAGTTTGAAGCGGGTCTGTACGGGTATACGTATCTGGAAGACGAGTAGTAAAACCTCCCTCTCCCGGTGGGAGAGGGTTGGGGTGAGGGCATCAGACCGCACGATGCCCTATACTCACTTGAACCCGTATGAATTAACGGCGATAATTCGCCCTACTATGCGATTTACGAATCAATCCCTTCCTCGTCGGGTTTAACGACGCGGAGGGGATTTTTTTTCATCTGTTTTTAATGTATCGACTTTATAAGAGGTCAGGACATGAGCACTTTAGGTCATCAGTACGATAACTCTCTGGTATCTAACGCGTTTGGTTTTTTACGCCTTCCGATGAACTTCCAGCCTTACGACAGCGATGCTGACTGGGTGATCACCGGCGTACCGTTCGACATGGCAACGTCCGGTCGTGCGGGTGGACGTCATGGCCCGGCGGCAATTCGTCAGGTTTCCACCAACCTGGCCTGGGAGCACAACCGCTTCCCGTGGAACTTCGACATGCGCGAGCGCCTGAACGTGGTGGACTGCGGTGATCTGGTGTACGCCTTCGGTGACGCGCGCGAAATGAGCGAAAAATTGCAGGCGCACGCCGAGAAGCTGCTGGCGGCCGGTAAACGCATGCTCTCCTTCGGCGGTGACCACTTCGTGACCCTGCCGCTGCTGCGCGCCCACGCGAAGCACTTCGGTAAAATGGCGCTGGTGCACTTTGACGCGCATACCGACACCTACGCGAACGGCTGCGAATTCGACCACGGCACCATGTTCTACACCGCGCCGAAAGAAGGCCTGATCGATCCGAACCACTCCGTGCAGATCGGCATCCGCACCGAGTTCGACAAAGACAACGGCTTCACCGTACTCGACGCGGGCCAGGTGAACGATCGCGGCGTGGACGATATTCTGGCTCAGGTTAAGCAGATCGTCGGCGATATGCCTGTCTACCTGACCTTCGACATTGACTGCCTGGATCCGGCATTCGCACCGGGTACCGGTACGCCGGTGATCGGCGGCCTGACGTCAGACCGCGCCATCAAGCTGGTGCGCGGCCTGAAGGATCTTAACATTGTCGGGATGGACGTGGTGGAAGTGGCTCCGGCCTATGACCAGTCCGAGATCACCGCGCTGGCCGCGGCGACCCTGGCGCTGGAAATGCTCTACATCCAGGCAGCGAAAAAAGGCGAATAAGCCTTACGCGCTGATTGCTGCTGCGCGCCGCATGCGCAGCAGCAACATTCCCCAGGCCAGCGTGAAGGTGTGGACAAACCCCGGTTATTTCGCGGGCGATGACCATTCCCGTCAGCGAGCCTAACAAAGGCGAAACCGCGCAGACCGCGGCCCAAATCGCAATGCTGCTTAATAATCCCTGCCGATAATGAAGTTTGCTTTCAATAACCGGCGTTAATAATAGAGCGGAAAAACCATAACCCAGAAGAAAGCAGGTCATGAGTAGACCCTGTAACATTCTGTTTTCATTTAACTGAAAATGTTCGGCAAATTCCGGGTTTAAAATCATTACCGAGATATTTACCCGATCGACGTACGAAATAATAATGAGTAATAAAAGCGCAATCGTGCCTTGCCATCTTGCCGTCATCATGTCCGCCTTACGTTTTTTGTAACTTATATTTTTCATCAATGTGATTGTCACGGAGCTAAAATGATTCACCTGTGAAACTCATTGTTTATTAAAGATAAATTAAAAATCAGTTTCACCGGTGAAACGCGAAAGAGGTGACGTTAATTTATTTTTAAAGAGTAAAAAGAAAGGAAGTCAATATCTTTTATTCAAAATAAGAGACCATTAAAAAAACGTATTTCTCACGCTGTAATAATGAAAATTTCATATCGCTGCATTTTTTCGTGATCCCTTGCACACTTAGTTAATTAATTGCCGATCGATTAACAAATTCGTCACATTGTCGCTTGACGAAACATTCATCGCTTTTATATTGACCGTATTAAATAAGAAACAGAGTTTCATATATGAAACAAAAGCCTGGAGGATCGTGATGAGCTGGATAGGCGTATGTGACGCAGAACAAGTACAGGAAGATTTCCCTTTTAGCGGCAACGTCGACGGGAAAGAGATCGGCGTTTACCTGATCGACGGTGAATATTACGCGCTGGAAGACGTATGCCCCCACGCCTATGCCCTGCTGAGTCAGGGCTTCGTAGAAGACGGCAAGGTGGAATGCCCGCTGCACGAGGCGGTGTTCGACGTCAAAACCGGCCAGTGTCTGCACGGCCCCGGAGGACGCAACCTCAACCGTTACCCGGTTCGGGTCTTTGAAAACCAGATTCAGATTACCTTTGTTGAGGAGACCGTGGCATGAGCGACACGCTGAACTACAACCCGGCGCTGCCGGAAAGCCGCCAGTTTACCCCGCCGGCAGAGGGCGGTAATGGCGCCATTCACAAACCGGGCGAGTACCAGAACCTGATCTGGCAGACCCGCAGCCGCGAGCCGGAAAGCTGGGAGGTGAAGCTGATTGCTACGCTGGAAGAGCTCTTCGAACAGGGCGTTGAAACCTTACCGGAGCTGGTAAACGGGCTGAACGCGGTGCGCATGCACGACCAGCAGGGTGAGCCGTGGAGCGACGCCAGCTTCCAGGCATTTTTACAGGTTAACGGCTACTGAGGGCAACGCGATGACGACGACCGTACAACACTATCTGGATAAAGGCCTGCGCGGCCTCTGGTATCCGGTGCTGGCGAGCTGGGAAGTGCAGTCTGCGCCGGTGGGCATCACCCGCCTGGGCGAGCAGATTGTGGTCTGGCGCAACAAAGACGGCCAGGTGCAGGCGCTGGAGGACCGCTGTCCGCACCGCGGCGCGCGCCTGTCGATGGGCTGGAACCTCGGCGACCGCATCGCCTGCTGGTATCACGGCGTAGAGGTGGCGGGCAACGGCGAGGTGAAAGACGTGCCCGCTGTGGATAAATGTCCGCTGGTCGGCCAGCAGTGCGTGCGCAGCTATAACGTGCAGGAGGCGCACGGCGCCATCTTCCTCTGGTTTGGCGTCACCGCGGATCAGCAGCCGGACGAACTGACCTTCCCGGATGAACTCGCCGACACGGACAGCTTCAGCAACTTCCTCTGCACCGCCGCGTGGAAATGCAATTACCAGTACGCGCTGGAAAACGTGATGGACCCGATGCACGGCACCTATCTGCACTCCTCCTCGCACTCGATGGCGGAAGGGGATCGCAAGGCCGACATGGTGCTCCAGCCGACCAAAACCGGCTTTATCTTTGAGAAGAAAGGGCAGAGCGGCGTCAACTTCGACTGGGTGGAGCTGGGCAACAGCGGCACCTGCTGGATGCGTCTCTCCATTCCGTACAAGAAGCGTTTCGGGCCGGGCGGCCACTTCTTTATCGTCGGCATGGTGGTGCCGGAAGATAACGACAACTGCCGCGTCTTCTTCTGGCGCATTCGCCGGGTGCAGGGCTGGCAGCGCGATATGTGGCGCTTCATGTACCGCAACCGGCTGGAAAAACTGCACTGGGAAGTGCTGGAGCAGGACCGCGTGGTGCTGGAGAGCCTGGCGCCAAACGCCCGCGATCATGAATACCTGTATCAGCACGACGTTGGCCTCTCGCGCCTGCGTCGCATGATGCAAAAGGCCGCCAAAGAGCAGCTGGCGATGCGTGAAGCACAGCAGGGGGCCGCCTGATGAACGGGCTGCTGAGCGGTAAGCGCATCGTCATAACCGGCGCCGCGCGCGGGCTGGGCTACCACTTTTCCCAGGCCTGCGCGGAGCAGGGCGCGGCGGTGGTGATGTGCGACATCCTCAAAGGCGAGCTGGCCGAGAGCGCCCACCGGCTGAGCGAGCGGGGATATGCGATCGAATCGCACGTTATCGATCTGGCCGATCCGCAGTCCATTGAGCAGGTGTTCAGCGCGATTGGCGAGCAGGGGCAGATTGACGGTCTGGTGAACAACGCGGCGATGGCGACGGGCGTCGGCGGCAAAAATATGCTCGATTACGATCCGGATCTCTGGGATCGGGTGATGAGCGTCAACGTCAAAGGCACCTGGCTGGTAACGCGCGCCGCCGTACCGCTGCTACGCGAGGGGGCGGGCATCGTGAACGTCGCGTCCGACACCGCGCTGTGGGGCGCGCCGCGCCTGATGGCCTACGTCGCCAGCAAGGGCGCCGTGATTGCCATGACCCGCTCAATGGCGCGCGAACTGGGTGAAAAGCGTATACGCATTAACGCCATCGCGCCGGGGCTAACCCGCGTCGAGGCGACGGAATATGTCCCCGCCGAACGGCATCAGCTCTACGAAAACGGCCGTGCGTTAACGGGCGCGCAGCAGCCGGAAGACGTCACCGGCAGCGTGGTCTGGCTGTTAAGCGATCTGTCGCGGTTCATCACCGGACAGCTGATCCCGGTCAACGGCGGTTTTGTCTTTAACTAAGGTAGGGCGATGATGGCAAACGATCAGGAAGTGAAGTATCTGGTGCCGGGGCTGGAGCGCGGTTTACAGCTGCTGTTGGCCTTTGGCGAGCAGCATCGCGATCTGACCTTTGCCGAACTGCATCGGCTGGTGGATATGCCGAAGGCCACCGCCTATCGCGTGGTACAGACGCTGGAGTACATGGGATTTCTGGAGCGCAACACGCGCACCAATACCTTTTCGCTGGGCATGAACGTGCTGCGTCTTGGCTTTGAGTACATCGCCTCGCTGGACGTGGCGCAGGTCGGCCAGCCGGTGATCGAGCAATTGCGCGACGTGAGCCAGTGCAGCAGCCATCTGGCGATCCGCGACGGGCGCGACATTATCTATATCGCCCGCGTCAGCGCCGCCGGGTCGCGTATCAACCAGGTCAGCATTGGTACCCGTCTGCCGGTGCACTGCACCTCGCTGGGCCGCATGCTGTTGACCGATATTTCCCGCGCTGATTTCGAACAGCTGTTCCCGCATGAGCGCCTGCCGGGCAACACGCCGGGGCAGCTTCACGACCGCGAAGCCCTGTGGCAGATGGTGCAGCAGGACAAAGCCCGCGGGTATGTCATTGGCGAATCCTTCTTCCGCCACGGCATCTCTTCCATCGTCTACCCGGTGTATGACCGAAGCGGCCGCGTGGCGGCGGTGGTCAGCATTCTGGTGCCGTCGGAGGAGATCCCACTGAGCGACCGCGAGCGCCTGCAAAACGAGGTTCGCCTTGCGGCGGATAAAATTTCTGGCTTCTTAGGGTATCTGTCACAGGCCAGTTAAATCAGTGAGTTAACGTCAGGCGCTTGACTGCGTCGGGCATGTTTTACGCCCAATCTGGGCCAGATGAGGCAACGAACGATGAGTATAACCGGAATTGAAAAGCTGGAATTTGGTGTGGAAGACCTGACGCACTGCGCCAAATTTATGCGTGATTTTGGCCTGACGGGCGATGCCAGCGGCCAGCGTTTCACCACCCTGAGCGGCGCGCGCGTGGAGCTTAACCCGATCGACAGCCACGACCTGCCGCCCGCGTTTGAAGCGGGCAACACCCTGCGCCGCATGACCTGGGCGGTTGCCAGCCAGTCTGAGCTGGATGCGCTGCGCCCGAAGCTGGCGCAACAGCCAGGTTTTCGTGAAGTGGGCGACGCGCTGGAATGCCTGGATCCGAACGGCATGACGCTGCGCGTGCAGGTGACCCAGCAGACCGACGTGGAGCTTAACGTCGAGCCAATAAACCAGTGGGGCGACGCCCGCCGTATCGACACACCCAGCCCGGTTTACGATCGCGCCCAGCCGATCAACGTGGGGCATGTGGTGTTCTTCGTGGAAGAGCTGGCGGCAGTGGAGAAATTCTACCGCGAGGTGCTCGGCTTCCAGGTCTCGGATCGCTATATCAACCGCGCCGTGTTCCTGCGCTGCGGGGCGCGTGGCGGCCATCACAACCTGTTCCTGCTGCAACTGCCGAACCGCAAGCGCGGCCTTAACCACGTGGCCTTCACCGTGCGCGACATCCACGAGGTGATCGGCGGCGGTATCGCGATGAATAAACATGACTGGAGCACCTTTATCGGGCCGGGCCGTCATCCGGTGTCGTCGGCGTACTTCTGGTACGTCAACAGCCCGACCGGCGGCGCGTTTGAGTATTACACCAACGACGACTACCTGACCGAAAACTGGCAGCCGCGCGAGCTGGAGCACTCCCTGGTCTCCTTTACCGAATGGGCGGTGGAGGGCGGGATTGACCACGACACGCGCCGTCAGCAGAAAAAGCCGGAGGCGGTATGACATCGCGCATTGTCATTATCGGCGGCGGCCAGGCGAGCGGCTGGGCGGCGAAAACCCTGCGTGACGAGGGCTTCGACGGCGAGATTTGCGTGGTGGCGGAAGAGGAATGGGATTTCTACGAGCGGCCGCCGCTGTCAAAAGCGTCTCTGCTGGAGCCGGACTCCGCGCTTCCGCGGCTGTTTAGCGAAGAAGCGCAGCAGGCGCTGAACCTGATCTGGTACCGCCCGCTGCGTGCTGAATCAGTCGATCGTGAAGAGAAAATCGTGCGTTTAAGCAACGGCGAATGTCTTAGTTACAACATCCTTTTAATCGCTACCGGCGGGCGGGCGCGCCTGCCTTCGCAGGCGTGGGCCAGCCATCCGCAGGTCTACACCCTGCGCCACTGGCAGGACGCGCAGCGCCTGAAAAGTCGCCTGTCGGAAAGTCACAAACTGGCGATTATCGGCGGCGGCTGGATTGGCCTTGAGATTGCCGCTTCCGCGCGGAAAAGCGGCGTGGCGGTCACCCTGTTCGAGCAGCAGCCTGCGGTGTGCATGCGCTCGGTGAGCAGCGAGGTGTCCCAGCGCCTGGAGGCCATCCACCGCGAGCAGGGGGTGGAGATCCGTACCGGCTGCGGCGCGCTGGAGCTGGAGGACGATAATGGCCTGCCGGTCATCCACTGCGACGGCAACCGTGAAACCTTTGATACGGTCGTGGTCGGGATCGGCGTCGATCTCAATCTGGAGCTGGCGCTTGATGCGGGGCTGAAAACCGGGCGCGGGATCGTGGTGGATGCCCAGGGACGCACCTCGGATCCATTCATCTTTGCCGCTGGCGATGTGGCCCAGCACCATCACTACGGCCTGTGCATCCAGTCCTGGGCCTTCGCCCAGAATCAGGCAGTGGCGACGGCGAAAGCGATGCTCAACCCCGATGCGCCAGGTTACGACGACGCGCCGTGGCTGTGGTCGGATCAATATCAGCACAATATTCAGATCCTCGGTATTCCGCAGCCGGAGAGTAAAACGATAGTGCGTGAAGATGCGCTGTTCTTCTCGCTGGATGAAAACGGGCGGCTGACGCAGCTGGTGGCGTTCAACGATGCGCGCACCGTCAAGCTGGCGAAGCGCTGGATGGCGGCGGGGCGGGATCTGTCGAACGTACCGCTTGCCGACCCGACATTTTCACTGATGTCACTGCGATAGCTAACCCGCACCCGTAGGGGGAGAGATGACCACACTAGAGACGAACACCGCGCCGGTTGAGGCGAGCGGTGAGGGGACCCGCACGCCCGAAAAAGCGGTGCGCTGGGCCATCCCGCTGTCGCTGCTGGCCTGCGTGCTGCTGGCGTTTTTCGACAAAATCAGCATCGCGGCGCTCTTTTCGGATACCCATTTCCAGCAGGCGATGGGCATTGATTTCGACACCACGCGCCTCGGCATATTGATGAGCGCCTTCCTGCTGAGCTACGGCTTTTCGTCGGTATTTTTGAGCGGTTTAGGCGACAAAATTGCGCCGCTGCGCCTGCTCACCGGGATGATGGCTGTGTGGTGCGTGCTGATGGTGGCGATGGGCTTTACCCATAACTACACGCTGATGATCGTCCTGCGCATCCTGCTGGGCGTGGCGGAAGGGCCGCTGTTCCCGCTGGCTTTCGCCATCGTGCGCCACAACTTCCCGCAGCATTTACAGGCGCGCGCCACCATGCTGTGGCTGCTGGGCACACCGGTAGGGGCGGCAATTGGCTTCCCGCTCTCCCTCTGGCTGCTGAACACCTTCGGCTGGCAGAGCACCTTCTTTGTCATGGCCATGCTTACCGTGCCGGTGCTTATCTTTGTACGCATCGGCCTGCGCGGGATCCGTCTGGAGGCTAAACCCGGCACCTCGCAGGCGTCTCAGGACGAGCGGCGCGCCGCGCGGCGCGAGCTGTTCGTCAGCCCGCATTTCTGGATCATCTGCATCTTTAACATCGCGTTCCTGACCTACCTGTGGGGCATCAACGGCTGGCTGCCGGGCTACCTGATCAAAGGCAAAGGCATTCACCTTGAGCATGCAGGCTGGCTGTCGTCGATGCCGTTCATCGCCATGCTGGCGGGGGAAGTGATTGGCGCGTGGCTCTCGGACAGGGTCGATAAGCGCGCGGCGGCCTGCTTTATCTCGATGGCGGGGGCGGCGGTGGGGCTGGCGGCGGTGATGCACCTCGATACCCCGCTCGCCGTCATCGCGGCGATGAGCTTCAGCACCTTTATGTGGGGCACCGGCGCGCCCAACATTTTCGCCCTGCTGGCCAAGGCCACCCATCCCCGGGTGAGCGCCACGGCGGGCGGCATTTTCAACGGGCTGGGAAACTTTGCAGGCGCGCTGTCGCCGGCGGTTATGGGCGCGCTTATCGCCTTCACCCCCAGCATGGATTCCGGGCTGATTTTTCTGGCGGTGATGGCGGCGGTGGGCTGCGTCCTGTTACTGCCGCTGCTGAGACGTTACTGAGGAGAGTGTCATGACTGATTCAACCGTAACCCACAAAACGGGCATCAAACCTGACCATCTGACGATGGAAGAGTGGGTCGAGTCGCGCATCGCGCGCTTCGAAGGCCGTAAATACGACTGGAACGCGCTGAAGTTCCAGGCCGATTTTGACCCGAAATACCGCCGGGCGCAGATGCGCTACATCGGCACCGGCGCAACCGGCGTGGCGAACGACACCAATACCGTGCAGGCGGACCATTTCACCTTCTCCACCATGGTACTGCCGTCGAAGTGCGAAGGGCCGCTGCACCTGCACGACGACGTGGAAGAGGTGTTCTTCATGCTCAAGGGGCAAATCACGCTGATGATCCAGGATGGCGACAACTACACCGAAACGGTGCTGCGCGAGCGTGACCTGATCTCCGTCCCGCCGGGCATCTATCGCGGCCTGTTTAACCACGGGGAAGAGGAGGCGCTGATGTGCGTCATGCTGGGAACCAACAAGCCGGAAATCCCGACCTATCCGTCCGACCATCCGCTCTCGAAAGTGAAGCGGAACTAAGGGGGCGCCATGACGGGTTTTCGTGAACAGGGAAGCGGCATTCCGCTGATGCTGCTACACGGGATCAGCTCTGGCGCTGCGTCCTGGCACAAGCAGATGGCGCTGAACGGTTTTCGCGTGCTGGCGTGGGACATGCCCGGTTATGGCGAAAGCCCGATGCTGGCCGTCGCGCGGGCAAACGCGGGGGATTACGCCGACGCGCTGGCGGCGATGCTCGACCGCGCCGGTGTCTGGCAGGCAGTGCTGGTTGGCCATTCCCTGGGGGCACTGGTCGCAAGTGCCTTTGCGGCGAAGTTCCCGGATCGCGTCATTCATCTTGTACTGGCCGACGCTGCGCAGGGCTACGGCAATGCCGCGCCGGAGCAGCGGGAGCAGGTCTGGCGCAACCGCGAGCAGCAGATGGCGTTGGGCGGCGAAATCCTCGCCCAGACCCGTGCCGCGAAGCTGCTGCGCCCCGGCGCGCGCGCGGAAGATATCGCCACCGTCGCGGCGGGCATGCGCACGCTGCGCCCGGAAGGCTACCTTGCCGCCGCGTGGATGCTGGCGCATGACGACATTCACGGCTGGCTTAAACGATACGCCGGCACGTTTGAAGTCTGGTGTGGCGAGCAGGACGCGATAACGCAGCCCGAACTGGTGCAGGGGCTGGCGCTGCGCTACGGCATGCCGTTTACCGCCATTCCGCAGGCCGGGCACGCCAGCTATCTCGATAACGACGTGTTTTTCAACCAACAGCTTTTACGCATTAACGAAGAGGTGCGCGATGAATGCACAAATTGACGGGCGCGTAGCGGTAGTCACCGGCGGTTCTTCTGGCATTGGCTTTGAAACGCTGCGCCTGCTGCTGGGGGAAGGGGCGAAAGTCGCCTTCTGCGGCCGTGACCCGGATCGGCTCGCCAGCGCCCATGCGACGCTGCAAAACGAATTCCCCCACGGGGAGATTTTTTCTTACCGCTGCGACGTGCTGAACGCCGACGAGGTTCAGGCCTTTGCGGATGCGGTGCAGGCGCGCTTTGGCGCGGCTGATCTGCTGATCAACAACGCCGGGCAGGGCTACGTGGCGCACTTCCATGACACCCCGCGCGAGGCGTGGCTGCACGAGGCAGAGCTGAAGCTGTTTGGCGTCATCAATCCGGTGCAGGCGTTTCAGCCGCTGCTGGAGCAGTCAGACATTGCCTCTGTTACCTGCGTCAACTCCCTGCTGGCGCTACAGCCGGAGGAGCACATGATCGCCACCTCCGCTGCTCGTGCCGCGCTGTTGAACATGACGCTCACGCTCTCGAAAGAGCTGGTGGGTAAAGGCATTCGCGTCAATTCCATTTTGCTCGGCATGGTGGAGTCCGGCCAGTGGCTGCGCCGCTTTGAAAACCGGGCGGACAAAAGCCAGAGCTGGCCGGAGTGGACGGCGGATATCGCGCGCAAGCGCGGCATTCCAATGGCGCGCCTCGGCAGGCCGCAGGAGCCCGCGCAGGCGCTGCTGTTCCTCGCCTCGCCGCTGGCCTCGTTTACCACCGGCGCCGCGCTGGACGTTTCCGGCGGCTTCTGTCGCCATCTGTAAGGACGCATCATGAAAAAGGTAATGTTGATTGGTTTTGGTGCCATGGCGCAGGCGGTGATTGAGCGCCTGCCCGCCGGTGTGGCTATCGGCTGGATCGTGGCGCGCGCATCTCACCATGCCGCCATTCACGACCAGTTTGGCGATGCGGTCGAGGCGCTGACGTCGCCAATGGCGTGCGCGCAAACGCCGGATCTGGTGCTGGAATGCGCCAGCCAGCAGGCGGTGGCCCAGTACGGGGAAGAGATCCTGCGTCGCGGCTGGCATCTGGCCGTCATTTCCACCGGCGCGCTGGCGGACAGCGCGCTGGAGCAGCGTCTGCTCGCGGCGGGCGGAAAACTGACTCTGCTTTCCGGTGCAGTGGCCGGTATCGACGGGCTGGCGGCAGCGAAAGAGGGTGGGCTTGAGCGCGTCACCTATCAGTCGCGCAAAAGCCCGGCCAGCTGGCGCGGCAGCTATGCCGAGCAGCTTATCGATCTGAATTCAGTGGCTGAGGCAAAGGTCTTTTTTGAAGGCAGCGCTCGCGAGGCGGCGCGGCTGTTCCCGGCGAACGCCAACGTAGCGGCGACCGTGGCGCTCGGCGGCGTCGGGATGGATGACACCCGCGTGCAGCTGATGGTTGACCCGGCAACGAAACGTAACACCCACACGCTGCACGTCGAAGGGCTGTTTGGCGAATTCCATCTGGAGCTGAGCGGGCTGCCGCTGGCGTCTAACCCTAAAACCTCCACCCTGGCGGCACTGAGCGCGGTGCGCGCCTGCCGCGAGCTGGCCCTGAGCTGAGGAGTGACGATGGACGATCTGAAGATTTTTATCGGCGGCCAGTGGCGACACGGCGGAGGTAACCCGATGCAGAGCCACTTCCCGGCAGACGGGTCGATCAATGCGACGCTGAACGCCGCCAGTCTGGATGACCTGGAGGAGGCGATAGACGCCGGAGAGCGCGCCTGGCGCGATCCCGCCTGGCGTAACAGCCTGCCGCACGTGCGGGCGAAGATCCTGCACAAGGTGGCGGATCTTATTGAATCCCGTGTGGATGAACTGGCGCAGATGCAGAGCCGGGATAACGGCAAGCCGCTGGCGGAAGCGTGCGGGCTGGTGATGAGCGCGGCGGGAACGGCGCGCTACTTTGCCGCCGCCTGCGAGCTGCTGGAAGGGGAACTTCCGACACCGCGCCAGCCGGATCTGCTGACGCTGAGCCGCTACGAGCCCCTTGGCGTGGTAGCGGCCATCACGCCGTGGAACTCGCCGATTGCCAGCGAAATGCAGAAGGTCGCACCGGCGATTGCCGCCGGGAACGCGGTGATCCTCAAGCCCGCCGAAGCCACGCCGCTGATGGCGCTGGAGCTGGCGCGGATTTTTGAACAGGCCGGGCTGCCCGCCGGGCTGCTGAGCGTGCTGCCGGGCAAAGGCTCGGTGATTGGCGATGCGCTGGCGCGTCATCCTTGCGTGCGCAAAATTTCCTTTACCGGCGGAACCACTACGGGCCGTCATCTGGCGCACGTGGCGGCGGAAAAACTGATCCCGGCCTCGCTGGAACTGGGTGGCAAATCGCCGACCATCGTGCTGGAGGATGCCGATATCGAACAGGCGGCGCGCGGGATCTGCTACGGCATTTTCAGCTCGGCGGGGCAGGCGTGCATCGCCGGATCGCGGCTGTTTATCCACGAGAGTATTTACGCCCCGCTGATGGCGAGGCTGCTGGAATTAACTCGCGGGCTGCGCGTCGGGCATCCGTTTACCGACGGCGTGCATGTAGGACCGCTGATCGGCGAGAAACATCGCCAGAGCGTGATCGAGTACGTCGAACTGGCGAAGCGGGAAGGGGGCCGCGTGCTGTGCGGCGGCGAGATCCCTGCCGATCCCGCTCTGGCAAACGGCAGCTTTTTCCAGCCAACCATTATCGAAGGGCTAAACAACAGCGCTCGCGCCTGTCAGGAGGAGATCTTCGGCCCGGTGCTGGTGGCGATGCCGTTTGGCGATGAAGCGGCGTTGATCAGCGAGGCGAACGACTCGGTTTACGGCCTGGCGGCGGGGATCTGGACGCGCGATACCGGGCGCGCCCTGCGTCTCAGCGAGCAGCTGGAGGCAGGCACGGTGTGGATCAACACCTACAAAGTTTTTGCGATTTCGACCCCGTTCGGGGGCTTTAAAGAGAGCGGTCTGGGCCGCGAGAAGGGTATCCAGGGGCTGAAAGCCTGGATGCAACAAAAGAGCATTTATCTGGCGACGGGTAACAGCGTCAACCACTGGTGCGACTGAGAAAGGGTGAGCAATGAGCGAAATGATAACCGTCGGCGACGCCATCGCCAGAACGCTGGAGCAGTATCAGGTTGAGGCCATCTACGGCGTCATCTCCATCCACACCCTGCCGATAGCGGATGCGGTTGGGCAGCGGGGCAATATCCGCTTTGTACCCGCGCGCGGTGAAGCCGGTTCCGTCACCATGGCCGATGCTCACGGGCGCTTTTCCGGCCTCGGCGTGGCGCTGACCAGCACCGGCGCGGGGGCCGGGAACGCGGTAGGCGCGCTGGTGGAAGCGATGAATGCCTGCACGCCGCTTCTGCATTTAACCGGGCAGGTAGAGAAAGCCTGGCTGGACGCCGACACCGGGTTTATCCATGAAACCCGCGATCAGCTGACCTTCCTGAAGGCCAGCTCAAAACGGGCGTACCGTATCAGCAATGCGAATCAGGCGATAGCCATTCTGCATAAAGCCATCCAGGATGCGGAGACCCCGCCGTGCGGACCGGTTTCGGTGGAAATCCCGATTGATATTCAGGGCGCCAAAATTCCGCTGTCGCTGGTAACTGCCCCGGTCAAACCGGCATCGGTTCCAGCCGTGGATACCGGGATGGTTGACGCGCTGTGGGCGCAGCTCAAACAGGCGAAACAGCCGCTGCTGTGGCTGGGCGGCGGGGCGCTGGGAAGCGCTGAGGCGGTGAAAAAACTGGCGGATGCGGGCATCACCGTGATTTCCAGCACCCACGCGCGCGGCGTGCTGCCGGACGACCACCGCGCCAGCCTGCGGGCGTTCCACAACTCGCCGTCGGTGGAGGCGCTGATTGCGCAGTGTGATTTTACGCTGGTGGCCGGTTCACGTCTGCGCAGCAACGAAACCTGCTCCTGGACGCTTGAGCTGCCGACCCGGCGGCGGCCAGCCGTAACTACCTGATGGATAGCACGTTGATAGCAGATTGTTCCGCGCTGCTTGGCGCGCTGGCTAAAAAAGTGCAGAGCCGCGAGTGGGGCAACGCCCAGTGGGATATGCAGGTGCAGCAGGCGGTCGGGCAAGCTGAGCAGGGGCTGCGCGAGCAGTGCGGCGCCTATGCGAAGCTTAACGACGCCATAGAAAAAGCCCTGCCGAAAGACGGCCTGCTGGTGCGCGATATCACCGTGTCCGGCAGCCTGTGGGGTAGCCGTCTGTTCAGGGCTAACGGTCCGCTGCTGAACATTCACTCTCTCGCCGGGGCGATTGGTATGGGACTGCCGATGGCCATCGGCACCGCGATTGCTAACCCGCAGCGCAGGGTGGTGGGACTGGTGGGCGACGGCGGCCTGAGCCTCAATTTAGGCGAGCTGGCGACGCTGGCGCAGGAGAAAGCCAACGTGACGCTGCTCATCATGAACGACGGGGGCTACGGCGTAATGCGCGGTATTCAGGATAAATATTTTGGCGGGCGTCAGTATTATAACGAACTGCATACACCGGACTTTACCCTGCTGGCGCAGGCGATTGGGCTACAGGCCTGGAGCGTTGAGCGGGCCGAGGATTTTGATGCGGTGATGACGGAAGCGCTGGCGATGCCGGGGCCGTCGGTGGTGGAAGTGCGGATGGGGCAGATTGGCGCCCTTAAGTTTGCCGGGCCGCCACAGAAAACGCTGTACTGATTGAGCCTTGTTGCCCGGTAGCGCGGCGCGCACCGGGCCGAAGTTTTATTTAATTCCGTCTGCCGCCATGCGGTCACGGATATGCTGCGCGCGTTCAACGGAGGCCGGGTGATCGTCAAACATGGAGCTTTGACGGCCTTCCTCCAGTTTCGCCAGTTTTTCGAAGCTGGTGGCTAAACCCGATGGATTGATGCCGCGTTTGCGCAACAGATCGTAAGAGTAGTCATCCGCTTCCGACTCCTGACGCTGGGAGAACTGGGAGTTAACCAGTTTCTCACCCACGTCGCCCAGCTGCGACTGGGACAGGCTGCCGACAATGCCGCCCGCAGAGGCCGCCGCAGCACGCACGGCATTGGTGCCCAGCGCAACCTGCATCCCTTTCTTCACGTGACCGAGAGCAACGTGACCCATTTCATGGCCGATCACCGCTTCCACTTCGTTGTCGGTCATCATGTCCATCAGGCCGCTGTAAACGCGGATACAGCCGTTAGCCATCGCGAAGGCGTTGACGTCTTTCGCCATATACACCTTGTAGTTAACCGGCTGACCGTTAATGTTGTCGCCCAGCGCGGAAGCAATCTTGTTCAGACGCTGCGTGTAGGTGCTGTTTGCCGGGGCAAGCGTAGCTTTTCCATCCATATCCTTACAGGCCTCGTCGCTCAGCGCTTTCACCTGCGCATCGCTCAATGAGTAGGCCTGAAAAGCTTCTGCGCCTGAGGTCATCAGGCCGTTAGAATCCATATTCTGACAGCCGCTTAGCAGGAGCGTTGTTCCCACAGCCAGCCCAATTGCACGCATTTTCATGATGTTGCTTCCGTACTCGTTAATCTGAATTAATTCCGAAAAATGCACCGTCAACGAAGCCGGTGTCGGGCTAAGTATAAGGAATATCTACAGGGGCGGGCGAGTAGATTGCGCAACATGCGAGCATGATCCAGAGATTTCTTAAGCTGCAAAAGAATGGTCCATGTACATGCCCTGCGGCTTGGGTTACATTGTTGGCACTTTTTTCCGGCGTAGCCCAAAACGCGCTGT
>OBXO01000839.1_pt1 | contig 18941 bp, 16 predicted proteins | sample 1501431 | NCBI WGS metagenome assembly OBXO01 (sample SAMEA2580163, study PRJEB22360) | human gut metagenome | biome: human gut; feature: human-associated habitat; material: faeces | place: Denmark | collected 2008/2010 | reverse complement strand
AGAGTGCAAACGGTCCCCGCAGCAATTCATTCCGGCCGGATTCCCCCTCCACAACCAACTTCCCACGGGGACGGAAGACTCAGCCAGCCCTCACCACACCGGACATGGTCCGTTCAGGACGCGTCCTCCCAACCTCAGTTAAATCTCCATTATCCGGTTGAAATGTTCCTCTTACTATTATAGAATAAAGATATCATACCCCTGAGAAAAAGGAGACAGTACATTATGAAAAAGAATATAATCGTTGGCCAGTCAGGCGGTCCCACCGCCGTTATCAATGCCAGCCTCTGCGGTGTAATCAGAGAAGGGAAATGCCACCCTGAGCAAATCGGCACTGTTTACGGCATGATTAATGGGATCGAAGGATTTCTGGCCGGTAAATATATGGATCTCTCATCCGGGCTGAGCGAGGAGGAACTGGAGCTTCTTAAAATGACTCCGGCTGCTTTTCTCGGCTCCTGCCGTTTTAAGCTTCCCGAGGCTCTTTCCTCCGAGTTCTACCCTACCCTCTTTAACAAATTTGAAGAGCTGAATATCGGCTATTTCATCTACATAGGCGGCAATGATTCCATGGATACGGTAAGTAAATTGTCGCGTTACGCGAATGGAATCGGAAGCGATATCCGTTTCATCGGAATTCCCAAGACCATAGACAATGACCTGGTCGGGACCGATCACACCCCCGGCTTTGGAAGCGCAGCCAAATATGTGGCTTCCACTGTCCGCGAAATCACGCTGGACGCCTCGGTATACCAGCAGAAATCCGTCACAATCGTGGAACTGATGGGACGTCATGCGGGATGGCTCACCGCCACCAGTGTCCTGGCAAGAAAACACGGGGAAGATAATCCGCTTCTCATCTATCTTCCGGAATCGCCTTTTGAATTTGAACAGTTTTCTGCTGATCTCAAAAATGCATTCGAGAAAAGCCAGACCGTTGTCGTCTGCGTATCGGAGGGTATTGCAGATTCAGCCGGGCATTTCATATGTGAATACTCGAATGAGGCCCAGCTTGACACCTTCGGCCACAAGATGTTGACCGGCTGCGGGGAAATAATCGAAAATTATATACGGAACCAGTTTGGTGTCAAGGTACGTTCCGTTGAGCTGAATGTAAGCCAGCGCTGTTCCGGTATGGTCGTCTCCGGGCAGGATATGAAAGAGGCCGAAGAAGCGGGAGCCTTCGGCGTCCGAAGTGCCCTGGACGGCGTGAACGGTATGATGGTCGCCTTTAAACGCGCCTGTGACGAGCCATACTTGATGGAGTGCTTCCTGGCCGATGTCAATAAGATTTGTAATAAAGAAAAAACGTTTCCGGCTGAGTGGATTACTAAGGGCGGCACCGATATCGGCCCTGAGTTCCTCTCCTACGTTTTACCGCTGATAAAAGGGGAGGCCGGGCGGAAAATGGAGAACGGACTTCCGCTTTATCTTTACCGGGAACAACAATAATGGCCTGCATTTACAGCAGCCGGTTTAAATAAGGGGGTACCTGCCATGGTTACAATTACCAAAGAGCACGTTCATTTCACTTTTTCCGGAAGTCACAAGCCGGTGCAAACCGTTCCATCCGGAAGTACGGTCCGTTTTGAAACGTACGACTGTTTTTACAATCAGCTTCTTCCCGAAGGAGCCGATATCACAAAGATCGATTCCTCCAAAGCCAATGCAGCAACCGGCCCTCTCTGCGTAGAGGAAGCTCTCCCGGGTGATATTCTGAAAATTGAGATTCTCGATATCACAACCGGTCCTGTCGGGGTCTGCGGCACGTTTCCCGGCAGCAGCTGGGACAATGGGATCCTGAAAGAAGAACACTTACGGCGGCTCACCGTCAAGGACGGAATTCCGTGGAGTCTGCATGGAAACTTGCCACCGCGCGGATGGAGGCATTCATTTCCTCCAAAACAGGCTTATCCCATGAGGACACCTCCATCCTATTGAGTCTCTGCGGCGATTTTGCAGTATGCCAGACCGTTAACCCGATGAAAACAGTGCGCATGGAACTGCCTCTGAATATCTTTAAGAATGCATTGGGCAGATGGAAACAGCCGTAAAACAGCCGGGCAAAGAGGGAGGGGATGCCGCTCAATCATCGTTTTAGATGATTTTGCGGCATCCCCTCCCTCTTTGTCCGGCCGTTTTAGCAACTATACTGCCTTATTGTGCCTGGCCGTCACTCCGTCAGTTCCCTCACATCCACATCGCTGTAAAAGAAGTTCAGAATCTCTTTATACGTCTTGCCTTCCCTAGCCATCTGCTGGGCTCCGTTCTGGCTCATTCCGACTCCGTGGCCATAACCTCCGCCCCATATGGTAAAGGTACGCGTTCCTTTTTCCTCGTCCCTGGCCGTCTCATCCACAGCTATAAAAGCGCTTGGCAGGGAAGCCCAGTCCGTCATCGTCGCTCCGTCATTTTTCTCATAGACCAGATCGGAGGCACCCAGCATATTTCGGATCTGGGTCTGCCCCTTCAGGACTTTTTCCCCTTCGCTTCCAATGACCTTCACCGTCTTGGCAATGCCGCCTGTTCCCCGTTCCGTTACAAAAAGCGCCTGAATCGTACCGATATCATCCATCTTCTCGGCAAGCTTCTTATTTGTAATTGTCGTGGACCAGCGGTACATGGAATAACCGGAGTCGTAATTCTTCATCCCCTGCCCCTGGATAAACGGGACAAATACTTCATTCTTTGTCATGTCCTCCATCTTCATGTCTTCCGTCAGGGCAATTCCCTGCAGATAAGGAACATCCTTAAGGTCCGCTCCCCAGATCGTGCCGTCGGTGGTATAGCCGCAGGAGGTTGAAAAGTAATACGTTTCCGCAGGCGTATCGCCATAGAAAACCATCTCTCCGTCTGTCTCTTTAATTGCAAGATTTGTTCTCTCATTTGAATCGATATTGTTATACACCTGATAATTTGTACTGTCATCGACGTGGGCTCCGTACTGACTGTAGGCATTAGCCTGAATCTGCCGGTAGGCATAGGTTCTGGCGCAGACTGCCTGGGCTTTTAAAGCCTCCACTTCGTAGGAGGACGGCATCTCACTTGGGACTACCCTGGTCAGATAATCTTCTATATCCACATCATTGACGAGCAGGAGCCCTTCCGACTCCTTGCTAATCTCAAAGCAGCCGAAATACTCCGGAGTGCCCTGCTGTCTGCTGACACTGGCCACCTTAATACCCTTTTGCCGATCCTTGGGCTCCACCGTAAGCCTTCCCTTTAACAGGCGCTCATCGTCCTTTTTGATAACCAGCTCCGAACCGGCTTCAATCACTTCCGATGAATCCCCATACTCCAGATGCAGAGGCGTGTCGGCTTTCAATATAATTTTATCATGGAAAATAGAAGAAAACCCGGTGTCCATAACCAACACCCTGATATTCTTGGCAGAAAAGCTTTTCACCAGAAGGGCCGCACATATCTTTTTATCCGCCACTACAAATTTTTCCAGGTTGTAGCCTACCAGGATATCTTTTTTCCTCTGCTCTTTCACGACTCCGTATGTCTTATAAACCTTGAAGTCTTTGTCCAGCCGCACCTCTCCGTATCCCTCGATCTCAATGGAATCGTCCCGGACTGCAAGAACCTTTCCCTCGATCGTGTCTTTTTTCAGGGACAGCTTTTTAATCTTTCCCTTGCTCAGGGAGACATCCGCCAGCACTCCGCCCTCTTCCTCCTCCACCTCTTTTGCAGATGGAAATTCCCGGATAATCGTACCTATGTAGAGATTCATTTTTTTATGTTCACCGGGCGCCAGCCATATATTCCTGTAAACAACCTCGTCGGAGACCACAGCGGACAGGTGGATCATCTCGCCGTTCCTGCTCAGGACCTTGATCTCGTGGTCAATATAGGAATCCATGGAAAGACCCTCAAATCCCATCATCCCTTCGCTGGTATACGCAGTCCAGGGAGCGGCCTCCTTCACATTGTCCGGCGTACCGTAAAGCAGAAGCTTTACCTCCTGCACCGCCTGCTGTGTGTCCGCCGCCTTTAAAAAGGATGGGTAAAAGAGCCACCATTCTTCTTTGGGCATCGGTTTGTTGTATTTCTTTTTTGAGATATTAAGCGCCTGCGAGAGGCCCTTAGAAACCTGTTCGGCGGCAAATGCCGCCTCCCCGTAAGTCAGGGCGGAGGATGCATAGTCCTCATCCACAACCGTTCCCTCCTCAATCAGCCCCTGTTCAAACAGATAGTCGATATATTTGGCCGACCATTCCTCTTTCAGCTTTGCAGGAAGACGGGAGCCATTCTCATTCTGGGATATCTGACACTCCTCCTTATCTGTCAGCGCGAGCGCCATGGCTTTCGAGGCCATGGCGCGGGAAATATAATTATCTGCCGTATCAAGCTTGACAATAATGATAATCAGAACTACTACAATTGCCGGTATCAGAAAGGTCCAGTAAACCATTTTCTTCGATCTCATAAAAATCCTTTCCCTATCAGACAGCTTCGTCCAGATGTCCGTTTTAACCGTAATGACTATTTAATGAATCTGCCGTCTTTTTCGTCAATATGATCCAAATCCTTATAATCCTCTGTCGCCATAGACAATTTCTTATTCTTAAGAGAGAAATGCACTGCCCTGGCAATCAGGTCGTAAATGACTGCGAAAGCAGGAACTGCGATAATCATTCCGACAAAGCCGAACAGGCCTCCGAAGAGCAGAATGGAAAACAGCACCCAGAAACTAGAAAGCCCCGTGGAGTCTCCCAGTATCTTCGGTCCGAGGATATTGCCGTCAAACTGCTGGAGCAGCAGGATAAAGATAAGAAAATAGATACATTTAACCGGGCTGACGAGAAGTACCAGGAAGCCGGTCGGGATCGCCCCGATGAACGGACCGAAAAATGGTATGATATTAGTAACGCCGATTATAACACTGATTAACAGGGTAAAAGGCATCTTCATCAGCGAGGTTCCGATAAAACAGATGATTCCGATAATCAGGGAATCCACCAGTTTACCAATAATAAAGCCGCCGAACATCTGATTGACAAAACGCAGCTCTTCAATCACATTGTTGGCCCATTTGAGGTTCATGCAGCTGTATATAATCTTCTTTCCCTGAGCAGACAGAGTGTCCTTGATATTCAAAAGATAAACCATGACTATCAGTCCAATCAGCCAGTTTTTAATAAACACTAAAAGACTCAGCACACTGCTTGAGACGCCGGTCAGAAATTCTCCCAGCCTGGTCATATCGATATTGGTAAATGATTTCTCCAGCCAGCTTTCTGCCATCGTTACACTGTTCTGAAGGTTGCTTAGCACCATCGCCTCTATATCCGGGTTGTCAGCCAGCACCTGCTGTATCCATGCATAAAGGTTCTGCAGATACGTCGGGAAAGAATCCCTGATTCCCATCAGACTCTCTATCATCTGCGGTATCAGCATCTGAAACAGGCCAGCCACAATGACCAGCACCAGAGATACACTGACGAATGTCCCGGCCGCCTTGGCAAGCCCCGTCACATGCTTTTCATCCTTCCATACTTTCAGCAGTTTAAGCTTCACTGCATTGGTCACTCTGTTATAAATCGGCGTGGTAAGGTAGGCCAGCACCGCGCCGTAGATAATCGGGGCCACAATCCCGATTATCATGTGTATTACCCGGGCCACCTCGGACCAATACTGGATGCAGTACCAAAATACGATGCAGACCGCTATCACGGCAACCGCCGTCAGCCCCGTATAAATATAACGTTTAAACTCATTGTTTTTCATGTTTTTCCCTCATCCGTAATCAAGCGTTATATACACAGCCGTCTCTGTGCATCGATAGCCGGTGAATCAGTTGTTATTGTTCACACGGTTGTGTTCCGCGAGGTTTTTCCTGCGCATTCTGCACGAAAATCCCGAATTTCACGGCGCGGCGCGGCAAAAAGTAAACTTTTCACCACAGTAAAACATGCCGCGCCCACTCAGGGCCGCAACATAATTCATCATCAGTATACAGGAAGCCTGCTATATTTGGCAAGTAATATCATGTGAAGAATTCTTAACAAATTCTAAATCATTACTGTTCACACCCTGCCGGACACCGGCGAGCTGCGCATAACGATAACCTGTACGCCCCGCGTATGCGTCACTGACTTCAATAACACGCTGCGCGCTGATGCGCACATGTCACCGCCTGTCTCTTTTGTGTTCTTCTATAATGATATCCGCAAAACGGCTGCGTTATTCCAATTCCTGGAAGTCTTTCCAATCTCTTCCGTCAAAACAGGCATCATCTGCATTCCAAGGAGATTGTGTGAAGTTTGAAAGTGAAACATAAGATATGCAGAATTGCAGAGACGGACAGAAATTTCAAAAGGATCAGGCTCCGGTTGAGGGGCCGAAGCCAGAGCAGGGAGCTCATAGCCCCTCAACTGTTAAACGTATCAGAGGCCGGTGTTTGACCGCTGTCTTTGATTGATGACGGTGACCTGTGCGCAGAGCGTGCAGGTTATCGTTTATTTATTAATATTTATCTGGATAAAAGGTTTTCCCTTTTGTGCTTTCCGCCTTGGGCTGAACCGGGAAATGTTATACACCTCGTTATATAATTTACTCAGCTCCTGTAAACCGCTGTTGACATCATCTAATTCACTGTTAGCCATAGACTCATCAATGGTCTCCATCTGCGCCTTAAGCAGCGGGTCTATGTATACATACAGCCGGCAGTAATTAATTTTGTATTCCCTTCTGTTTTCAGGCGTGTCCTCTGCGATACACTTACCGATACTGCCTGCATATTGTTCGTAAAGATTCAGACAACGGTAATCCTTTTCTTTAAAACCGGTGGATTTCCAGAATGCATATCCCGCCATTACCGCGGCAATGATCGAAATTATTACGCTCCAGACATTTGCATCAATATACATACTAATCTTTCTCCCTTCGTATTTTATTCATCATACCACAAAATCCGGCAAAATAATACTCTCAAATAAATACCGTATTCCATTGCCCCGGGCAATACTCTGTCTTTAGCAAAAAAACAAAGCAGCGAGTAAACTCGCTGCTTCTTATCGTTTGTAACCCCAAAATGCCGGCTCTTACAGTATTGACGCCTAGCTCTGCTAGGTGGGCAACCTCACTTAAGCTTCTGCCTTCCACTCATAGGAGGCCTGACATCCGCTTAAAAATATTGGAATCCCGTTATGTCCGATGTAGGTTCAAAAAAAGTAAGAGTTGTCGAGCATTCCAGGAATTACAAATGCTCTTTTTGATATCGTTATTATACACCAGTTTTTTGTCTTTTTCAAGCTCCATTTACTGGCCCTATTCTTAAGGTTTTCTTGTGCAGCCGATTTTTTCCCTGTTTTCAAGGATTCTCCATTTTTATTTTAATCAAACCGTTTGGTTCCATCCCTGCTTACCCTGGCATATACCAGCATTTTTTTCTCCGGCACGGACTCTGTAAAATGATAGGAGGAAAGAAGCTTTGCCCCGGCTGCTTCGAAAAGAGTTTCGTCTGAGGCAAAAAGTTCCGCCAATGGTTCCCCTTTCTGTACATAGTCACCGTACTTCTTATGGAGGATGATTCCTGCTGAATCATCTATCACATCTTCTTTCGTGCTCCTGCCGGCCTTAAGAAGAACCGAGGCGATTCCGCATCCTTCCGTATCCATGTGGCTGACATAGCCGTCCTGCAGAGCCGTTACCTTCCTGCTGTACGGCGCCTTTAAAAACTGTTTGGGATTCTCGATAAAAGAAGGATCTCCGCCCTGAGCCGCCACCATCCTCTTAAATGTCTCAAATGCCCTTCCGTCCTTCAAAGTCTGCTCCGCCATCCCATAACAGCTTCCGGCATCCCCCTTTCCCGCCGTATGCAGCATCTCCGCGGCGAGTCTGAGGCTCACTTCCTTTAAATCCTCCGGCCCATTTCCCCTGAGCGTTTCTACTGCCTCAATGACCTCCAGAGAATTGCCGATTGCAGCTCCCAGCGGCACATCCATGTCCGTGATCAAAGCCGTACAGGAGCGCCCGGCCCCATTACCGATGGCAACCATCTTTCCTGCCAGGGTAATCGAATCCTCAAGCGTTTTCATAAATGCCCCGCTGCCTGTTTTAACATCCAGGACAATCCCGTCGCTTCCTGCCGCCAGCTTTTTGCTCATGATCGAGGAAGCTATCAGTGGGATACTGTCAACCGTTGCCGTCACGTCGCGCAGCGCGTAAATCTTTTTATCCGCCGGTACGAGGTTGCCGCTCTGCCCTACCACCGCAATCCCCGTCTTTTTTACAATATCAAAAAATTCGCTGATTGAAATGGCAGTCCTGAATCCGGGAATTGCCTCGAGCTTGTCAATGGTTCCGCCTGTATGGCCAAGCCCCCTTCCCGACATCTTAGCAACCTTCACTCCCAGGGAGGCCACTACCGGCCCTGCCACCAGTGTCGTCTTATCTCCAACTCCTCCGGTACTGTGCTTATCGGCCTTAAATCCTTCAATCGATGATAAATCCACCATGTCTCCCGAATGGGCCATCTCAAGCGTAAGCTGTGTCATCTCCGTATCATTCATTCCGTTAAAGCAGATTGCCATCAGCATGGCTGCCATCTGATAATCCGGGATTGCACCTTCTGTGAATCCCCGAACCATAAAACGCACCTCTGCCTCATCAAGACTCTCATTTCTTTTCTTTTTTTCAATCAGATCATACATCCTCATAATCTCAGCCTCCTTTATACCGAACTGTTACAGATTTTCAGGCCCAAAGCTCACAGGCAGCAGTTCTTCCAGGGAATATATCCTGTAGTCCTCCTCGGAAGCGGCCAGAATTATCTGGAAGCTGTCCAGGCTGCAGAATTCTCTCATTACCTGTCTGCATATGCCGCAGGGTGCGCAGTAGCTGGCCGGCCTGCCGTTTTTTCCCCCGCATATTGCAATCGCCCTGAAATCCCTGTGCCCTTCGCTGACAGCTTTAAAAAATGCGGTCCGTTCGGCGCAGTTGGTGGCCGGATAGGAGGCATTTTCTATATTAACGCCCGTATGGACAGAGCCATCTGAGCAAAGAAGGGCGGATGCCACATGAAAATGGGAATAGGGTGCATAGGAGGACGCAAGCTTGTCAAGGGCCGCCCTGATTAAGGCCTTTGCCTCTTCGGCTGTCACTCCTTGGCTGACAGGAGCGTCTGCCTTTGGCCGGTTCACAATGGTTTCATTCTTTTCTTCCATTTCCTTCATATTCCTCCTTGAAATATTCTTTACAAAGTGGATCAGCAGCATAGCAATCACGGCAAAAGCAATATAGCCATACACCGGATAAAGCACGGAAATCAGACTGCCGAACCCAAGCTGGCTCCCTGCCCATGCTGCCAATCCCAAAACTGCTGAAAATAATGTTTTATGCTTCCTGATACGCTCAAACCGGCTGAAATACCTGGGAACCGGCGTGAATACCGACATGGCCGCTCCCAGCATTGCACAGAGCAGAAACAACGCGCAAATCCAGGCGAGAAGCGGGTGGACCATCCCGGCAAGAGTCAGGATTGGCAGTTGTGTGTCTGCCGCCGCCTTCCCGGAATGCATTGCCAGCACCAGACAGAGCCCGATAATAAACAGGAACAGGCCGCCCGATAGTACGCCTTTAACGGCCGGTTTCCTTGAACTGTTGGCCAGGCCGAGCGGCGCCAGCGCACCGATGGCGCAGAAAAAATTATAGGAAGTAAAATTAGCGGCCGCAATCCCCCAGTTTCCCAGCAAAGGATTGGAGGCCGCATCGGCAGTTACCTCAATCCGGGCAATACCATTTTTACCGATGACAATCAGAGCAGTGACAATGGTCAGCGTCACCAGCACCGGAACAACGCGGCCGAAGGTCTTCACCACGGCTTCCACGCCTCCCAAAGATATTACCGTCACGATGGCGCAGAACACGGCGCTGCCCAGTATCCGAGCCAGATGGCTGCCGGTCTGGCTCTCAATCAAAGTCCCGGCTCCGGAAGCCATAACCGTATAAATTCCAAACATAAAAGAAATCTGCACCGCTCCTGTCACCCCACGCAGCCATGGAATATCCGACGGAATCACAACACGGTCCATCTCTCCCGTTCCGCTCATTCCGGCCGTCAAAAGCAGTATGAGACCCAGGCCTGTCAGTATCAGACATGCCGTAAATAAACCGAGAATCCCCTGTATTCCAAAGCAGCCGAAGTACTGCCAAAGCTCCTGTCCCGAGACAAATCCGGCGCCGAGAAAGCAGCCCATAAAAGTGGCGCAAATTTGCCGGGTACCTATTTTTTCCATCTATCTCTTCCCCTGATCAATGTATTTACTATTATGATACGTTTTAACCGGAAGGATGGCAAGTGTTTTATATCTTAAGAAAAAAGCGGACAGAAATCATGGTTCTGATCCTGTCCGCCGCACCCGGTATTTAGCCCGTTAACTTTTTATCTCCGGTTATGACTGTTCTTTGATAATTTTGACTACACGGCTTGTTCCCAGACGGTCGGCTCCAAGCTCCATGAAACGCTTGGCATCCTCCAGGGAACCGATTCCGCCGGCCGCCTTGATTTTCACCCCGCTGCCGACATGGGCCGCAAAGAGGCTGATATCATCGAAAGTGGCTCCGGATGTGGAAAAACCAGTGGAGGTCTTTATATAGTCTGCCCTGGCCTCTGTCACAAGTCGGCACATCGTAATCTTTTCTTCCCTGGTCAGAAGACAGGTCTCAATGATTACCTTAAGAATCTTACCGGCGCAGGCCTCCTTAATTGCTTTTATCTCATGGAGAATCTGATCCTCGTTACCGTCCTTCAGATCCCCGATATTGATAACCATATCGATCTCGTCGGCGCCCTCCTCTACGGCAGTCCTGGTCTCAAATACCTTTACCGCCTCCGTATTATAGCCGTTCGGGAATCCGATTACCGTACAGATACGCATCCCGTCCCCAACATATTCCTTGGCCCGTTTTACAAAGGATGGGGGAATGCATACGGACGCGGTGTGGTACTTCATTGCATCGTCGCACAGCTCTTTTATCTGTGCCCATGTAGATTCCGGATGCAGCAGAGTATGGTCTACCGCTGCAAGTATTTTTTCTTTATTCATATTATCATCTCCCTGCTTCTCCGGAGCGTGTCTGAAAATACTTTCCATCAAATATGCATCACATTTTGCAGAAAATTTGGTCCAAATGAATTTTCAGACACACTCTAATTTATTATTTCAAAACTTCGTTCATAAAGCTCTTTCCTGCCGTCTCTCCCGGCACTTCCAGATATTCCAGCACGGATGCGGCGATATCGGCAAATGACGCTCTGGTTCCCAGGTTTATCCCGGCTTTGACCGGTGCTCCCGCAATCACTAGCGGTGTGTACTCTCTCGAGTGATCCGTGGACGGTGTACTCGGATCGCAGCCATGATCGGCTGTAATCATAAGGATATCCTCCTCCTTTAATGCCGCGAGAATCTGAGGCAGGCGCTCATCGAAATAGGTCAGGGCTTTGGCATACCCCTCCACGTCATTCCTATGGCCGTAAAGCATGTCATAGTCCACCAGATTTGTAAAGCAGATTCCGTTGAAATCCCGCTCCATCCAGGATAGCGTCTTATCGATACCGTCTGCATTGCTGACTGTCCGCACCATATCCGTAACTCCGCTTCCTGCAAAAATATCATTGATTTTGCCTACTGCCAAAACTTCCTTTCCCGCTCCGCTGATGTAATTCAGCATCGTGGCCTTCGGAGGCTCAAGGGAATAGTCATGGCGCCTTGACGTTCTGCTGAAGGGATATTCTCCTTCAAACGGACGGGCTATTACTCGGCCCACGCCAAACTTTCCGGTACAGAGGCGTCTTGCAACCTCACAATATCGGTATAATTCCTCAATCGGGACTATCTCTTCATGGGCCGCAATCTGAAATACACTGTCTGCAGAAGTATAAACAATCAATGCGCCGGTCTTCCTGTGCTCTTCACCAAAATCCTTAATTACCTCGGTTCCTGAATATGGTTTATTGCAGAGAACCTTTCTTCCCGTCTCTTTTTCAAATTCATCCAGCAGCTCTTTCGGAAAACCGTCCGGAAAGGTTGGCAGAGGCTGCTCTGACACGAGGCCTGCAATCTCCCAGTGGCCTATCGTTGTATCTTTTCCTTTGGACCGTTCTGTCAGCCTCGCAAATGCACCGGCCGGAGCTGCGCTCCCTTCCCGGCAGTCCACCCCGTCAATATTAAAAAAGCCAAGTTTCTGCATGTTCGGCATGGAAAAGGAGGGGCTGGAAGCCGCGGCTGCTATCGTATTGCTGCCTGCATCGCCATATTCGTCTGCATCAGGCATTTCTCCAATCCCCACACTGTCAAGTACGATTAAAAAAACACGTTTCATTTATTTTCCTCTCTTTTCTTTTACAGGCATACGGCGCCGGAAAGCGCCGCCTTATTTGTTTCACATTTACAAGTATATAACAGGTTGCTTCTGTTGTCACTAGCATGGCTTGTTTTTTTCATTCAGGTCTGTTAATATTGTAACAGTTTAAACAGGTCTGTTACTGAGATTATTGGCAATTTAAAGTATTTCAGTCGCATAAATATTTTTGAAGTCATTCAATAAGACGCGTCGTTTATATAAGTGAGACAGATGAGAAAGGGGGCGGTCCTATTAATGCGGAACAGCAGCTGGAACAATGGATAAACCAGTATCAGAATTTAATATATTCAATCTGCTACAAATTCACCGGCAATTACTTTGATGCGGAGGACCTGGCCCAGGATACTTTTTTATCTGCTTACAAAAGCATGGCCTACTTCGACGGCAGCAACGAGCGGGCCTGGCTTTGCAAAATCGCCACCAACAAAAGTCTCGATTACCTGAAACGGGCAGGCAGAAAATCAGTTCCCACTGAAGACGTCTATTTTTCCGCCATCGCTGCGCCTGAATCGGTTGAAGAGAAATACCTGGAAAAGGAGGTACGACAGAAGCTTTACGACTGCTGTCTTGCCCTCAAACCTCCTTACCGGGAGGTGGCCCTTGACTATTATTATCACGAGATGGAAATCGGTGAAATTGTTAAAAAAACAGGAAAGAACATAAAAACACTGCAGACCCAGATATACAGGGCAAAGGGAATGCTGAAAAAGCTCTATGGAAAGGAGGAACCTGCATATGGAAAAACAGCAACACATTAATCCGGAATATTTTAAGACGGGACTCAGTACGGAAGAGTACAGCCATCTGGCAGCCTGTCCGTTCTGCTGTGAACAATTTGCAGATTATATTGAGAATCAGGAACTGATTACAGCTCCTGCGCACCTGAAATCCTCCATAATGGAGCGAAGCAGGGACCTGGATGTTCAGATTGCCGCCGGCTCCAATCATCTTTCAAAACGGCTTCAGCTTTTCTACTTCAGCCTGAAGGTGGGAGCCGCCGTACTATGCGCGCTGACCATGCTGACGATTCTCCCCGGCGTTTCCAGGGAAATTTCAGCCAGACAGGATGCAGCGGCCAGACAGAGTAAATTCCAGTCGGAACAGCAATGGGACTATTACGAAACGGTAAATTATTTAACGGAACAGCTTGGAAGGCTGTCCAATATCAATATGGAGGTATTCAAGAATGACAAAAAAGAAAGGTAAATTACTAACATTCTGCTGGTCCCTGATTCCCGGCGCCGGAGAAATGTATCTTGGATTTTTCAAACAGGGGATCAGCCTCATGGCCGCCTTTGCAGTATTGCTCGGAATATCGGGGTTTCTTCAGTTGAGTTTCCTGACCTTCCTATCCCCGATTGTATGGTTTTACAGCTTTTTTCATACCAATAATTTAAATTCATTAAGTGACGAAGAATTTTATAGCCTTGAGGACGATTACCTGATCCACTTTAGTGATATTTCATCCAATCAGGATACCGTTAAAAAGCATTATAAGCTGATAGCCGGCTGTCTCATCTTTTTTGGAATCAGTGTTTTGTGGAAGCTGTTTTCGCGGATGTTATTCTGGTATATCATTCCGGCCCTGTATCTGACCGACGAAGCGGATGAACTGATTCGTTTTATCACCAACACGATTCCCCAGGGAGTGGTCGCCGTTGTCATCATTATCGCCGGCATCTACCTGATTAAAGGAAAGAATGATGAGCTGAACAAGGAGAATCACGATATCCCCAGCCCTCCTTATCTTGAAAACAAGGAAAAATAAAAAGATATAATGATGCCTTCAAGGGAAAAGCCATGCGGTAAGATGAGCCCGCATGGCTTTTTTCTATCTGTTCAGCTCCCAAATACCGGACAGTAAAAGCTGTTCCAGTTCCCTAACGTCCGCCGCCAGATATCCGGCCCCCGCCTTTGTAAGTTCCTCCTGCGAACCATATCCGTAAAGCACACCGACGCAGCTTATTCCGTGTTTTGCCGCTCCTTCCACATCATGTCTCCTGTCGCCCACCATAATGACCGGATTTTCTGCCGGATCCGCTTTGAGACGGTTCAGGGTGTACTCTATCACATCGCCTTTTCTCACCCTGGTTTCCTCCATATCGGCTCCGCCCACCAGCTTAAAACAGGAAAGAAGGCCAAAATGCTTAAGAATCTGCTCTGCAAACACTTCCGGCTTTGATGTGGCAACAGCCAGCGTATATCCGGCTTCCCTCAGCCGGTTAAGCATTTCCTTTATGCCCGGATATACTTTATTCTCAAACATCCCCTGTTTTACGAAGTACTCATGAAATACCGGAATGGCTTCCCTTGCATCCTTTTCAGTAAAACCATAAAACTCGATAAAGCTGTCCGTAAGAGGCGGCCCGATAAACGGACACAGCTTATCCAACTCCTCTACTTCAATTCCATAGGCTCTGAGGGCATGCTGCACCGATTTTGTAATTCCTTCTTTCGGATCGGTCAATGTACCGTCCAGGTCAAACAGTATGATTTTTTCCACACTTCTCTCCTATCTTTCTCGTATATTGAATATGATATTTAACGATTACCTGCACGCTCCGCGCACAGGTCACCGCCATCAAAGAAAGAAAGGCGGTACAGCCGCCGCCATACCGTCTTTCCTTATTACCGTTAACCTCTTAGCCTAATTCGTCAACCACTTTCTGAATTGCAGCCATTGCGTCATCAGGAAGTTTATCATAGCCCTCTTTTGCTACGGCAAACTCTTTAATCTCATTTAACCGGTCGTTCATACGCGCCTTAAGCTGGCTTACGTAATCGTGATCTTCCATGTTCGGGATAAAGCCTTCCCAATCTAAAATCTCGATATCGGAGAATGGCCCCCACTTGTGGAATGATGCCCGTTTTTCAACAATTGCCTCCAGAATGCCAAGTGTATCGGACGGTTTTACCTTTTTGCCCATGAAATCACCGGTATTTACAATATAGCAGTCAACATTCTTTTCTTCTACCAGCTTCTTGAACTTATCATAGTCGTTCGACAGCGGATAGGTGCGGAATGGATTAGCATACGGAACAACGACCAGTTTGTTCGGATCTGCTCCTGGAGCTAAACGCTCTGCGGAAGACCGTTTGGTAGCCAGCGTAGCGCCCATGACGGAAGCCAGGGAAGCGCCTTTGAGTTTAACTACCGGAGGAATCGTAGGATCTTTCATAATCCAGAAGATCGCATTAACCGGAGAGTCAACTTTGTCCACACGGTTCGGGGACCAAAGTTTAGATTTGATGGCACGTCCGTTGCCGTTACGGATATCTTCCGTAACAAGCTGAATCTTACCGTCTTCATCTAAAGTGGCGGAACAGTTCTGCGCTGTCAGCAGATATTTATTATCTTCGCATCCCGTTGGATAATCGGCCGTCTTATCAAAATAGGTCGGCTCGAGAGCAACGGAAGCACATGTGTCTGTATTGATAACGAAAGCATCATCATGAAGAACCTTGATCTCATACTTACCGCCGTGTTTTGCATGGGTAAGCGTGGATTTACCGGAACCGGACAGGCCGTAAACAGAAGCAACATATTTGCTGCCGTCTGCCAGTGTGTATTCTTTCTGTCCGCCATGACAGGATGCATAGCCGTTACGGTTTGCAATTGCCCATGCCATAGTCAGGGTTCCCTTCTTATGCTCGCCAAAATATCTCATGCCAAGGATGCAGGCGCAGTTTGTCTCCGTATTGAAGTAGCACAGAGTCTTCTTCTGCGGATCGGACAAGCAGTCCAGTGAAACATTCGGACGGTCGGAACCGTTCCACTGCGGATCGGAAAAGATATAGATATCTGCTTCTTTTCCGTCGCCTACCGGTTTGGAATTCTTGTACATCTTTACATATTCATCCGACATGTATTGGAAGTTCAGCATCCAGTTATACATGATATTTTCTTCGCCTTCCGGAATCAGCAGATGGGCTTTTACCATAAACTCAGGGTCCAGTCCCACAAACACCTCTGCGTGATACATAGTTTTCCAGCGTGATTCGTAAATAGCGTCCATCGCAACGAGATCGAGTGCCGCACAATCTACACCTGGCTCTCCGGCAATACGGCGTGCTGTTGCATAGCGTCCAGTAATGGCTCCGTCGTTAAATAACAGAACCTTTGCATCCTTCTCCAGACCAAACTCTTCTCCTCTGTATACAGGCATGTCCGTTACAACCGTTCCCGGAGAATTCTTAGCTAATTCATATGCTTCCTTTAAGGTGTTTACTTTCACCACATTGTTTCCATAGAAAGCAGCCTCAATAATGGATCTTGTCTTAGAAAAACCAGGCTTTCCAGCGCCGATTTCACTAATTGGGTAGTACGCTTTTGTTGACATATTAGTCCTCCTTTATACTGCACCTCAAATTTGTATCAATTATCTCACTTTGTTAAACAAAAGTCAATCCCTGGCATCATAAAATTATTATGAAAGGTATTATAAATTTTTTAGTAAAGCGGACCGGTTTCAACAATCCGTTTTGTATACATTGTATACCAGGGAAAGGCGGGCACCGTCATTGTGTACAACCGGTAACAGGCATTCCTGTTCTCTTATTGCCACAAAACTGTCATAACCGAACGCAGTACCCTGTTAAATGAAAAAGGCACAGCGACCGTATCTCTCGGATCCGATCCTGCGCCTCTTTCGTTAATTGAACTTTAATTAGAACTCTTTATTTAAAAAATTCATGCCTTCCATGCTGCATCACAAAGGACAGCCGTCCATCAAACCATTTAATATTGGATGACTCCGATCCGCCCCGGTTCATAAAGTACAATGCTCCCTGGGAGTAATCTTCCCCTGCCAGCGCCCGATCCACGCAGTCTATCGTCTGCTGGGTGACTCTGCAGGTATTTATGCTTCCGTCAATTACCGGCGAAAACTGGGATCTCTCATACACCACATCCGTAATGTTATTTGGAAATTCCTTGCTTTTTACACGGTTTATGATGACATTAGCCACCAGGATTTTACCCTTCTCATCACAGATTCCCGCCTCGGCCTGAACAATTCTCTGCAGGACCCTGTAATCACCTTCCGAATATTTGATTACAGCCTGTTCTTTCTTCAGGCGCGCGCGCTCCTCGCGTTCTTTCACCGCTGCTTCTTCCGCAGCCTGCTGAGTCTGCATCAGGACCTCTCTCTCGATTGCCTCGATCTCCAGTGCAGATTTCGCAAGTTCATCCTGTATGTTTTTTTCCAGCAGACTTCCTATAAGCCGCTGCCCCTGTTCTTTTGAAGCGGTAAGCAGAACTTCCATGTCAGTTCCAAAGCTTGTACTTTCTTCCTCCGACTGCATCATATCCGGCAGTTTTTCTTCCTCATCATTGTTCTCTTGATAAGCTGCTGCCGCGGTTTTACCTGCGCCTGCAAAACTGCTGGAATTAAAAGATACCACCGTCACAACTGTCAGTCCCGTAAACAGCACTGCGGCTGTACGGTACATTTTTTTTGTCACACTAACAACCAACGATTTGACAAAATGGTAAGCAGTCTGAAGAAATGAGTAAATGTTCGGCATACACTCTCCTCTTTCTTTTCAACTCTTTTTTGTTTTGCAGTGATCAAGGGGATGCCTGTCCCACTGCCTGTTTCAAGTGACGGTGGTAATTATATGGGAGTTTCGTAAAAACTGTCAATAACTTTTTAACATTTTTGTGACATCTCACAGATACGCTTAATCTTTCCTTAACTATTATGTTAAAATCTTACAACAAATTAACCGTTTTTTGCCATATTTTTTATATATTTTGGCAAAAGCTTTTTTCATAGTCTATTACATTTATAGCAAATTCTTCTATAAGAAAATCGTGTCGTTTTATGACATCTGTTTTTTATGTCAACTGATTTACTGTTTTTTTCACTCGTTCAGGAAGGATTTGTAACAGTTCAGACAGTATGAACTGTTACGAGGATTTTCACATTAATTTCCATGCTTTCTGCTTTTTCTTTATATGAGAGGGGCAAATTCCGCCTCCAGATAACCGGCCAGCTTATCCGCCTCTACCGATATCTGGACACCGCGCTGACCGGCACTGACCGTGATACGGTCATAAAGTATCGCTGTTTCTTCTATATAAGTAGGGAATCTCTTCTTCATCCCTACCGGGGAACAGCCGCCCCGGATATATCCGGTCAACGGCAGAAGATCTTTCATGTGTATCATCTCAACTTTTTTATCTCCGGCCGCCTTTGCCACCTTTTTCAAATCCAGTTCCTCATCCACCGGAATACAGCAGACCAGATACCCCTTCTTCTCTCCTTTCAGTACAAGAGTCTTATACATGCTGTCATGTTCCACTCCCATCATATCGGCTGCATGGCTGCCGGATAAATTGTTCTCGTCAACCTCATACTCGCCCGGAATGTATTCGATTCCTGCAGCGTCGAGAAGTCGCATTACATTTGTTTTTGTCATGATTTTCACTTCCTGTTGATAAATTTGAGCATTTGAAGCTGCTTATGCTGGTTATATTACCATATTGCGGGGGATGGGTAAATAGAGATTTAACTGAGGTGTGGAGGACGCGTCCGGAACGGACCATGTCCGGTGTGGTGAGGGGG
>OBXO01000835.1_pt1 | contig 19000 bp, 31 predicted proteins | sample 1501431 | NCBI WGS metagenome assembly OBXO01 (sample SAMEA2580163, study PRJEB22360) | human gut metagenome | biome: human gut; feature: human-associated habitat; material: faeces | place: Denmark | collected 2008/2010 | reverse complement strand
ATATAGAATATATTTCATAATTTGTTAAAATGATTATATAAAATTATTTACAAATATTTTTATTAAATCCCTTGTATTTCTTTGCAAAAAGGAGTAAAACAAAGATGTAAGAACAAATAAAATCTAAATATTTTAGGAGGCGATGATATGTTTGGTTTAACACCTTTCAGAAAGGATCACACTATGTTACCAAGCAATCATGATTTTAATGATTTGGATACGTTCTTTAATGACTTCTTTAATGATGGTTTTATGCCAGTATTTTATGGCACATCCAGCGGGCAGATGAAAGTAGATATTAAGGAAACAGATGTAGATTACAAGATTGAAGCAGAACTTCCTGGTATTCCAAAAGAAGACGTACAACTTGGTATTGAAAATAACAGATTGACCATTCATGTAGCACACAGTGAAGAGCAGAATGAAGAAAAGGATAATTACATTAGACGTGAGCGTAGAAGTTGCACCATGTCTCGTAGTTTTAACTTAGAAAATGTAAATACTCAAGCTATTACAGCAAAATTTGAAAATGGTATTTTACACATTACACTTCCTAAACAAGAACCAGGAAGAGTGCAAAAGCAAATAATTAATATTGAATGATAGATAAGTAAGGGGGTTGCTAGATGCAGCTCCCCTTTTTTATAGGATAAGTACTCCTTACTTCTTTAAGGAAGAGGATAAGGTAAGCGTACTTCTCAACGCGTAAGGGAACATAGGGGTTGGTAGAATCAAAAATGTGGCGCTAGCCACCTTCTTGTATTTTAGTTATTTAGAAGAGGATATAGATGTGGTATACTGACTCTAAATTAAATAAGAAGGGGATGAATGTGTGCGTGTAAATATGAATAGAAACAAAATATTTACCTATTTGGCCATTACTTTAACTTCCATAAGTTTTTATTTTGCAATGCAGAATTTTGATATGATAGTAGACTACATAGGAAAGGTTTTAGGGATTTTAAAGCCTTTTTTAGTAGGGATTGCAATAGCTTATTTATTATGGAGACCTTTAAAGTTTATTGAAAGTCTACTAGAGAAATTTATTTTTAGAGGAAAGGTATCTAAGGGAAATAGGCGTATAGTGGGGGTTATTGTACTGTATCTTATTGCAGCAGTAGTTATTGTATCCCTTTTCTCATTTGTACTGCCTCAAATTATTGAAAGTCTTACTATTTTAACAAATAACTTACCAGGTTATTTTGAAAGTATTAAGCAGTCTCTTGATACACTTCTTCGAAATAGTGGTATGGATGGAGACATTTATCAATTTGTATCAGATCTTATTGGTGATTTATCTCAGATGATGATGCAAATAACGGCTAAAGTCCTTCCGATGCTTATTGACTTATCTGTAGGTGTAACCTCTACGATACTTAATACATTTTTAGCTATTGTGGTTTCGATTTATTGTTTAGTAGACAAGGAAACTTTCTTTGCTAAAAATAGAAAATGTATGCATGCCTTACTGCCTCAACGATTGATTGGACAAATCACTAGGATAGTAACCATCTTTGATGATACTTTTGGCAGATATTTTGTAGGGCAATTAACAGATGCTGTGATTGTGGGAAGTATTTGCTTTGTGATGATGTTGACTTTTAAATTCCCATTCGCCCTTTTAATTAGTGTTATTGTCATGTGTACCAATGTGATTCCTTATGTAGGACCATTTATTGGGGCTGTACCAGGGACTTTTATTATTTTGATGACAGGTGGGTTTGGGCCGGCTTGTGGTTTTGTCCTTATGATTTTTGTTCTCCAACAGATTGATGGCAATATTCTTGTGCCAAAGATTATTGGAGACTCTATTGGTATATCAGGATTTTGGGTACTCTTTGCTGTTATGGTAGGAGGCGGACTATTTGGTTTTATAGGTGTCCTCTTAGGGGTACCAAGTTTATCTGTTATCTTTAAACTAATCAAAGCTTACTCAGAGAAAAAATTAAGGCAAAAAGAGCTTCCGGTAGATACCAAGGCATATGAATAAAAAAGTGTTGAAATAAGTTGAAAAATTGTATAATCTAACACTATATTCTATTATTAATTCTAGGAGGAAGACATATGGCTGTGCCAATGCCCATTAAAAGAATTGCAGATTTTGAGAATTTAGGTTTTGGAATGTTTGTACACTGGGGGCTTTACTCTCAAGTAGGAAAAGGTGAATGGTATCAAGCTTTGCATAGCGTACCAAAAGCGCAGTATGAGGAACTTGTAAAGACTTTTCAAGTTGCACCTGATTATGCGGAAAATATGGTCAAAGTGGCAAAAGAAGCAGGAATGAAATATATTGTTCTTACGACAAGACATCATGATGGTTTTTCTTTATTTGATACAAAAGGACTAAGTACATATGATGCACCACATGCAATAGGAAGAGATCTTATAAGAGAATACGTAGAGGCATGTAACAAGTATGAGATCATTCCATTTTTCTACCACACAACACTTGATTGGCATGAGGCAAGTTTTAATGAAGATTTTAAAACTTATCTGAAATACCTTAGAGATTCAGTTGAAATTCTATGTAGTGAATACGGTAAAATCGGAGGCTTATGGTTTGATGGTAACTGGAGTAAGCCACACGAAGACTGGGAAGAAGATGCTTTATATGCAGTAATTAGAAAGCATCAGCCAGATGCGATTATTGTTAATAATACAGGACTATCTCATAGAGGGGAAAAAGGTAATATTGAGATTGATAGTGTAACCTTTGAGCAAGGTAGACCCTCAAGAATGAATCAAGATGGTGCTACAAAATATGTAGCAAGTGAAATGTGTCAGACACTCAATGACCACTGGGGTATAGGGAATAATGATTTTAATTATAAATCTTTACCAGAAATTATTGAGACCCTTTGCTATAGTAGGAGGATGGGAGCTAACTATTTGCTCAATGTAGGGTTAGAAGCAGATGGAACGGTACCAATTATGCAATCAGCTATGCTGAAAGAAGTTGGAAAGTGGATTAAGCTAGAGGGAGAGGCTATCTACACAGGGAGACCTTGCGATGATCTATCAGGAGAAGGATTAGACTTTATGCTTCGCACAGATGACCATACCCTTTATGCCTTCATTCACCACCTTAAAGTAACAGGGGATAGCAACGTAGTAGTAGGCGGTAGCGGAAGTGGCATGAAGAATTTCATTGGCCTAGATAGGGCAATTGAATCTATTGAATGGGTGGATAATAAAGAACCTCTAAGAGTGATTCAAGATACTGACACTAAACTTATGAGCTTTTATGCAACAGGTTTCCCTTATGGGACAAACACTGTAGTACGTGTAGCTAAAATAAAATTGAAATAGAAATTCTTAAAGTAAACATACATTTTCATATAACCTGAATACTTATGAAGTAAGACAATAAGTAAAGTGAGGGATAGATATGAGATGTACGTTAAAGGAATTTATAGCAGAGTATATGGAAACGCGATTGAGAGCTTACAAGATGCTTGGTCATGTAGGGTGCGATAAGCAAGTGAAAGCAAAAGATGCCCAGAAAGTTTGGAGTATGTATATGGGCATTATGGCTCAAGGTGATGATTGGCATAATGTATAGAAAAATAAGGCTACCTATTCGAGAAAGAGTAGGTAGCCTTATTTAATTTTTTATAGAATTATATTCCCTGTTTTTTGTTTAGATCTTTTCAGTTTCAGGAAGTATGTCTTCTGAAGATTCTTCTTGTGAAGATGTCTCCTCTTTAGTAAGTTCTGTATCTGAATCATCATCCTCTTTTTTATAGTAGATAAGGCTAATGACTTTTCCACTTACAGTTACAGCAATAAGTGACCAGAAAATCTGTTCAAAGCGTAAGTATGTAAGGGAAAGTCCGAGAACAGTAAAGTCTGTAATCATATAAACCCAGTTGACTTTAAGTGGTGTAAATTTAGAAACAAGAAGCGCAATCACATCATCACCACCTGAAGCACCGCCACCCCTTACAACAAGACCTACACCAACACCTACAAATAAACCAGCAAATAAACTTGCAAGGAGCATATGTTCCCCTAGACTAGGAACAAGAGGTCCTATAGCTTCCCAAATACTATAAGTAATAGAGAAGGTTATAGTAGAGAGAACAGAATAAATCATAAAGCTTTTACCAAAAAATCTGCTACCTAAGAAGAATAAAGAAAAGTCTAATACGACACTTGTAATAGAAGGAGATATATCAAACAGGTTTTTAAAAAGGAGTAGAAGACCTAAAATACCGCCTTCTGTAACACTGTTCTGATAGTTGAAGTTAAAGGTACCAAAAGAAAGTATGGTAGCCCCCAACAAAACAAGACTGATTTGCTTGATGGGCAATTTTTTTAGATAAGTATACATAAACGTCACCTCCTTTAAAAAAAGTATAAACTATGGCATAATACTAGAGTCAATGCACATTGTAAAAAAATAATAAGAAAAGAAGTGTAACATGAAAGCATACTATAAAATTGGGGAGATTTCTAAAATCTATGGTATTGGGAAAGATTCGCTTATGTACTATGAAGATTTAGGTATTCTAAATCCAGTAAGGGGAGAAAATGGGTATAGATTTTATAGCATAAGTGATATTTGGAGGCTCAACCTTATTAAAGAATTACGAAGTTTAGATTTCTCTATGAAGAAAATAAAAGATTATTTAGATGATAGGGACTTAGTCTCTACTCAAGCTATTCTAAATGAGGAAGCGACTTTAATAGATCAAAAAATAGCAGAACTTTTAGCACACAAACAAAATATTAATAGTAGATTAAAAGAAATAGAAGAAGTTGTAAAAGAGACTCAGTTTGATACGATTGAGGTTAAATGGATTGAAGAACGTAAGGCACTTCTTTTAAATGCTAATATTACAAGAGATGAACAGGTAGATTTTCTTATTCAGAAACTCCATAAAGAATATGAGGCTTCTTTTTATATTTTAGGTAATCATAATATAGGAGCTATTTTTGATTTTGAAGAAGTGAAGAGAGGGCGTTATAATGTGTTTCAATCAGTATTCTGTCTCTTACCTGATGAAGCGTGTCAATTTAACTTTGTCTTACCTGAAGGACACTATGTATCTTATCATTATACAGGACAGTATAAAAAAAATAAGATTTATCTAGAGAAGATGTTTACTTATATTAAAGAGCAAGGTTATCAGATTATAGGGAATCCAATAGAAATTTATAAATTAGATATCCATGAGACAGGCAAAGAAGAAGAATTTGTAACAGAGATACAAATTCCTGTACAATTAAAACAATAAATAGATAAGAAAAAACCAGTAATCTTTAATAAGTTTACTGGTTTTTGTTACAGCTGCTAGCGGGAATCGAACCCGCGACCTCTACACTACCAATGTAAGAGGTAGTGGCCCGATCTTATTGATTTTATTAGGTTTGAAGAGATTGGATTTTGTATTTACAACACATTTACAACAGTTTAATTTATGAGCTCTTTGAATAATTTATCTTGCATGTCAGCTGCGCCGAACTTGGTCTCTTCTGTAACGTGAGCGTAAATGTTCATTGTAGTTTGTATGTCCGCATGCCCTAGTAATACTTGTAAAGTCTTAAAGTTTTCTCCTGCTTCTAAAAGCCTTGTTGCATAGGTATGTCTAAGCGCATGAAACTTTACATGTCTTAGATTAGCTTTTTTTAAAATAGCACGGTGTATTCTTCTGATATTAGAGGCAGAGTATACATTGCCTGCAGAAGTACAAAATACTAAGTCATTTTTGTTCGGATATCTACTAGATAGTTTATGCTTCTTGAGTTCACGTGCTAAGAATTGTGGTATAGGAATCTTTCTTGTACCACTTTTTGATTTTGGGCTTTTAAATAGGTCGGTAGTTTTATATTCGCCCTTTTCGTCATATACTTTAGCACGATTATAACTTTGTTCAACTGATATAATTCTATTATCTAAATCAACACGTTCCCATCTTAGTGCAAGCAACTCTCCCAATCGCATACCTGTAAAGAGTGCGGTTAGTATAATTACATCGTTTTTAGCGTGTTCTAGGTAGATAGCTTGTTCTTCTTTAGTTAGTACTTCAAAAATGTTTTCTTCTTTATCACTCTTTGGTGCTTTGAAACCAGTAAATGGGTTTGTCTTAATAAGATTATTCAATATGGCGGACTTAAATGAACCATTTAAAAGAACTCTTATACGATGCATATATGCATCAGATAGATCAGTTTTATTTTTAAAATATTGTTGAAGGTGTGTGAGTTTAACATCTTTAAGTTTCATCTTTCCTAGCCAAGAATCTTTTATATGAGTATTGTAGACAATTAAGTAATTCTCAAAGGTTGTATCTGATATGATTTTGTGGAGATTAGTAAACATATGTTTATATAGCCAATCTTGTACTGTTAAACCTTTATCATCTATAGGTGCTCCATAATCTACAATATCACTTGAAAATTGCCTTAATTTTTCTTCAACCTCTTTCTTAGTCTTGCCATAGAAATATTTTCTCTTCGGTTTACCGTTGTCATTAACGCCATGTAAAATAGCAGCACACCAAGTGCCATCTTTCTTTCTGCAAATACTAGCCATTATTAACCTCCGTGCAAAGATTAGATTTGAAATCATATAGTTTTTGAAGAACATGTTTTTTTACTTTTGAGTACCTATACACCCTTTTCTTGATTCCTGTTTTATCTGTGTAGACTATTGATCCACACCAGTATCCATCTTTTCGTCTGTAAATACTAGCCATAAGTTAATCCTCCTTTATTGAATTTGTATCTGTAGTATTTCCAAGAGAACTACTTATATACAATCTTTCTACATCTAGGTTCAAGTTATTGTTTAAGTAAATAAGCTCTTTTTCTGCAAAAATAAACCCTATATTTTCTATTTCTTTCATGATAGCCCCCGTTAAAATACGAACATATGTTCGGTTTGTCATATAAATTACATTAACATAATCTAAAAATATTGTAAACAAGTTAAATTATTTTTAGATTAATTAAATAATAAAATAAAGTTTTTAATTTTAAAACGTTGGATTTTCAACACCCTTGCATAAAAAAAGACACTGCATTATTTTACAGTGTCATTAATTAACTCTTTAGCGAGTTCAAGTTTTTGTTCTGGTGTAAGTTTATTCATGGCTTCTTTCTTTATTCCTACATAGTAATCTGTGCCGTCTATATTCATTTTCTCAATACTATAATCTCTGTGAGGGCTTCTGCCAACAAGATAGTCTACCGAACAATCAAATACGTCCGCAAGTTTATTAAGCATATCTATATTCGGTTCCCTATCGCCTTTTTCATAGTTAGATATACTTCTATTTGTTGTACCTAATTTAAGAGCAAGTTCATTTTGATTTAATCCTAATCTTAAACGTTCTTCTTTTAATCTATTCTTCAAAACATCATTCATATTCATATCATCACCTATGTTGATTATACAAGTTTTTTTAAACTAGAGGCAATAGAAATAAATGTATTTTTCTATCAAATACAAAAAAAGTTTTATTTTAGTGTTGACATTCTGCGAAATGTGGATTATTATTTAGTCATAAATCAACGAAATGCAGAATACAATATAAGTTATATTTTTTTACAAGCTGAATCTGCAAAATGTGGATTTATGTAGTTAAAGAGAAATGCTAATGAAAAACAAATACAGGAGGAAAAGAAAGATGAATATGCAAATGAGTAATGCATTAGCACAAGGTGATAATATACCAGTAATTTTAAATGGAGTAAGTCAAGAAATTGATTTAGTAGACGACAGAGAGCTAAGAAATAGCTTAGTTGAGAATGAAGCAGTATTTGAGGATAAAAGAGTAAAAGTTTTGGTTGGGTTTTTATTACCTAATGATTTTGGAGCAACTACAGAACAAGTTGCAAATTACTTCGAGGTTGGCGAAGAGTGTATTAATTCTTTAGTTAAAGACAACAAAGATGAATTATTAAATAATGGGTTAACTATAAATGTCGGAGAACAACTGAAGTCCTTAAAGGACACCTGTCAAATTCAGTCAAGAGCAAAGGCTTTAACTACATTCTCACGCAGAGCAATCCTAAACGTAGCCATGTTACTAAGAGATAGTCAAGTAGCAAAAACAATTCGTTCAGTATTACTGGATGCGACAGAGAACAAAGAAGTTGTGAAAGAAATTGTAAGTCAATCACAGTTTGATATGTCACAACTTAGCCCATCACTTCAAGCCTTTGGACAATTATTTCAGTCAATGGCACAGGTTGAGTTGAACCAAAAGCAGATGCAACAGCAACTCAGCCAAGTAAATAATCACGCATTAGAAGCTAAAGCTACAGCAGAACAAGCTACTAAGCAAATGGAAATAGTCAAAGATGCCATGCTACTAGACCATGATAGCTGGCGAAAGGATTGCAATAACATTATCAATAAAGTAGCCAAAGAGCGTGGAGGAACTAAAGAGGCTTATCAGCAAGTACGTGATGAAGTTTACAACATACTTCAACAACGAGCAGGTGCGAGTCTAAAGACGCGAGTCATCAATAAGCAAGACAGAATGAGACGAGAGGGTATCTCTAAAAGTAAGGTTGATAAAGTAAGTCAAATTGATGTGATAGCAGAGGACAAGCGTCTTAAAGAAATCTACATAGCAGTCGTAAAAGAAATGGCTGTTAAATATGGTGTGAATTAGAAAGGAGAATGAACATGGATAAAGAAAGATGTTCTAGATGTAATAAGGAAATAAATAGGATAGTTCGAACAGTAGGAGATAAGAAATTAACACCTAAATACTGTTCGAACTGTGGGGAGAAATTTCCTAATTATTCTTCAAAATCAGGAATAAGCCCTTCTTCAAAGTAAGTTGTTTTGCTTCCGCATACATCACAATATCTGTAAGAGTTAGGCAAAATAGCCTCAAAACCGTTATTACATTTACACATATCATTTGAGCAATGATTGAATAAATATGTACCACATTGTGGACAGAATTCTGAATCCTCATTGAAATCTTTAAAGTTACATTTTACACAAGTTCTTGAAATAGGTTTATCAGACATAATTAACACCACCTTTCGCTTTATATTCCAACTTGGCAGAGTTGGTAACTAAATTATAAGGGTGGGACATAGAAATTACAAACATTCATTAGAAAAGAAGGAGAATACATGATGGGAGTTAATTTAAACAGAATTAAAGCTTACAGAACACTTCATAAGTTAATGCAAGAAGAAGTAGCTGCTGCTTTAGGTATATCTAAGCAAAGCTATCACCTTAAAGAAAAAGGGAAAAATGATTTTACTTCCGAAGAAGTTGGTATGCTGGCAAAAAAATTTGGTGTCGAACCGGGGGAACTCTTTAAGGATAGCAGACAGCCACTTTGTTAAATTTAAAATATTACAGGTTAAAGCGTGGGCTTAATATTTCAGAGCTATCAAGAATGAGTGGAGTTAGCAGACCTTTTATAAGTCAAATTGAAAGTAAAAAGCATATTCCCAGGGTAGATGTCATCTGTAAACTCTGCAAAGCTCTTGATATAACACCAAACGAGCTCATAAAAGAAGAACACTATAGGAGGTGAATTTAGTGGAGTGCCTCACACCTAAACAAGTTAAGGAAATATTAAATGTAGAGCAAGCATTTATATACGAACTGTTTAATTCTAAAGACTTTCCTTCTTTTAAAGTTGGAGTACATTGGAGAGTTAGACGTGATGATTTAGAAGCATGGATTGAAAAGCAAAAGATTAAATAGGGGGAAGTGTCATGCTTAGATTTTTCGTAGATGTCATTTTAAAAGGAATTGCAGCAACAGTAGCAATGTCAATATTTGTATTTGGTTTTATATGCTTTATGTTTTGCTGTATTTAGAAATGAGTTAATAAAACTTGACTTTATGGATGATGGTGACAGCTGATAAATATGAATTACCTATGGCTGTAGCAGGTTCATGTGGTGAATTAGCAGAAATGCTTGGTGTCACTAGGAGCGCTATAAGCCATGCATTAGAAGGTAGTGGTTATAGAAAAACTATTGGTAAACAAAGTAACAGAAAATATATCAAAGTTGAGGTAAAAGGAGGGAAAAGAGTGAAGCATGGTAAAGTACCAACAGTTAGACAAAAGAAATTGATAGCAGATGCAGGCCTTAACTATGACAACTGGTTAGTAGAAAGAGATTTACCTACTGAAATGATTATAACTCACAGACTTACAGGAAGTAGGTACAAGTTTATTAAAGAAGGTGGTCAATACGTTAAGAAAGTGAGGTTTGATGATTAATGGAATATACTATAATACTCGGTTTTGGATTTCTATTAGGTGTAGCTTCTATGGTAGGTGCGACGTATATAGCTAGAAATGAAAAAAAGAAAAGAGGTGGCAATTAGGTGGAAGGATTAACTAAAGAAGAAAAAGATCAATACATATTAGATATGATAAAAAATTTAGTAATGGATCAGACAGCATTTAATATCAACCGCTGGGGGAATATGAAAAATTTTCATGAAACGCTTGGATTAGCGCAAGAAGAAATGGCTGAGTTTTCGGAAGAAATGGAATGGTTTGATATGCATAGCTATGATTTTTTCAAAATGGTTAGGGAGAATGAACCTACAGAAGACATCAACTATCAACTAGGAATAGTCATAGAATATGGAATACGTGCAATTCAAGAAATGATACATATCCTAGCAGTTTATCAAAGAACTGTGAATACAGTAGAAAACGCACCAGCCGCCGACCAAAGCAAGACTGATGCGGATAAAAAATAATTTATCGAGTTAATTATATATCAAATGGGAGGAATTTAGAAGATGAAACTTATATTAAAAGTACTAGACCTTAAGAATTTTAAGGGGATAAAGCAATTCAGTCTTCTTTTAGATAAGACAGAGGTTAAAGTTTATGGAGCTAATGCAGCAGGCAAAACAACTCTAGTAGATGCATTCATGTGGCTACTATTTGATAAGGATAGCCAAGACAGAAAAGACTTTGAGATCAAGACACTTGATGGAGATAACAACCCGATTCATTTCTTAGACCATGAAGTAACTGGTGATTTTGAAATAGATGGCAGGGCCTTCACTCTTAGTAAGAGATTAAAAGAAAAATGGGTTAAGAAACGTGGACAAGCTGAGCAGGAGTTTTCAGGACACGAAACCACTTATTACATAGATGGCGTTCCTTGTAAAAAGTCAGAGTATCAGAAGTATGTTGATGAAATTATCAAGGAAAAAACATTCAAGTTACTTACTAACCCTTTAACTTTTGAAGCTATGAAATGGCAAGACAAGAGAAAAATTCTATTTGAAGTATGTGGAACGATTAATGATGTTAGTGTTCCGGGATATGATAATCTTCAACAACATCTTAATGGGAAAGATGTAGAGGAGTTCAAAAAATCTCTAGCAGCAACTAAGAAGAAGCTTAAGAAGGATATAGAGGATATTCCACCACGCATAGATGAACTAAGAAGGGGTATAGATGAAAGTTTGGATAAAGAAGGTGCATTATTAAAGATTGCAAAAAAAGAACAGGCTATCCAAGACTTTGAACAGCAGCTTGAAGCTTCAGAGAAAGCGTTTGAAGTGGTGAGAGATAAACAAAAACTCATATTATCACTTGAACGAACAAAAGAAGAGGTAATTAGAGAGCATAACAAAAAGCTATATGGAGAACAAGGTAAGCTAAAAGACCAATATGCTCAACTTAAATCAACTCTTAATAGTAAGCAGATTGAGCAAGATAGGCTTGTAAAAATAATCGAAATTAAGAAGCAAGACAATGTGCTACTAGAAGTACAAGTAAATGAGCACCGTTCAGAGTGGCAACGTATAGCAGAAGAAACTTTCGATGAGCACAAAGCTATTTGCCCTACATGTGGCCAAGACTTACCAACGGATAAAGTACAAGAATTATTCGTTAAATACGAGCGAGAAAAGGCTGTAAGACAAGAAAGAGTCGTTAACTTGGCAAATAGTAAGAAAGCATCTATTGCTAGTAATAATAATGAAATTGTTCGTTGTACGGAATTATTTGAAGGCATAGCTCAAGAGGTAGTGATTCTTCATAAAAGTTTAGCTGACTTAGAAGAAAAGCTTGCAGAACCTATTGAACAAACTTCATGTGATACAGCTGAAATAGATGCTCAAATAGATGAACTTAAGCAAGCATTAGCATCCTTTAATCAGTTAGATACCTCTAAGATTAAGGAAGAAATTAAGATAGCTCAGAAGGATATAGCGCTCTACAATTTAACAATTACTAAGGCAGATAACCAAGAAAAGACTTTGGAACGCATAAAAGAGTTAGAGGAACAGCTTAAAGAACTCCAAGTAAGTTTAGCGGATGTAGAGCAGCAAGAAATCTTAGTAGAGGATTTCACTAAAGCTAAAGTCGATATGCTTGAAGAGAATATAAATAGTAAGTTTACAACAGTTAAGTTCAAGCTGTTTGAAGAACAGATTAATGGTGGAGTGGTAGAGTGTTGTGAAAGTCTTATTAATGGTGTGCCATTTAGTAATGCTAACAATGCAGCCAAGGTTGCAGCAGGAATAGATATTATCAATGTATTAAGTAATCATTATGGTTTCTATGCCCCTATATGGCTAGATAACCGTGAGAGTGTTACGAGTATACCAGATACATATAGTCAAGTAATCAATCTTATTGTAAGTGAAAAAGATAAAGAATTGAGGGTAGAATAATGGGAATTTGGATTAGAAGTCAGGATAAAACAACTCTTACATTTTGCAGAACAGTAAAAGCATGGCAAGGTGGGAGAATAGTCAATACCTTAGGTAAGGACTATATCCATTTAGGAGATTATGAAACTCTAGATAGAGCAAAAGAAGTTCTAGCGATTATAGCAAACTTTGTAGAAAATAATTCAAATGATAGAACAGTATTTCAAATGCCATTAAATTAATAAAAACGAGGAGGAATAGAGAATGTCAGAAAATCAAGTAGTAGTAAAAAAACAAAGTGAAATTACAGAGCAGGTATTCGGAAAGGTAAAGCAGCTCCAAGAAGCTGGCAGTTTAGTGCTTCCTAAATCTTATGTAGCAGGTAATGCACTTAAGAGTGCTCAACTTATCTTGGCTGAAACAAAGGATAAAACAGGCAAATTAGCTACAGAAGTATGTACTAAAGAAAGTGTAGCGAACTGTTTATTAGATATGGTCAAAATGGGTCTAGAGCCTAGTAAGAAGCAATGTTACTTCGTTATCTATGGAGATAAACTACAGCTTATGACAAGTTATTTTGGTAAGTTAGCAATTGCTAAACGTGTAGCAGATCTTGAAGAAGTAAAGGCTTTTGTTATCTATGAAGGTGATGAATTTGAAATGGAATTTAACCTTGACGACTTAACAATGCAGCTTAAGACATACAAACCTAATCCGTTAAATGTAAATCTAGATAAAATCACAGGAGCCTTTGCTATTCCAGTTTTTAAGGATGGTACAAGAGGAGATTTAGTTTATATGAGCTATCAGCAGATTAAGAACTCCTGGAATCAAGGTTATGCAAAGGGTAACTCTGGAGCACATAAGAACTTTACTGATGAAATGTGTAAGAAAACGATTATCACAAGGGTTTGTAAGACACTTATCAACTCTAGTGATGATGGAGATTTAGTTGATACATATGGTGCAACGGATGAAGAAATTCCAGTACAGCAAGAGCAAAAAGAAATGACAGCAAGTAAAGAATTTGTAGATGTTCCATTTACAGAAGAAGAACATGTCTCAGAAACAGTAGTAAAAGAAGTAGCCTCTAAAGAATGTCCAATTTAGGAGGTGCTTATGAAACTTAAAGTATTAGCTTCTGGCTCAAAGGCAAATAGCTACATATTAGAAAATGAAACGGAGGCCCTGGTAATTGAAGCCGGGGTACCGTTTAAGGAACTGATAAGGCACGTTGACCATAGAAAGATAGTAGGGTGCCTAGTATCACATGAACATCAAGACCATGCAAAGTATTTAAAAGAGTATAAAGAACGTGGTATTGAGATGCTTTATCCGTTTGCTGGCAACTATGAAGAGAATTATTACACTTCTAGATGGGTTAAGAGAGGTAGTTTTGAAGTTAGAGCTTTTGAGAATCACCATAATGTTAAATGTTATGGATTCTGTATTTTCCATATTGATTGTGGTCCTATAGTGTTTTCAACAGATACAGGATATATAGAGTATAAGTACCATAATATTAGGCATTGGTTAATAGAGTGTAATTACTCAAAAGAGATACTGGACCAGCGTGTAGAACAAGGATTTAATCCTTCATTAGCAGACAGGATAGTAAAAGATCATATGAGTCTAGAGACTTGTAAAGACTTTTTCAAAGCTAATGACTTAAGTAAGACTAGGAATATCGTTTTATTGCACCTGAGTGACTCTAATAGCGATGCTAAACAGTTTAAAGATGAAATCTATAGCTTAACAAATAAACCAACGTATATAGCTGAAAAGGGGCTAGAAATCGACTTAAGCCTATGCCCCTTTTAGAAAGGGGTGAATGATTTGGCAAGACCTAAAAAGGATGGGCTTGAGTATTTTCCATTAGACGTATATGCAGGTACAGATGACGAACTTGAACTTTTAGAAGCAGAGTATGGACTTGAGGGATTTGCCATCTTTATTAAATTACTTCAAGCCATTTATAAGAATGGATACTACATTAACTGGTCAGATAAAGAGAAATTGCTCTTCTCAAAGAGAGTTAATGTAGCATTAACCCTAGTTAATGATGTAATAACGACCTGTTTAAAGTGGGATTTGCTTAATAATAGTCTTTATGAACAACATAAAATTCTAACTTCACATGGCATTCAACAAAGATTTTTATTAGCAATAGGTCGTAGAAGTGCTGTAGAAATCTATCAAGATTACTTACTTTTAAGTGAAAGTGAGGTTTCTGCAACAAAAAACCTAGTTATTGTTACAAAAACCCCTGTTAATGTCGACAATAATCCCCAAAGTAAAGTAAAGGAAAGTAAAGAGAAAGTAAAGGAAAGTATAGCAGTAGCTGCTGACCATACTTCCGTTATACAAAAAATTTTAGAAGATGGGTTTGGAAGATTAGTTAGCCCTATAGAGATAGAAACATTGCTAAGTTATTTAGATGATGGTATTCAATTGGATTTAATAGAAAAGGCTGTACAAGAAACCGCTAATAATGGTGTTAAAAATATCAACTATGTTAAGAGTATTCTTAATAGATGTGTTGACCAAAAAATTAATACTCTAGAGCGCTACCAGTTAGCTCAGAAGAAGTTTAAAGAGAAAAGCAGTACAAATACACAAGAGAATAAAGAACCTTCTACAGATGCAATGAGGAGGTTTTTGGAGGGGGAATAGGATATGACAAAGGAACAATGTGAAGATATACTCGTTATGCTAAAAGCTTGTTACCCTAATTTTAAATTAGAGCTTAACAGTAAAGAGAGTAGGTATTGGGTAGCTAGCCTGATTGACCTAGAATTTGAAAAAGCTTTTATAGCTGCTCAACAACTTACTAAAACATCTAAGTGGGCACCAAGTATTGCAGAAATAAGAGCGGTATACACTGAGTTATTACTTCCTGATCTAGTGGATGCAGAGCAAGCTTGGGGAATCGTTGTACAAGCTATTAACAAACATGGTGGTATTTATTCTACTGATGCAGCTATGAATGAATTACCAAGGCAAGTCCAAGAAGCTGTTAAATGGATAGGTGGCATTAAAGCCATAAGCCAAGCTGAAAAACCAGATGTACTTAGAGGGCAGTTTATAAGGACTATGGAGGCTGTTAATAAAAGAGTAACAAAAGAACTATCATTAGGCCCTAAATTAGGAAATCAAATAGACCAGATTAGGTTAGATGCCAAACAACAAGAGGCGTTACTTGCATTAGATACTAAACAAGGTATACCTCAAATAGAATATGGTCCTATAACAGATGATAGTAGGATTGATTATAACATAAGGCAATGTGGAATGCTTCGTGATGTGTATGCGAGAACTCAGCAAAAGTTAAATAAGGGGGACTTATCGTGAATAAACGAATGAAGAAAAAGGCTTGTTCATATAAGCGTTTAAGTAATAAACAAAGGCTTAAAAATCAGGCTAGGGCAATACGTCAACTTTACAAAGAAAATGAGCAACTTTCTACAGAGAATAAAAGTTTGAAACATGCATTAGAAATTGAGAAGAATTACTCTTATGATTTAATGCAGCATAAAAAGCAACTTGAAAATAATCTTAAAGAGCAACCTAAAAAGTCGTTCTGGAAGAAGGTATTTAAATGAAAAATAGCAGAGCAAAAGGTGCCAGAGGAGAACGTGAACTTTCTAATCTATTAAAAGAACATGGATTTAGTACACGCAGAGGTCAACAGTATTGTGGAGCTAATGGTGATGCTGATGTTGTTGGTCTACCTGGTATACATATTGAATGTAAACGTGTTGAAAAACTTAATATATACAACGCATTAGCACAGGCTGAAAATGACTGTAAAGAAGATGAAGTGCCTGTAGTTATGCATAGAAAAGACCGAGAAAAATGGATTGTAACCATGAGCCTGGATGATTGGATTGAGATGTATAAGAAACTCAACCAAGTTACATGTAGTGAAAAAAAAGTAGAATATATCGAAGTTGTAGACGAGTTTGGAGAGCTACAACTTCGGTTTAAGTAAGGAGGCGTAGAGGTGGGTAAAACAAGAAAGCTTAATCAGTTAGATTATGAAACAGGAAAAGTCATTAGGACATTTAGTAGCTTAAGTGAAGCATGTGATGAGTTTGGGATAAGTCTCTATAATATATGGCATGCAATCGAAAAGAAAAACGGTATTATGCCTATTAAAAAGCTAAGATTTGAGTACGCAGAAGAGAGGGTAAATAATACCAAACGTAAAGTTAAGCAGCTAGATTATGAGACAGGTGAACTTATAGAAACATACAACAATATGGAGGATGCAGCTTCGGATAACTTTATATCTGTAAAGGCATTAAGAAAAGCTTTAAGTAAGAGAGACGGATACATGCCTGTGGCTAAATTAAGATTTGAATTTATCTAAGACAGAAAGGTGGTAACGTAATGAACAGGAAACAACGAAGAGAAGAGGCTAAGAAAAATGGCATTAAAAATAAGCCTATAGCATTTAAGCCGCCTGTAGCTAGTATCCCCTACAAGGATGTACACAAGGTCGTAGAAAAGGAAATAGATGAGATAAGACTAGAAGCAGCAAATAGATCCTTGAATATGTACATGGGTGGTAGTGTAGTCACTCTTATAGAACAATACGGTTGGTCTCTAGAAGAAGTCGAACAGTTTATAGAGCGTGTCATAAATAAACTAGAAGCTGTATGTGCGAGTAGGCTACAGTTTGAAGAATTAATGAACCTTTGCGGGAGCTACGGGATGAAGCTAGATAAAATCAACTGGGAAAAAGTTGAAAAAGACGCGCAAACAACATTAAGAATTATAGATTTATATGAGGAGATGAAAGAAGTGAGTACAAAAACAGATGTATTTTCATTGTTGAATAAAGGTGAAACAGATTGCGCAAAGATTGCTAGTGAACTTTCTGTAAGTAAAAAGACTGTTGAGACCTATAAGACAGCATGGAATAAAATGCAGAAAAAGAACGAACAACCAAAGGACTTATCTGAAATGAATCCTGCTGAGTTTGCGGACAAGCTATTTGAAAATGAGGTAGAAGAAATTACATCTGACCAGGCAACAGGAGAACTTCAAGAAGATGTAAAAGAAATAGCTAAAGGTAATACGATAGAAAAAGAGAAAGAGGTGCAAGCAATGGAAGAGAAGAAAGTATTAGTAGTACCAGCAAAAGAACGTAAATTTGAAGTTAAAAGAACAGTAGAGATTGCAGCAGAATTTGGTACATACACAATTCAAAATCAGGTTGCAGATGTAAAGCTTGAAACAATAGAGAATGGGCTAACAAAAACAGATTTACTAGCATTTGCGGAAGAATTACAAGCAGTAGCAGCCGAAATGTAAGAAAGTTTATCAAAATTTAGGAGGGAAAACATGAAGAGTGCTATTGAAAGGCTGAATAAAGTATTAAGTTATTCAGAAATACAAGCAATTAAAAGCATTGTAGATGAATTAGGAGAAGAAGATTCTTGCGTTATAAATATTTCGAAAGTTGTTGAGAATGTAAAAGTAACAAAAAGCGTTGCAGTAAGTGCCTTGAAATTGTTGGAAGCTACAGGAGTAATTGAAACTAAATCACTCGGCATGAAAGGCACATACATAAATGTATTTCACAAAGACATACTGAAAGCAGTCTCAGAAATTGTTTAAACAAATCAACTTTTTAGAAAGTGAGGTGATATCAATGATAATTTGGAAAGATGATATGCCCTACATAGTAAGAGAAATGGAAGATTTAAAATATATAGTTTCAGAAGATATCTTTGAAGCTTTAAAAGAGTTCATTGAAGATTATGTTGATAATAGCGAAGAAGTTGAAAGACTAAATGATGAAATAGAAAGTCTTGAAGATGAACTTAGTGGTTGTGAAGATGAGTGTGGAGAATTAGAAGAAGCACTTGAAGAGTTAAGAGATAAGTACTCAAATTCAAAGCAAGTCATCGAAATACTCAAAGATTTTATAGATGTTATGGATGATGCAAAAATGACTAAAGATCAGTGGTATTACTGGGATAGATTAAAGGATGCAGTGGATAGTTTATAAAATCAATTTTTTATTTAGACGGAGGGATTAGGATGAGTGGAACTAAGAGAACGGTGGAAATGAAAGTAGATGTAATGTTTATTTTTAGGCATAGAATCGAGAGTTGCTTAGAAGATAGGCAAAGAACGGATAGAAGTGAAAAGTTAGTGCATTTATGGAGCAAGGTTTATCAGTTAGAAGATGACTACTTAAATGGAAAGCTGGAAGACTTTGCAGAAAAAATAGGAACTACAACTTTAGGTGTTTGGGAATTAGATTACGTAGCACAAAAAGTATTAGATGAATTATTGAGCAAGTAAAAGTGAATTTTTATTGATTCAATTAATAAATATCAAAACCGACATAGAATAATTTTAAAGTAG
>OBXO01000834.1_pt1 | contig 19031 bp, 14 predicted proteins | sample 1501431 | NCBI WGS metagenome assembly OBXO01 (sample SAMEA2580163, study PRJEB22360) | human gut metagenome | biome: human gut; feature: human-associated habitat; material: faeces | place: Denmark | collected 2008/2010 | reverse complement strand
TCCCGGCGAAAACCTGGCCTTGGGGCGTAGGGGAAGATAAAGTCTGCGGATGCCGCCTAAATCCATCGCTGATTAGCGAGGTCCTGTCGAGCTTAGCAGCGCGATGCATTTCACAGAGCGGAAGTGTGCTCCGCAGACTTTATCTTCGCCCGCAGCCCCAAACCACAACAATCTTCCCCCGGGACGAAAGACTCATATACACACCCCACCACCCCGTCCGCCGGCCTGCGGCGGCGTCCTCACCTACTTAACTAAATCTCCATACTGCTTAATAAAAAGGTAAACTTTCGTAAGTTGACTTACCCCGAAATGTTCTATACAATTAGACAATGGCTGACACCGTCAAAAATTTCAGAAATGGTAAAGAAGCAGAGAGGGAGAAAAGGTCAGATGGCAGATATTAAGAAGACCGCGGATGGCGTGGACAATGACAGCCCATACAGGGCTTTGGAGGCTGACGCGGCACAGATGAAAATAGAAGAAGCCCAGGGAGAGCTGGAGCCGGGGGAGGCTATGACGGAGTGTGAGATGGAAGTCGAAGCCGATATGCTGCTCCAGGCAGCTCTGGAAGAGAAACTGAAGGCTGAGGCAAGGCTGGAGGCAGCCCTGGAAGAGAAACGGGCGGCTGAGGCAAAGCTCCAGGCGGCTCTGGATGAGAAGCGGGAGGCTGAAGCAAGATTGGAAGGCGCCGCTGTTATCAGGCCGGAGGCTGCTGCTTCGGAGCCGGAGCATGGCGCGCTGGAGCTTGCCGCTTCGGAACCGGAGTTTGCCGGCACATACAGGGAATCCGCTGAATTGGAACAGAAAGCCGCAGGTTCGGATGAAGCTTCGGAGCCGGAGCGCAGGATGGCCGGGCAGGAACGGGAGCTTCACGAACCTGAGCCGGAGATTGATAAGCTGGAGCCGGTTTGGGAAAACAGTGCTGCAAACGGCAGTGACAGCGGCGAGACATACCGGGAGGAGCGTGCCGGAAGAGGCCGGAGCCGCGCCAGAAGAAGCAGAAAGAAAAGTGCGGGGCAGGGAATAGAGACGCCGGAGGGAGTCCATGATTCCCAAAACTATCATGAAAAGACGGCGTTCCCCGCAGGACAGACGGAAGCTGCGGCAGCTCTTCAGGAAGGCAGGGGCAATAAGAACCGAAAAGGCAAAAAGGCGGCTATTATTGCAGCCTGCGTTCTGGCAGCCGTTATTGTGGCCGGTGGAGGAGCTTACGCAGCCATGGCACAGAAATACAAGAAGGTATTTTTCCCGAATACAATCATCAACGGTATGAACGCTTCGGGGCGAACGGTGGCTGAAGTCAAAGAGATGATTGCAGGCGGTATCGAGAATTACGTCCTGACAATCGAAGAGCGGGAGGGAGGACAGGAGCAGCTCACAGGTGAGGATATAAAGCTTAAGGCCAAATTCGACGGCACGCTGGAGCAGATTGTCACAACCCAGAATCCGTATGCATGGCTGAGCTACCAGCTTAATCCGGCCGAATATACAATCGGCACAATGATTGAATACGATGAGGAAGCTTTTACAGATGCAGTGAAGGGGCTTAAATGCATGGATACGGCTCTGATGAAGGAGCCGGAAAATGCCGGCATTTCCGATTATGTTCCGGGCCAGGGCTACCATATTGTACCTGAAACAGCGGGATCATATGTAATTGAAGATGTCTTAAGAAGCAGAATTACAGATGCCGTCATGAATTTGAAAGATACACTGTCGCTGGAAGAAGCAGGAGCGTATAAGCAGCCGGAGATTACACAAGATGATGCAGCCCTGAAGGAGCGTCTCGACACCATGAACCGTTATGTCTCCGCAACGGTTACATATAAATTCGGAGATAAGTCGAAGGTTTTAAATGGCGACAGGACACATGAGTGGCTGGTAACGGATGAATCCGGCGGCGTGTCAATCGATACGGCGCGGGTGGCCGGATATGTGGAGGAGCTTGCCGCTGCCTACAATACGTCCAATAAGGCAAAGAATTTTAAGACCTCTTATGGGCAGACAATCCAGGTAAAGGGAGGCACTTACGGCTGGAAGATAAATCAGACGGAGGAGACGGCTGAGCTGATCGCCATACTCAAGTCCGGCCAGAGCCAGGAGAGGGAACCGGTATATTCCCAGAAGGCGGCAAGCCGTGGCGAAAACGATTACGGAGATACCTACGTGGAGATCAATTTGACGGCCCAGCATCTGTTCTTCTACAAAAACGGAAGCCTGGTGGTGGAATCAGATTTTGTGTCAGGCAACCTCTCAAAGGGCTGGGGAACTCCTGCCGGAACATATCCGCTTACCTATAAGCAGAGAAATGCCGTGTTGAAGGGAGAAAGTTACAGAACTCCGGTTGACTACTGGATGCCGTTCAACGGCGGAATTGGTATGCACGATGCAACATGGAGAAGTTCCTTTGGCGGAACAATTTATAAAACGGGCGGTTCTCACGGCTGTATCAATCTGCCCCACAGTGTGGCAAAGAAAATTTATGAAAACATTCAGGCCGGAATGCCTGTAATCTGTTACAACCTGGCTGGAACGGAGAAGGGAACCTCTGCAACACCACCGCCGACACAGGTCCCGGCCGAGGTGCCGACACAGGCTCCGGCTGAGGTGCCGACGCAGGCTCCGGCCGAGATGCCGACACAGGCCCCGGCCGTGCCTGAGACGCAGGCTCCGGCTCCGCCTGAGACGACAGCCCCGGCCGGCCCCGGTTCTGATACGGGCCATGGTGGAGGCGCCTTTGGCCCAGGCTCTGAAATCAGATAGAATACCGGATTTAACGGCTGCGGTTCCCGACGAAAGAAAGGCTGTGAACCGCGGCCGCTTTACACAATATGATTACTATACGATAAAGAAGGTAAGAAGATATGGAAAATAAAAAATACAGAGTGGCTGCGGCGCTCTTAACTGCCGCAGTGCTGGCGGCTGTTTCAGGCTGCAGCAGTCCGGGAACTTCAGGAGGGGCGCAGACGGCGGACGAAAGCACTGCAGCAGGAAACAGCCGGCCTGAAGCAGAAAAGCATCAGGAAGCAGACGAAGTGCCGGAGAAGAGGAAACTTCTGGAAACTATGACGGCAGCGATTGAAAGCCAGTTTCCTCAGGAGACATTTACCGATATACCGATAGATGAGACAGCGGAGGCCGTTTCCAAATTCAAGGAAAGCTACGCATTATCCGGCAGAAGATCATCATCGGGCAAAGAATATATAGCCGGCGTGAGCCTCAGGGATGAAAACCCGCTGGAGGGAATGAGCTGCCGGAGCGACGGGAAACCTTCGGAGTATGTCACCAGCCAGTTTGCAGACGGCCGTTTTATTCTGATGGAGAAAGCAGGCGGGGAAGGCGGCGGTTTTTCTGAGCTGTATGACATACTACAGACGGGGGAGAGCGGACTTTCATATATGCTGGATGTGGCACAGCGCCAAAATACCCTCGTTATGCCGGAAGAAACACCGTTTGTACGTGTATATATGGTAAAAGGGACGGTTCCCGTTGCGGAATATATTCCATTGACACAGGAGGAATATACCGTCATAAAGGAAGGAAAACCTGTAGAAATGCAGGATGGTACTGCGGGAACGCTGCTGCTGTGTGAACGGAAAGAGGATGTGCAGAAGCTGTGGACTGATTCGGCCCCGGCCGTTACGGAAGAGACACTCCGTCTGGCGCAGGAACGCTGCGGATACAGCGCAGACGCGCTGAGTCAGGAGCCTGTAGTCAAGGCATCTATGACGCTTCGTGCGCATGGGGAGACGCGGGAAGAAACGCTGGGCAACCGGGAGGATATTGACCGTCTGCAGGAAATTCTCCAGAAAATCACACCGCAAAATGATTTCCTCTCCAGCCCGGAGGGGAGCTATGACGGGACTATTACGCTTACCGGACAGGATAATACTGTGCATACACTGCATATCGGACTGCAGGGAGGAAACTGTGTTCTGGGGACATCATGGTTCTGCATGCTGCCGGAAGATGATGCCGCAGAAGTCTTAAAGCTGTTCAGCACGATAGACGGCTGGAACCGGTACGGCGGTGAAATTTCGATCCTGATTGATGATGCTGCCCATACTGAGGAAGATCAGTCGATTGCCTTTACTTTGGAAAATGGGACGGGAGGTCCTATCGATTATATTCTTTCCCCGATTTTCTATAAAAAAGAGGGCGATTCCTGGGTTATGCTGGAGAGTATTGCCGGATTCTGCGGTGTCAGCGACCGAATGGAGGAAGAAGAGAAGGAATTGTCGGTTCCGTGGAAGGGAGCATTTGAGACAAGGGGAGAAGGACTTTATAAGCTGGAAATTCAGGTAGCCCCGGAGGAAGGACTCCGCTTCGCAGTCTCGGATACATTTGTCATAAAAAAATAGTTTACATTAAAAAAAGATTGTGCTATACTGAGTCGGTATGAAATACGCCGATGCCCGGTTTTTTGAGGACTCCTGACATAAGCCTGGCACCTGGTGAGAATATTAATTTAAAGGAGGAAATCGCAATGATTTCAAAGGAAAAGAAAGCTGCCATTATCGCAGAATACGGAAGAAAACCTGGAGACACAGGTTCACCGGAAGTTCAGATCGCTATTTTAACAGCAAGAATTACTGAGCTGACAGAGCATTTAAAAGAAAACAAGAAGGATCACCATTCCAGACGCGGACTTTTAAAGATGGTTGGTCAGAGACGTGGACTTCTTGACTACTTAAAGAAGACAGATCTGGAAGGATACCGTACTTTAATTGAAAAGTTAGGCATCAGAAAGTAATAACAAGGTTTAGGGTGGAGCAATCCACCCTAGTTGTTTATGGTGGCGGAACGTATGAGGACATACGTTTCTCTGCTTATGTAGAAGATCTAATCCGAGACCGCTGATGTGCATATAAGGGGAATGCCTTGTGTTCAGATCAGTAGTTTCGGTATCTTCTGCAGAACAATAGGAAATCATTTATTTTTGAAAGGAGATACGAAATGTATAAGAGTTTTTCAATGGAATTAGGAGGCAGGACACTGACTGTCGATATCGGCAGAGTGGCTGCACAGGCAAATGGTGCGGCGTTTATGCATTATGGAGACACCACGGTTTTATCTACGGCGACTGCATCCGACAAGCCGAGGGACGGAATTGATTTCTTCCCGCTGAGCGTTGAGTTTGAGGAGAAATTATATGCCGTAGGCAAAATCCCGGGAGGTTTTAACAAACGTGAAGGCAAGGCATCCGAGAATGCAGTTCTGACATGCCGTGTTATTGACCGACCGATGCGCCCTCTTTTCCCTAAGGATTATAGAAATGACGTGACGCTGAACAACCTGGTTCTCTCCGTAGATCCGGACTGCAGCCCTGAATATACGGCCATGCTCGGCGCAGCGATTGCGACCTGCATCTCAGACATCCCCTTTGACGGTCCCTGTGCGACAACACAGATCGGACTGATTGACGGAGAGTTTATTGTAAACCCTACCAACCTGCAGAAGAAGCTTTCTGATTTGGCTCTCACCGTGGCTTCCACAAGAGAGAAGGTAATCATGATAGAAGCAGGAGCCAATGAGGTTCCGGAAGATATCGTGCTTCAGGCGATCTTTAAGGCCCATGACATTAACCAGGAAATTATTAAATTTATCGATACAATTGTAGCTGAGTGCGGCAAGCCAAAGCACACATACGAGAGCTGTGCCGTTCCGGAAGAGCTTTTTGCAGCAATCAAAGAGATTGTTCCTCCGGCAGAGATGGAAGAGGCCGTATTCACGGACGAGAAGCAGAAACGTGAAGAGAATATCAAGGTTATCACAGCCCGTCTTGAAGAGGCGTTTGCAGACAATGAGGAATGGCTTGCAGTACTGGGTGAAGCAGTATACCAGTATCAGAAGAAGACGGTCCGCAAGATGATTCTGAAGGATCATAAGCGTCCCGACGGCCGCGGCGTTACAGAGATCCGCCGTCTGGCAGCAGAGATCGATATGCTTCCGAGAGTTCACGGTTCCGGTATGTTCACACGAGGACAGACCCAGATTTTAAATATCTGTACACTGGCTCCTCTCTCCGAAGCACAGAAGCTCGACGGACTTGATGAAAATGAGAAATCCAAGAGATATATGCACCACTATAACTTCCCGTCCTACTCCGTAGGTGAGACAAGACCGTCCAGAGGACCGGGACGCCGCGAAATCGGCCATGGCGCTCTGGCAGAGAGAGCATTAATTCCGGTACTTCCAAGTGAAGAGGAGTTCCCATATGCAATCCGTACCGTGTCTGAGACCATGGAATCCAACGGTTCCACATCACAGGCCAGTATCTGTGCCTCCACTCTCTCCCTGATGGCGGCAGGTGTTCCGATTAAGGCACCGGTAGCAGGTATTTCCTGCGGCCTTGTAACTGGTGATACGGATGACGACTATATTGTTTTAACCGATATCCAGGGCCTTGAAGACTTCTTCGGCGACATGGATTTCAAGGTGGGCGGAACCCATAAGGGTATCACCGCAATTCAGATGGACATCAAGATCCACGGCCTTACAAGACCGATTATCGAGGAGGCAATTGCCAAGACGAGAGAAGCAAGAATTCACATCCTTGACGATGTAATGAAACCAGTTATTGCAGAGCCGAGAAAAGAACTTAGCAAATATGCGCCGAAGATCGAGCAGATTACGATTGATCCGCAGAAGATTGGCGATGTTGTCGGTAAGCAGGGCAAGGTGATCAATAAGATTATTGAGCAGACCGGTGTGAAGATTGACATTGATGATACGGGAACAGTTGCCGTATGCGGTACCGATAAAGAGATGATTGACAAAGCGCTTCATATCATCAAGAGCATTGTCACAGACATCGAGCCGGGCCAGGTTATGACAGGAACCGTCGTACGAATTATGAATTTCGGCGCTTTCGTAGAGCTGGCGCCGAATAAAGACGGTATGGTTCACATTTCCAAGCTGTCCGATAAGAGAGTCGGAAAAGTGGAAGACGTTGTAAACATTGGAGATGAGGTCACTGTAAAGGTGATTGAAGTTGACAAGATGGGAAGAATCAACCTGAGCATGAAGCCGGGTGATCTGAACCCAAAGGCTGAGAAAAAAGAAGATAAAGCGGAATAATCCGCTGAAATAGGGGCTGCTGCAGAACGGATATCCGGAAGGTTTTGCAGCAGCCCTTACTTTCTCAACACGCTTGTTATCGTTCCTTGCAAAAACAGAACAGACTGCTGCTGTTAGCAGAACCGCGTTGTTCAGCGGGCTGCCGATAGTGACAACAGACTTGATATGGGAGAATAATTTATGCTGGAAGTAAAGGGAATTTCGAAACATTATAAAAATAAGCAGATACTGAATGACATTTCTTTTGCCGCGGGGCCGGGACAGTGTGTCGGGATCGCGGGCGGCAACGGCTGCGGTAAAACGACGCTTCTTTCTATTCTGGCCGGTGTAAACAGGCCGGACAGGGGAAGCATCTGCTTTGATGGGGTGGAGGCAGTGGGAAACAGAAAGGTATTTGAGAGAAATGCCGCCTATGTGCCTCAGGAAAATCCTCTGATACCGGAGCTGACGGCCCGTGATAATTACAGGCTGTGGTTTAAGGGAGATAAAGCGGAGCTGGAACGGGATCTGGAAGAAGGTGTTGGACAATTCCTGGGGCTTACGGAATTTCTCGGGACACCGGCAGGAAAATTGTCGGGCGGACAGAAAAAAAGACTCAGCATCGCATCGGCCCTTTCGAACCAGGCCTCCCTTCTGATTATGGATGAACCGGGAGCCGCTCTTGATCTGGAAGCCAAAGAAGAGATTCTTACGTATATCAGAAATTATCTGAAGAATGGGGGAACTGTGATTCTTACTTCCCACGAGACGCAGGAACTGTCCATCTGCACTCAGCTTTTTGTTATGAAAAAGGGGCTGCTCACGCCGGTGACGGAGAAACTGTCGGCTGCGGAGTTGGTTTTACTATTTTAAATCTTAAGATTATTGACAAAATCTTACAATATCCGTATTAATGATGGTTCTTTCACAAAGATATGTTATACTAAATGCGTTAATTATTTGCATAAATTTGATAATGGAGGAAAAAGGATATGAAATGCCCGCATTGCAATCAAGAAATCAATGATGAAAGCCAAATTTGTACATATTGTGGAAAATCATTGAACGAAGTACCGGACGGCCAGTCTCAGACGGAGAATCAGGAGCATTCTTCCGATACAGAGACAGACAGCCAGGCAACAGCAGAGCCTGCGGCTGAAGAGAATATAGTGGCGCCGGAAGCAGGAACTGAGGTTACGGAAGCAGAAGTTGCAAAAGAAACTACGGAGCCGGCAGGCGGACCGGCAGAACCGGCAGGCGAAGCGCCGAGAGGAAAGAAGAAATGGGTAATACCCGCAGCGATTGCAGCAGTCGTTGCCATCGCTGCCGGAGTATTTGCCATGACAAGCGCAAAGGATCCGAAGGATGCCGTAATTGGAGCATTTAAGAGCATTGTAGCTGAGGGACAGACAAACCCGTCGGAAGAAATTTTCGGAGTCAGCGCCATGACGGATAAGCTGAATAAAGAGTCCAGCGAGATGAATATGGAACTGACGGTGGAAGGTTCCTCCGACGAAACACTCAGCCAGCTTGTATCAGGCAAGATCGGCATGTCCGCCTTAAATGACATTGAGAACAAAAAGATGGGTTTTGTGATGGGTGTCGGCTATGCAGATATGAACCTTGCCAACTTTGAATTCTATCTGGATGAAAAAGAACTGGTTATGGCGATTCCGGAACTGTCATCAAAGGCGTTCTCAATGAATTATGCCGATGATCTGGAAGGTCAGGTTAAGAATTCACCGTATCTGGGACAGATTCTCCAGGACAGCGGCATGGATCTCACAGGCCTGAACAGCTACCTTGAAAAGTGCAACGAACTGGCGGCAGGCGGAGAGCAGTTTTTCGACCTGGAAGAACTGTGGAAACGTTATAAAGAAGGCAGCAAGGCTATTGACGATCTGAAAGCGGCCATGACCGTGGAGAAAGCGGATAAGAAGAGCTTTACTATTGACGGCAAAGAAGTAAGCTGCGACGGATACCATACGACTATCACAAAAGATGCCCTGATTCAGTTTGCGACAACAACCAAAGAATTCTTCCTGAGTGACGAGACTTTGAAAAAAGATTTTATTGAATATATGGATTTGATGAACGAACTTCAGGGAACCATGGTAATGATGGCAAATCCATATGCCCAGACCGGAGAAGAGATGCAGCAGGAGCTGTGGAAAGAAGCTGAAACGCAGCTTGATGCGGTAATTGGAGAATTAAAAGATTCCATGGGCGATCTGACGATGGACGTATACGTAAGGAAGGACGGCAAAATGGCCGGCTTCAATTACGAGACAACGGCTGTGATCGCAGAAGAAAATATCAAGCTCTACGGTAATGTCGCATTTGCCGGAGGCTACAGCATGATGTCCAACTTGAAAGCAGTTTTAAATGTTGAGTCTGCTGACGGCGAAGTAGTGACGGCTTCTGTCGATAAGACTGGTACCTACGAGAAAGACAAAACATGGGCCGGAACTCTGAGAGGAACAATCGGAAACGGAACGGATTCTTACGGCTTCGTTTATACCGGTGATTATAACGCAGAGAGCAAGGATTACAATCTTTCCCTCGATCTGTTAAGCGGGGAAGAGAGCCAGTTTACCATCAGCTCAAGCGGTATGTTTACCGATCTTGCAAAAGGAGAATCCTTTAACCTTGAGATGACCTCCCTTAAGATGGAAACACCTCTGATTACCGGAGAGAACGAGTACCTTGAACTGTCCGGCAAATATCTTGCCGGTCCGCTGAATCAGACAGTGGAAGCGCCGGAAGGAGACAGATTGGATCTTCTTGCCGCTACCGAAGAAGATTATAATAATGTATATACTGAAATTATGGGTAATGCATTCAGTCTGATGATGAAATTCTATTAATGAGATAAAGGGATCTGTATGCGTACATTCTTGACATATTTTAAACTTGAACTAAAAAGGACGTTAAAAAGTATCCCATATTTTCTTGCAGGAGCAATTGTGCTGGTGTTACTGGCTGGCACAATTGCTTTTTCTGCAAGTAAGATGCTTTATGGAGACAAAGCGCTTGGGAAAATTATTGTAGGTGTGGTAGTGCCTGAGAATGACAGGCTGTCGGAGATGGCTATGAATATGGTGGCTTCTCTGGACAGCGTGGGGAGTCTGTGCGAATTTTCCTATACGGATAAGGAGGAGGGGACGAAACTGCTGGAGCGCGGAGAGATATTTGCTCTGATGGAGCTTCCGCCGGGTCTTCTGGAGGGAATCATCGACGGCAGCAATATCCCCGTCACAATCACATTTCCTGAAAATTCAGGACTGGAAGCCGCAGTGTTTAAGGAACTGACACAAGCCGGAACCTCGATTCTCGGGACAGCCCAGGCAGCCATCTACAGCACCGACGATTATCTGATAGGACATCAGATGCAAAGCTCAATCAGGCAGGCAGAGAAAGATTTGAATACGGTATTCATGCGTTATGCCCTGTCACGTGAAGCTTATTTCAGAACAGAGAAAGTCAGTGCGTCAGGCGACGTGACGACAGCCGTATTCTATGGGATATCGGCTGCGGTCATGATTCTGCTGCTTCTTGGAATCCCTGCGGCCCCTATCGTGCGTCCCTATAAAATTGTGGTGGAGCAAAAGCTTGCCCTCTGCGGGATCGGAAGAGTAAAAAGAACAGCCGTGAGGACGGCTGCGCTCACCACGCTGCTGCTTCTGGCTTCCGCTGTTCCGCTTGCCTGTTTTATCAGTAAAGGTTATTTTGACAGTACGTTTACTGCGGTGGCAGGCTGGCTGCTTGTATGCATGGCGGCGGCTGGCTGGATTTTGTTTATCTACGAGCTTTGCGGCAATACGACGGCAGCAATCCTGCTTTTATTTGTTTCCACGATAGTGATGCTTTTTATATCGGGCGGAATCATACCGGCTGTATTTCTGCCGGAGGCAGTTACCGGGCTTGGAAGATGGATGCCGGCAGCTTTTCTGATGGATGCGGTAAAATGGATGATAAAAGGCGGAACTGCGCTGCCTGTGTTGAAACTTGTCTTAATGGAAGGAATTGTGTTTGCTTTATCGGCAGTTTTGAGAAGGAAGGAATATGATTATGGATAAAATTGTTTTATGGTTCTTCCTCTCCTGCAAAAGGCAGCTTAAAAAACCGTTTTTTTTAATTCTTCTTCTGATTCTCCCGGCGGGTGTCTGGATGTTCCACAAGGCGGAAGAAGAAAGTTCAGGAAAAATTCCCATTGCACTTTATATGGACGGCGATGAATGGAATGAGAGGGTAGCGGAGACACTGTCAGAAGGAGAGCATTCATTTGAATTTTATCAGTGTGAAACGCTTCAGGAGCTTCAGGATGACGTTGCAGGAGAAAAGGCGGAATGCGGGTATTATTTTCCTGCCGGTTTCAGGGAACTGCTTAAGGAGGGCGGATACCGGCGCTCGGTAAAGCTGTATGTCTCTCCTTCAACTGTAGCGGACAAGCTTTCCTCCGAAGTTGTGTTTGCCGGTTTCTTTCAGGTGTTCGGCAGAGAGCTTCTTGAGGAATATACCCGGACCGGGCAGCCTTTTGAGGAGGCCAGGGCAGGTGGACGGACCGGCATGGAGCCGGAACAAATCTGGGAAGAGCTGGAGCCTCTTTATGATCAGTATCTGGAAAACGGAAGTACTTTTGCGTTTGAATACAGGACTACGGGGGCGGGAGTACTGAAAAAGGATTCGGTGACGGCCGTATTCCCGGTCAGAGGCATCTGCGCCGTATTCATCTTTGTCATGGGGCTTGCCGCCGCCGTAACGGCCGGTGAGGATGAATCGAGAGGACTTTATTGTGCAGTTACGGCGGGCAGAAAGAGAAGCTATCTGCTTGCACAGCTTGCGGCGCCTGTTCTTTTGTCCTGCGTTTCCGTTTTTATCTGCCTTACCATTTCCGGAAACCTCCGGGGGATCGGGAGGGAGTGGGCGGCGCTGCTTGTATACGGCCTGATGACGCTGCTTTTTTCTTATATTCTGCTTATGACGGTAAGAAGTCCTCTGGTGATTTCGGGGCTGATTCCCTTCTTTATACTGGGAAGCCTGATCATCTGCCCCGTGTTTGCCGATTTATCGGTTTTTGTACCGGTTCTCGGGGTATTGCGGCGGTTTTTCCTGCCTTATTATTACCTGATTATGTAGAGATGGAATTGGAAATGGAGGATGCCGCCGCAGGCAGCGGAAGGGGTGGCGGGGGTTTTTATGAGTCTTTCGTCCCCGGCGGTAATCTGAACCGGGGAAGTAGGCGGAATCAATTGCGGAGGGGATATGGGAGTCCGCTGGTGCTTAGCGAGGTCCCTCACGAGCTTAGCACTGCTGCGCACTACAAAGAGTGCAAACGGTCCCCGCAGTAATTCATTCCGGCCGGATTTCCCATCACGACAATCTCACCACGGGGACGGAATACTCAGTCAGCCCCCTTACTACACAGGACATGGTCCATTCCGGACGCGTCCTCCGGGCCTCAGCTAAATCCCCATCATACAAAGATTTTACAGGAAAAAATGTTGCTATTTTTCAGTTAAATCTATATAATGAGAAAGGACATTGGTTAGTGTAAAAATTTCGTTATAAAATGGAAAGGAGTGAACACAATGGAAGGCCGAAGTCACAAGACGGAATCAGATGGCAGCCACCCTGAACCGAAGGCAGAGCGTACTTCGATTTTTTGTTGTGTGCACTGCCGTTCTTAAGCAGCGGTGAAGGGCGCGCCCAGGCGTGCGTTTCGTCGCAAGGTTGTTTTTTCTGTTTCCAAAATATATAAAAAGAAATTTTGGAAGGGGAAGATCATGTTGGATGAAGAGATTAAAATTGAAGATAAGATAGAAGAATTGCTGAGGATGACTGCCGATAAGAGGTACAGGGAGCTGAAGCTCCAGTTGGTGGAGATGAATGAGGTGGATATCGCTTCCTTCATTGAGGAGCTGGACTCGGAGAAGACGGTGGTTGTCTTCAGGATGATGCCCAAGGAACTGGCGACAGAAGTTTTTGCCTGCCTGCCCGTTGATAAGCAGCAGCATATTATTACAAGTATTACAGACTATGAGCTTCGCAGCATCATTGACGATCTGTATGTGGATGATGCGGTGGATATGCTGGAGGAACTACCGGCCAGCATTGTGAAGCGTGTGCTTCAGAATTCAAGTCCCGACACCAGAAAGCTGATTAACCAGTTTTTGAACTATCCGGAGAACAGCGCCGGAAGCGTTATGACGGCAGAATATGTCGGGCTTAAAAAGCAGATGACTGTGGAAGGGGCATTTGCCTATATAAGGAAATACGGTGTGGATAAGGAAACGATCTATACCTGCTATGTAATGGATGAAAAGAGAAGGCTGGAAGGTGTTGTCACGGTAAAGGACCTGCTGATGAATCCCTACGATACGGTGCTGGGAGACATTATGGATGTCCATGTGATTAAGGCCTACACGACGGAGGATCGGGAGGAAGTTGTAGATACATTCAACGAGTACAGCCTGCTCAGCCTTCCAGTGGTGGATAAGGAAAACCGTCTGGTGGGAATTATCACTGTTGACGACGTGATGGATGTCATGGAACAGGAGGCTACCGAGGATTTCGAGAAGATGGCCGCCATGCTCCCGAGTGAGAAGCCGTATCTTAAAACGAGCGTATTTCAATTGGCGAAGAACCGCCTTCCCTGGCTGATGATCCTGATGGTCAGCAGCATGGTAACCGGAGGAATCCTCCTGAAATACGAGAATGCGTTTGCCGCCATTCCGCTGCTGGTAACGTTTGTTCCCATGCTGATGGATACGGGCGGAAATTCCGGCAGCCAGGCCAGCACGATGATTATCCGTGGTATGGCGGTCGGTGAAGTCGAACCGTCCGATATTATGAAGGTGGTATGGAAGGAACTGCGGGTGGGGGTGCTCTGCGGCGTGGGCCTGGCCCTTGTCAATTTCATTCGTCTGATGCTCCAGTATCCCGGCCAGCTTATGATCTGCCTGACGGTTGTCATGAGTATATTCTTTACGGTAATTATTGCAAAAACGATAGGCTGTACTCTGCCGATTTTGGCGAAAGTCATCCATCTGGATCCGGCTATCATGGCGGCTCCGATGATTACCACAATCGTGGATGCATGCAGCCTGATGATTTATTTCCAGCTGGCCTGCCGGTTACTGGGGTTGTTAGGTTAGTGGGAGATTTAATTCCGCTCAATTTGCTGTAATTGATGGCGGTGCCCCATACCTCCGGACGCGTCACCCATTCTCGACTAAATAAATCATAAAGCCCCATTGAATACTAACTTGTTTTTTTTCAGCCTTCGTTATATAATGGATTTTATCAATGATTAGGAGTGTGAAACTATGACGAAAATCAGGACGAGATACGCGCCCAGCCCGACCGGCAAGATGCACGTAGGAAATTTGAGAACTGCATTATATGCTTATTTAATTGCCAAACACGAGGATGGAGATTACATTCTTCGTATTGAAGATACAGATCAGGAACGTTTTGTCGAAGGTGCCACGGAGATTATCTATAATACTCTGATTGATACCGGCCTTAAGCATGATGAAGGCCCTGATATCGGCGGCCCGGTAGGACCGTACGTACAGAGCGATCGCCAGAAACAGGGGATCTATATGGAATATGCCAAAGTGCTGTTGGACAAGGGTGAGGCGTATTACTGTTTCTGCGGCCAGGAAAGGCTGAACAGCCTGAAGAGGACGGTGAACGGCGAAGAGATTATGACCTATGATAAACACTGCCTGAATCTGACCAAAGAAGAGGTGGAAGCAAACTTAAAGGCAGGTATGCCGTTTGTCATCCGCCAGAATAATCCGAGCGAGGGAAAAACTACGTTCCATGATGAGATTTACGGTGACATTTCAGTAGATAATTCAGAGCTGGACGATATGGTGCTGATTAAATCAGACGGCTACCCGACCTATAACTTCGCAAACGTGGTTGATGACCATTTACAGGGAATTACCCATGTTGTCCGCGGCAATGAGTATCTTTCCTCCTCCCCGAAATATAACCGTCTTTACGAGGCATTCGGCTGGGAAGTGCCGGTCTATGTACACTGTCCGACCATCACTAATGAGGAGCATAAGAAGCTGAGCAAGAGAAGCGGCCACTCCTCCTACCAGGACCTGATTGAACAGGGATTTATTTCCGAGGCGGTCGTTAACTTTGTCGCCCTGCTCGGATGGTCGCCTGAGAACAATCAGGAGATATTCTCACTGGACGAGCTGGTAAAAGAGTTTAATTATAAAAACATCAGCAAATCTCCGGCCGTATTTGATATGGTTAAGTTAAAATGGATGAACGGAGAATATATTAAGGCCATGGACTTCGCACACTTCTACGAGATGGCTGAGCCGTATATCAGGAAGGTAATCACTAAGGAGCTGGATCTGAAGAAGATTGCTTCCATGGTAAAAACGAGAATTGAAGTGCTGCCGGATATCGAAGGCCATATTGATTTCTTTGAGGCGCTTCCGGATTATGATACGGATATGTATATTCATAAGAAGATGAAGACAACGAAGGAATCCTCCCTGGAAGTGTTAAAGGAGCTTCTTCCGGTTCTTGAAGCACAGGATGACTATTCAAATGACGCACTTTACACGGTTCTTTCCGGTTATGTGGCCGAAAAGGGAGTTAAGACCGGATTTGTGATGTGGCCGATCCGTACCGCTGTGTCCGGCAAGCAGATGACACCGGCCGGGGCGACAGAGATTATGGAAGTTCTGGGCAAGGAGGAATCCCTGAACAGAATCAGAAAAGGAATTGAGATTTTGTCGGAATCATAGTGAAGTGAAGCAGATTTTCACCGCCGAACAATACGGAGGAGTGCTGGGGATTTCAGCACTCCTTTTGAGATATTTTACAGGAACAGGATAACAGGATATGGAATTTGGCAGGACACAGGAACAGGCGATACGACACAATGAGGGGCCGATGATGATACTGGCCGGCCCCGGCTCGGGGAAGACCACGGTAATTACCCAGCGAATCAAATATCTGACGGAAAGCCTGAATATCAATCCGGCGGACATTCTGGTTATAACATTTACCAGGGCCGCAGCAGAGGAGATGAAGGAGCGCTATATCCGTCTTACGGGAAACGCTTCCAGAGTTACCTTCGGAACGTTTCACTCGATTTTTTTCCAGATTCTGAAGCTGGCATACCGTTACACTGCGCAGAACATTGTCAGGCCGGAACAGCAGATGCAGCTTATAAGGGAGATGGCAGGAAAAGAAGAGCTTGAACTGGAAGATGAGAATGAATTTATTTCTTCTATTTTAAGTGAAATCAGCTCCGTAAAAGGGGAAATGATTGATTTGCGGCATTATTATTCCAGGAATTGTCCGGATGAGACATTCAGAAGAATCTGCAGCGGATACGAAGAGCAGATGCGGCGCTTGGGCCTCATCGACTTTGACGATATGATGGTTATGTGCCGGCAGTTGTTCCTGGAGCGCCAGGATATTCTGGCGGCATGGCAGAGAAGATACCGTTATATCCTGATTGATGAATTTCAGGATATAAACCGTCTGCAGTATGAGATTATACGGATGATAGCAGAACCGGAGAATAATCTGTTTATTGTCGGGGATGATGACCAGTCTATCTACCGGTTCAGGGGCGCTAAGCCGGAAATTATGCTGGGGTTTGAAAGAGATTACCCCGGCGCGGGGAGAATCCTCCTCGATGTTAATTACCGCTGTACAGAAGAGATTGCAGGTCCGGCCATGCGTCTGATCGAGAATAATGAAAAACGCTTCAGTAAGAAGATCAGGACGAACGGTGCCAGGGGGAAGCAGATTATAACCAGGATCTGGCAGGACAGCTTTGAGGAGAACAACAGGATTGCGGAGGAGATAAAAGCGTATCAGGCTGCGGGATACCGCTTCGGTGACATAGCGGTTCTCTACAGGACGAATTCCGGGCCGAGGCTTTTGATGGAAAAGCTGATGGAATACAACCTACCGTTCAAAGCCAGGGATTCCGTCCCCAATCTGTATGAACATTGGATATCCCGGAATATACTTACCTATATCAGAATTGCCCTTGGAAGCCGGGAACGGGCGGATTTCCTTCAGATTATTAACCGGCCGAAGCGGTATATCAGCCGTGACAGCTTAAGAAATCCCCAGGTATCCTTCAATGAATTAAAGGAGTGGTATCACGATAAAGACTGGGTGGCAGACCGGATAGAAAATCTGGAATATGATTTAAAGGCAGTCAGCCGCATGTCGCCTCTGGCAGCGGTGAATTACATACGCCAGGGAGTGGGATACGACGGTTTCCTGGAGGAATTTGCAGCGGGCCGCAGGATGAAGCCGGAAGAGTTTATTGAGACTGCGGATCAGCTGAAAGAAAGCGCCGCCGGATTTAAGACATTTGTAGAATGGTTCCGGCATATAGAGGACTATGGGGAGGAACTGAAACGCCAGGCCCAGGCCGGATTGAAGGAAAAAAGCCAGGACGCAGTCACGCTGGCGACGATGCACGGTTCGAAGGGACTGGAATTTAAGATTGTCTATATACTGGATGCCAATGAGGGAGTGACGCCCCATGGCAAAGCGGCTCTGGATGAGGATATGGAAGAAGAAAGACGGCTGTTTTATGTGGCGATGACAAGGGCCAGGGAACGCCTTCATGTGTACGCTGTAAAAGAACGTTATCATAAGAAGGCGGAGCTTTCAAGATTTGTGGAAGAATACCTTTGTAAGGAGTGAAATCATGGGATATATACACATCTACTGCGGTGACGGAAAAGGTAAAACCACGGCTGCCGTCGGCCTGGCCGTCAGAATGGCGGGCAGCAATGGGCAGGCTGTGATGGTCCGGTTTCTGAAAAACGATGCTTCCGGTGAAGTGGATTGTCTGAGACAGATTAAAGGGATTACGGTAATACCCTGTAAAAAAACGTTCGGTTTTACCTGGCAGATGACAGAGGCAGAAAAACGGGAGGCTTCGGCTTATTATAAAGAGCTTTTTGATGAGGCGGCAGACCTGGCTCTTATAAAGGCGGAGCAGGGGCAGACGCTCTTTATCATGGACGAGGTATGCGCGGCCGTCAACAGAGGACTGCTGCAAAAGGAACAGGTTCTTGCTTTTCTGGACCGCTGCCCCGACAGCCTGGAGATAGTGTTGACCGGGCGGGAACCGGAGCCGGAGTTTATACAGAGAGCCGGCTATATATCAGAGATCAGAAAGGTACGCCATCCCTTCGACAAAGGGGTGCCGGCAAGAAAAGGGATTGAATATTAATCGGGAGGACAAAGGATGAAGGGCGCAAGAGGCAAAACCCCGGTCAGAATGGTGACGGCCCAGGAGAGGGAGGCGTTGAGACAGGAGATTGAAGGGGAGCATCCGGGATATCTGGATGAGAACCTGAAACTGACGACAATTGTTAAAACATTTACGGGTATAAGAGTACTTTACGGACTATATTATCTGCTTATCACGCTGATATACGGACTTCAGTTCACTCAGGGGATATTTACGATATTCAGCGCATTTGTATTTTATCTGTGGTACTCGTGGATGCTGAAGGCAGGGAAGGGGGTTGCCGTACTGATGCTGGTACTCAGAGGGTTCAGTATTGTGACCGGAGGCGTTTCAATTCTTGGGATGTCCTACTGGCTACCGTATCCTCTCGTTTTTACATTGACAACGGCGTGCGTAATGGAATTTTGTGAGGCGATTTTCTGCATCTACATACTGTTTAACAGGAATGCATCTAAGGTGATCCGCCTGAACCGGGATTGTGAAGCGCGTTTGGCACGTGGTGTTTCTGCGGGGACACTGGAAAAGATGGCGGAGTATAAAAATCCCTATACAGGAGATAATGATTCCGGCAGCGGGGAACCGAATGCCGGGGAAGACAAAGACGGGAAAAGCGATTGACACTATGGAGATTTAGTTAAGCAGGTGAGGACGCCGCCGGAACGGCCAGCGGACGGGGTGGTGGGGTGTGTATATGAGTCTT
>OBXO01000830.1_pt1 | contig 19099 bp, 11 predicted proteins | sample 1501431 | NCBI WGS metagenome assembly OBXO01 (sample SAMEA2580163, study PRJEB22360) | human gut metagenome | biome: human gut; feature: human-associated habitat; material: faeces | place: Denmark | collected 2008/2010 | reverse complement strand
GGAGGAATAACATTGACGGAGAAGACAGAATACCTCAATTTTGATCAAGTCTATAGAGAATATTTTCCAAAAATATATCATTACGTTTATTACCGCATTGTGCATAAAGAAATATCAGAAGATATTACCGGGGATATTTTCCTGAAAGTAATGCTCAACCTGAGGCATTTCGACCGTACAAAAGCATCCTTAAACACCTGGATCTTCCGTATTGCCCAACATACCCTGATAGACTACTACCGTGCCCGCAAAGTACATGTAAACCTGGATTCCCAGTCTCATATTTTATTTGTCAGTTTTGGGGAACAGTACCGCCAGAATACGAAGGATACATACAAAGAACTGTATCATACCCTGTCCAGGCTTACCAGGCGGCAGCAGATTGTTTTGATCCTGAAGTATTATTACGGAATGACTAACCGCAGGATTTCTTCTGTGACAGGCATTCATCCCAGTACCGTGGGAACCATTCACCAGAGGGCAATAGCCAGTATACGTAAATCCGCTGATCTGGAACTGTTGGAATCCTGTATGGTGTGGTGATGGTACGGTTGAATCTACAAACACGCTCGTTACATTTTCTGATTATTCTTGTTTTCTATTTACTTTATATGGTTTTATGTACTATAATATTACGCGTACAATCAATTAGAGAAAGGACAAGTTTATATTATGAGAAAACCATTTATTATGCTGGGCGCTCTATTACTTGCTGCCGCTGTTTTCACAGGATGCGGGCAAAAGGATTCCGCAACTGAGACGCAAAGCAGTACCGCCGCACAGACAGAAACAGTGAAGTCCAGTGAAACAGAAACAACAAAAGCAGCCAGCGAATCCGAAACTACTGCTTCCGAATCCGCCTCAGCTGATACCACCAAAACCACTGAAGCCGATGCTTCTGCAGATTCAACCTTACTCTCCGGCAAGCATCACGTAGAGATTACGGTGAAGGACTACGGTACCATCAAAGTAGAGTTAGATGCGGACAATGCTCCTATTTCCGTAACAAATTTTGTGAATCTGGCTAAGAGCGGGTTCTATGACAATCTTACTTTCCATCGCATTATCAGCGGATTTATGATCCAGGGCGGTGACCCGGAGGGAACCGGCATGGGTGGTTCTGATGAGACAATAAAAGGTGAATTTTCCAATAACGGCGTTGAAAATCCCCTGAAGCATACCAGAGGCGCAATCTCTATGGCACGCTCCCAGGATATGGACAGTGCCAGCTCCCAGTTCTTCATCGTACACGAAGACAGTGACTTCTTAGACGGTGATTATGCGGTATTCGGTTATGTAACTGAGGGAATGGAAATTGTTGATAAGATCTGTGAAGATACAAAGGTTCAGGATAGTAACGGAACGGTAAATCCGGAAGACCAGCCTACCATTGAGAGCATTAAGGTAGTTGATTGATCTGATTTCTTATTATAGTGAAAATACAATAAGCGGCGCACAGGAGATCATCATTTTTCCTGCACGCCGCTTTTGAATTTTATAGTACTCTTTTATACTTCTTTACATTGGAAAAACTGCCGTAAATCACCTTATTTTTGTTCTTAACATAAGCTCTGATTTTAAAGTAGTATGTTTTTCCTTTTTTTAATCCGCCTTTTACTGCTGTTGTCTTTGAACTGGTACCTGCTTTTTTATAAGCGTGATTTCCATCCTTCATCCAGATTTCATATCCGCCTGCTTTTACTTTTCCGTAGCTTAACCTTACTTTTGTGGTACGGTACCTGCTGACTGATTTTAATTTCACTTTTTCAGTTTTCGCTGCCGTATATACCTGCTGGGAATATTTACCCTGTCCGGATTTATTGACTGCAGCTACTTTTATTGTGTATCTGGTTCCGGATGCCAGTTTCTTTATTTTATAGGTTGTCTTTGTGGTCTTTCCAGCCAGACGCCATTTGCCGCTTTTATAGATATACACCTTGTAAGATTTGGCATTATGCAGTTTCTTCCAGGAAACCGTCAGAGACGCCGTCTCTGCTTTTACCTTTACCCCTGCTACCTGTTCTGGCTTTTTTAGAATCGGGTTAGGGTTGGGACCTGGTGACGGGTCTGGCTTTGGCTGCGGATCCGGGTCCGGTTTGGGCGGATTTACCGGATCTTTTAACTCCAGCTGTTCCTTTGCATTTTGTAACTGTCCCATGCAGTCGCCGATTTCCCCATCCATTGCATTTTCGTCCTGATACACTTTCTCTGCTGCCTCTAAAGATGCCAGAAAAGCAGCTGTGTCTTTATAAATGTCAGTATCTACTTTTTTACATTCATCCAGCAATACGGAAAGCTTTTCTTTGGATCCCTGCGTATAGCCGCTATATTGCACTGCATTCAGTAATGTTGACCATGCCCTGTCTATTTCTGCCTGAGATGCATCCTGGCGTTCTGATATGGAAACTGCCTGTTCATAAGATATGCTCAGCTGTTCTTTTACAGCCGGGATGATCCGATCCTTTTCCAGTTGCTCTGTATAGGCAATGACTTTTGCAAGATTTTCTCTGCTGATGTCCTCTGTCGGTATTTCCCCGGGTGTCGGCCCCGAAAGTCCGATCCAGTCCTTATATACTTTTTTTCTTAATTTCAGCATGGCATTCATAAGGTACTTCTGCTCTTCATTTACAGCACTCTGGGTTACGTTATCTGCAGCCAGAAGCTGGTTTGCCCGAATTAAGGATACCCCCATCTGGTCTTTGTAACTGCCGTCTTCAAAGCTGCTCATATCGTACTTATTTGCAAGATCCGTCAGTGCCCGGAGATCTTCTGTCTTTAATTTAGACGGAATCTCTTCTCCTTTGGTATAGGTCAGTCTGTCTATATCGATTACCGGGGTCTCACACTCTATTCTGATCCTGTGTGAACCCAGCTTCAAATCGCTGACTTCGAACAGTTTGATGTTAATTCCGGGTGCTCCCATACAGGATACGGTCTGCACATATGTTCCATCGATAGATATCCGGGCAGTGCCAAAGTTAACGTCATGCTGTCCATACCAGGCAGCACCGGTTCCGTAAAACTCTAATTCTACAGAAGCTTCTGCTTCCTTTGTATAGCAGGCGCCGCCTCCATGGTACCCTTCATTTTCCTCTCTGACCCAATTTCCCGAATATTCCAGTTCGGGGGCATTCTCTTCCACCGTTACTGTCCCCACGGGATCCGGTACAGGCCCCGGGCCTTCTGTATCCGGTTCGCTGATTTCCACTGCTTTTACTAATAAATAATCGCTGAACGGGTAAGAAAATACGGCATTGCTGGTGGTTATATTTGTGGCAACCACCAGATTATTTACATAATCCACGATGCGGTACAGCTTCCCATCTTCCAGACCTTTTAATTCGATATCCGGGTTGCCCTCCGGACGGTACCGGCTCCCGTCCTTATAGAATGCATAGTACATGACTCCATCTTTATCCACCGTATAAGTTTCATAAGGATCGTATCCATAGCTGTATAAATCCCCGATAAATGTGCCTTTATACAATTCATTTTCCTGTGCAATTTTAAGCCATTTGGCATACTCCTCTTCTTCCCATCCAGACAGGTCGCGTTTTTCAATTAAAATAGCGCCCGTTCCTACGGTGGACGGATACCAGACTTCGTTATGGTCGGTGGTAACCGGGAAATAATCCCCGCACAATGCTTTATATGCCTTGACCCTTCTTCTGGTCTGGTCTACAGAGGTAGGATCGGCTGGAACCTGGGTTACATAGGGAAGGGAATAGAAATCCTGAGGCGTTCCACAGTTACATAGAAGGTGAAAAGCATCCGGGTTATTTGCTGTCATCGCCTCATAGACTGCCCGGTAGAACTGTGCCTGCTGCTCTGTGGATTCTTCCGGGCGGGCGTGGTGGTGTTCCTGGCTGTAACACTTTGGCAGGCTCCAGACGTAATCACTTTTAAACCCGTCAAATCCCCAGTCATTCATCGCGCGGTTAATAAAATCAACCTGGCTCTGCACTGCTCCTTCTGACAACGGGCACAGTGCATAACCGCAGCTGCCCAGAAAACTATTAAACTGTCCCGGACCAGCCAGCTTTCCAAAGCTGCCATCCTGATTTTTAATAAAATACTCTGGATGCTCCTGATACAATGCGCTGTCTTCTCTTCCTCCGTCACAGGGGCGCCACCACAATACTGCAGTCATCCCCCTTTCATGGATGGCATCCGTTAAACGACGCATATCCGCCGCACCATTGGGGAGCTTCCAGCTGTTCAGCCCCCATTCGCCTGCTGCATTATACCAGCCGTCATCCAGGGTAATCTGTTTAATGCCCATTTCCTTTAACTCGTCCAGTTTATTGATAATAAGTTCCACTGTCCAGTCAAATTCCCATCCCCAGCTCTCCCAGCGGAGTTCATAGCTGCTTTCCGGTATCTGGTCCCTGGAAAGTGTGGTAAATCCAATCTGTTTCATTCCATCGGAGTAGCCCCGCAGCCCCATATAATAATCTCCGCTGTGTACATTGACAAAGCTCTGGCTGGTTTTTGTTTCCTCATGGAGGGCAAGGACAGTACCCGGATGTTTCACAGACACTTCGACGGAACCGTTCTTTTCATTTACCGGCGTGGAAAGCTGTCTGCGGGTTACACTGGCGTCTCCCACGGTGACTCCCCCCTGTTCCCCATAGATATCCGCCACCGGAATACCTGCTGCAGTATCATCCTGCAAATTTTCCCGGTAGAAGCTTTCACCATCCGTAAGATCTATTTTTTGCAGTGTATCATACCAGCTCTGTGATCCCTCACCTCCGCCATTATAACTCCACACCGTATTTGACGGATGATCCAGGCTGAATCTGCTGTCAATAAACTCCTCCGCATTTATCTCTTCTTCCATTGCCTTATAAGAACTGCTGATATGGAGCAGGCCTTTGACCTCATCCACGGTTTCGATTACTACCGACCTCTGAAGCCCTGTGTCTTTGGAAACAGAGGTGATTGTCATCCGGCTGCCGGCTCCCGCAGCCCCGGTTATGTTCTCCTGTACTTCACATTGAAAGTCCGAAAAATCCGTTACTTCCTGCCCTTTCACCACAGGGCTGGAGACCTGGGAGCTTTGGGTCATTACTGTCTGGTTCCCATTCGCATCTATATGGTATAACTGCACCATTCCCTCATCCCGGGAAAATGTCACGGATACTCCGTTCCCGGTTATCTGTTTCGCCTCGGTTGACGAAGCATTTACATGGAATCCGCTCCCGCCCAATGTGCCTGCAAGCATTAGAAGTGCCCCAATCATTGCAAAAGTTTTTTTCTTCATTGTACTTTTTCCTTTCTGATCTTCAGACACGATTTAGCTGCAGCCGGACCAGATAGCTGTTCTGCTATCCAAGTCCGGCTGCATATTTAATTCCTGTGATTATTTTGCTTTTACGCTGATGTCTGCACTGTAACTGCCTGCAATATTTTTTTTGCCAGATTTTTTGTAAGCTTTTACCTTATAAGTATATTTCTTTTTCTTTTTCACATCTTTATCTTTAAAGCTTAATTTCCCGGGCTTTAATTCTGCTGCTTTTCTCCAGGTCTTCCCGGTCTTTTTCATTACCACATATCCGGAAGCGCCGCTTACCTTTGTCCAGGAAATAGTCACGGTACCCTTTGTAATTTTGCTCTTGGCAACAGGTGCCGCCGGAACTGCTTTTTTGGTGATTGTACGGTTCTGGCTGTAAACCGTTTTATGGTCAATAGCTTTATAAGCTTTTACAGCAAACTGGTACTTACTTCCTGTTGTGGTCTTTTTATAAATATAAGAAACGGTTCCACTTCCTTTTATTGTCTTTACAGTTGACCATTTTCCTTTACTTTTAACCTGCACAATGTATCCGTCCGCATCAGCTGCTTTTTTCCAGCTGAGCTTAATATTTTTAGACTGATACGCCTCTGCTTTTAAAGTCAACCGGACAGACTGGAATTTCAATTCCTCCAGGCGGGTTTCCGCTGCAGTTAATACCGCATAATTTTTAACCAGATTTTTCTGTGCAGGAGTCAGTTTGTTGTATGCATTTCGTGCTTCTTTTATGAGCGCTTCACTATTCAGAGTAACCGTTTTGATTCCGTTGATCTGGTTTATCACAGGCTCTGCCGAGCGGGCATCCAGTTCCGCCTGAGTCGGCAGCTTCTTCAATCCTGCAATTGCCTTTACCAGGGCAGCTGTACTTGCATCAACCTGCTTCTGATCCACTTTTTCGTTATCTGCCACTGCCTGAGCTGATTTTATTGCTTCCGCCAGGACTTTGTAAGTTTCCGCTGTGTATAAGGATGCATTGATTCCTTTTGCTTCTTTTAGTTTGCTAAACAGCTGCTGCTTATCCGCTTTCACTACTTTATGTATCACAAAATTAACCCATCCATTGCTGTCGATGGATATTTTGGCTTCCTTTACTGCGGGATCATAGGATACCTTCGGTGCGCTGTACTGATTATGGTTATTACCGGAATCGTACATTCCGTCTATCACTTCAATTACCGGCGCCTCTTCCTGATTTGTCAGGGTAATGACCGTGTTGCGGAACTCTTCATCTCTTCTAACTCCGTCCGGCATATAATTATTCAGCAGATATTTAGGCCACAGATCGTTATTATCCGAATCCCAGTGCTGGGTTTCTCCCGGTCCGGCAGCAATATATCCTTCCCAGATATCATCTTTATCAACCAGGAAGTTATTCAGGTTCACCTTATAACTGTTGTCTTCTTCTTTTAACAGAAGATAGGTGTAGTTGTCATATTCTACATGAATATCCGTTTTGCTGTCATTGGTTGGAAGGGTTACTTCCTGTCTCATCTCCTTCTGCCATTTGCTGTTGTATGTATACCAGGTATTATCCAATTTGTAAGCATATCCGGTACCGGTATAAGTCTGGGGATACGCTTCATCGAACAATGCCCGCAGCTTTTCAGGTGAATTATATGAATTCCTGATATCCGATTTTGTCAGCGTTAGAATATCTCCGTTCTTTTCTTTAAAATCTTGCGCTGCTCTTGGTATAATGGAAGGCAGAATGCCGTACCTGCCAGTCGTCTGAGTCAGGAAAGTTTTTTCATCTCCCTGTTTACCTCCGTCTCCGTACAGTGTGCCTGCTACGTTCCAACCCATAGAGCCTGCAAAGTTACTGAGAGATCCATCTGTGCTGTCATAGGCTATTTTGGTTTTCGCCAGCATTTCATCCTTATCCGGTATTTTTTCATTCAGCATATAATCAATTGCTTTACTGATCGCATGGTTATATACGGGTCCGATCTGGTTACGGATACCGGTTGAATTAAATGGATGTTCAAATGAATAAACCGTGGCACCACTCATGGACTCCTGGATCATACGCATGGGATAGAGCAATTCGGGAAATGCAAATGCACCTCTGCACTCTTCCGGTCCATGACTTCCAATACTTCCGTCCGGATTTTCATACAGCTTCCAATACCCTTCAATAAACCACATCCAGGAATCAATCAAAGAGCCGTAATTGTCGCACATATCCGAAAGCCAGGCGCCGTAAGTAACGCTTTCAAATGAATTATAGCTCACGTTTGTGCTCCATGCACTTGTCGTTTTGGACATCAGAATAAGGTTTTCTTTGTTTTCCTTTGCTGTATTATAAAATCGTTCATTATTAATAATTGTCTCTACTGAATCACCTTCATCGTTCATATCGGCAACCCATACATAGCCGCCATACTGAGCAGCCAATTCAATTTTATCTGCGATTTCGTTGCTGAGCCTTGTACGGTTTCCAGCACTGTGAAGCTCGGAATATGCTGTTCCCATAAAATATTCAAAGTTCTGATAATACTCAGCTACCTTAGCATTTGACAGATAGTTATTCGTAAATGAGTTTCCAACCATGACGAAAAATGGAATATGATTTTCCTCTGCAAGTTTGGTCTGCTCTTCTAAAAACTCCATATGTCCCGGATAATCCACATTTAAGTAATAGCCCGGATGAATGACAATTGCAGAATACGGCTTCTGATTCTCCGGAAGCTGGTTCCAGAAGGTAACGATATCATGCCCGCCCTGGATTGGTCCCGGGGTAGCTTCGGAGGGATTCATTTCCCTTGCCATATGATGAATGATCAACGGATGTTCATTGTCTACTGTCATTCTGAGAGCAGCCTTACCCATTACGTTTACCGGTATTTCCTTTTTCAGGTCTTTGCTGGTAACGGTGAGAACTGCCGATCCGATTGCGATACCCGCAATAGATAATCCATCCTTCACTTTCACGATCTGTTCATTACTGCTGACTACTTTCACTTCCTGATTATATACATGAGCAGTTCCCTTTAACACGTCAACACTGAGGCTGGTGCTTTTTCCAACCTTTAAGGAAATTGTATCGGGATTTACATTCAGGGTATCTGCATTTACTTCCCCTGTATCCGCGGTATACGCAAACGCATCCACCTCAATATAATTCTGATACTGTATCTCCGGTCCTACTGCCTCAACGCGGAAAGTATGCTCTCCAAATGGAATGCCAACCAGTGTATAGATATCTTCCTTCATTACCGCTGTCCCAGCAGCATTCACTCTTGCAATTTCTTTCCCGTCCAGGTAAAGGTTCGCTTCCCCATAATTGGTATCTTTTTGTCCAATCCAGCGGATACCAGTTCCGGTAAACGTAATTTCCGCCCATGCACCCGGTGCGTTGGACTGCTTTGCATCTCCCCCAATGTGGGCGTCTCCCGTTTCCACTTCCCATTTACCGGAGTATTTTACCAGATCCGATTTGTTGTCAACCTCAACCCAATCAGAGGATGCCTCCTTAACCTGGTTCTCTTTTGCCAGGTTCTCTTCCGGCAGAACCACCTGTTCTGTCTCCGTCTCATTTTCTGCTTCGGTAAAGTCTTCTGCCTCTGAATCAGTTATAACTTCACTCTTTGGCTCGGTATATCCATCGTCCTTTGTTTCTGTCTGTACGCCATCTGCCGATTCTGTGTATACTTCGTCCTCTATTCCTGTCTCAGTCTCAGCATTTTCCACGACAGAAACCAGTCCCCCCGGCGCAGCCGCCGCACTGAGCGGAGTACTAAGGCATAAGCATGTTGCCGCCAATAAAGCAGTCAGTTTCTTTCCACTCCATTTCATCTTTGTTTCCTCCCATTCGTACTTGTTATCCTCAGTATAATGATTACAAATAACAAAGTACATACGATTACTTGTCGTAAAATTTTACTTTTTTGACCCGTATGGAAGGAATTTTAAAGAATGGAAAAAATGAGTTAAAAAATCTTCTTTTTTATAAAAAATCTATCTTTTTTAAGCGTTTTCCTGTGTTTTGACCGGGTATTACCGTTCAATGCCGTCACGTGCCGCCTGCCCCTGGTTGAAGGGATGTTTTATTTTCCGGATCTCGGATACATAATCGGCAGCATCAATCAGCTCCTGACTGGGAGTATTTCCGGTGATTATGACCTCCAGACTTTCCGGCTTATCTCTGAGGAAATCTAAAACTACATTTTCATCCAGCAGTCCTGCGCTGATAGTATAGATCGTTTCATCCATAAAAAGAACATCAAAGCCTTCTTCTATGGCAATCTGTGTCACTTTTAAAAACTGCTGTTTGTAAAACTCTCTACGCTCTGCTTTTTCTTCCTCTGTCATTTGAAAACTGAATTTTTCTTCCTCCAGTCCATCAATGATACGAATATTGTCTGCCTTTTCCAGAATTTTACGTTCACTGGTTTTGTTGTTCTTCATAAACTGGTAAACCAATACCTTATATCCGAATCCCGCTGCTCTGATCGTCAGCCCCATTCCGGTTGTTGTTTTTCCTTTTCCGTCTCCGTAATAAATATGAATCAAACCTGTTCCTTTTAACATGTCCAAACCTCCTGAATTTTTAATTATTTTTCCAACGTGCTGCGATTATTATTTATTTTACCATAAGTATTTATATAAAAACAGATAAAATAGAAATACAAAAAAGAGCAGAGATCCAATGCCAGAACCCGCCTGACCATTATCTCTGCTCTTTTAGAAAGCGTATTATAAATCCAGCTTCATATCACCTGGTTTTATCCAGTTTCTCTTTCTCATAAATTCCGATACAACCAGCGTAACAATTGCCGGAAGTACGATCTGTATCACAGCTATTTTGATTAAAACCAGGGTAGATCCCTCCACTGGCGCCATGGTCTGATACGTCATGATCTGTCCTACCAGTCCTGCAGTTCCCATTCCGGAACCAGTTGCATTGCTGGTCATATTTAAGATCATCGTACCTACCGGACCTAATATAGCGCTGGATACAATTGCCGGTATCCATATAACCGGCTTTCGCACGATATTGGGCACCTGCAGCATGGATGTTCCTATTCCCTGGGCAAGAAGTCCCGCCACTTTATTTTCCCGGTAACTGGCTACTGCAAAACCTACCATGTTGCAGCAGCACCCAATAGTCGCCGCTCCAGCTGCCAGACCGGAAAGATTCAGGATTACTCCCAGTGCTGCGGAGCTGATGGGAAGTGTTAAAACCATACCCATTATAACAGATACAATAATTCCCATCAGAAATGGCTGCTGCTCGGTTCCCCAGTTAATGATTGCTCCAAGCCCCTCCATAAATCTGGATATGGGCGGTCCAACCAGGAGACCAACCGCTGCACCAGATGCAATTGTGGCAATCGGAGTTACCAGAATGTCGATTTTCGTTCTCCCGGATACCAGATGTCCCACTTCAATCGCTACATACGCAGCTATAAAAGCTCCCAGGGGTTCCCCAGGTCCAGCCAGAACAATCGCCCCGTCCACCAGAACGGTTCCAGCCAGAATCTTGCCTGCGAAACCTCCTATCATGCCGGCTGTTGCCGCAGAAAGTACTACCAGCGGACTTTCTTTGAACTTATAGGCAACGCCTACACCGATACCTGCGCTGGTCATGGATGCAGCCACTTTTCCCACCTGGAATAACAATGCCCCGATGTCACCGCCGATCAGATTCGCAATCTGCTGAATAATCGTTCCAACAATCAATGTGGCAAACAGGCCGAGAGCCATGCCGCTTAGACCATCAATGAAAACTCTGTTTAAATACCTTTTAATTAAATTCATCTTTTCCTCCCAGATCGTATTTGCCATCATTAAAGACTTTGCCCTATAAAACTGTCTTTATACAACATTATAAGTTCTTGACAGCTGTCTTGTCACTGGGGAAAATGTACCATATTTTTAATTATTAATCAAGTATTCTTTTTTCTTTTAAAGCATTTTCTATCTCATCCAGAATTTCCTCGGAATCCGCCTCAATGGTATGATAGTGAACGCCATCCGTCAATGCATTCAGCGGACGGGTCTGATAATGATCCACTTTATTGACAAACTCATCTGCATCTCTCCTGTTTGAAATAATCAGATCTACCATAATCTGCCCATAGATTTCATGTTCCACTACCACATCCAGCATTTTACCCCCCAGGTCAACCACGCAGTACAGCTCTTCCCGTGTCTGGTCCGCACGGTGCTTTACCCGTACCGACCGCCTTGCCCTTGCCAAAACAGTGGTATGATAGAGAATATATCCCTTATTGGTAGATAAAATATTTTTATTTACGGCACGTAAAAGTGCAATATCCTGGACAATAACCTGGCGGCTGACAGACAGTCTCTTCGCCAGTTCCGTCCCAGATACGGGAACCTCACTTTGTTCCAATATTTTAATGATTTGTTCACGTCTTTCTAATGTTTCCATAAATGTAACCGCCTCCGGGATTTTCGTATTTGGTTTGATTATACTATGGAAACATGGCAGAGGGCAACCAATAATCCCTACATTTCCTATTTACAATAATTTTGGTTTATTGTATGATGTAACATAGAATATACTGTCGAAAGGTTGATACAAAATGATAAAAGATAAAGAAGCACTACTTTTCAAATCGCTTCAATGTTTGGCCGTTATTGTTCTCGCCTTATTGCTCGGTTCTGCCGCGTACTCGGAAAAAACAGTTTACACCGTTGCATCCGTACAGGAATCAGACGCTCTGTCCCTGACAAACGACAGCTCATCCGGTTTATCAGAACCATCCACCGGCGAAAATGGGAATGCAGATACATTAGAACTTCACATATATGACCAGATTACGGAAAAAATCACAGAGCTGCAGGAACTGCGTATGAGCCAGGAAGATAATTCCGACATGAATTCCAACGAAACAGATGATGCAGATGACGATATCTTATCCTCCAAATTGAGTGAATATGATTTAACAGAAAAAGATTCCACCGTTGAATATACCAGTGAATCTTCAGCTTCAGAAAGTGCTGATTCTGAATCCGAATCCCAGTACTATAAAATTTCATCGGAAAGAGCCTCAGCAGATTCCAAATACCAGATTTCCGATAAAAGAGATTCTGCTGTCATCAATTCATCCCCGGAAACAGAACCCTCCAGTACCGAGTCTGAAACAACCCTTGTCTCCCCGGAAAGTTATCTTCTCCGATACAGCGAAGAGCCTTCCAAAAAATCCATTCCCCAGACTTTTGATCTGAGGGTAGGAAAAGAAGCTGGACTGACACCCTTATATCTTCATAAGAAGCTTCCCATAAAGCAGACCTGGGAAGAATTTGAAGGGACGCTTACCAGTATGCTTGACAGCTTTGCAGGAGACTGGGGGCTTTACCTGAAAAATTTAAAAACGGGAGAAGTGATCAGCATTAATGAGCATCCCATGGAATCAGCCAGCCTGATTAAGCTTTACATCATGGGAACAGTATACCAGCATATTGCAGATGGAACTCTTGAAAAAACCGAAACCATCGACCGTCTGTTAAACGATATGATTACCGTAAGTGACAATGAATCTTCCAATGAACTGGTACGATCCCTGTCACCCACCAAAGACCACAGTGAAGGCATGAAGATGGTAAATGAATTTATCCAGCAGAACGGCTTTAAAAACACCAAACAGGTAAATGGGCTCGCTGATCCCAGCCTCTGGGTAGAAAATGCAGTAAACCAGACATCCCCGGCCGACTGCGGAAAGCTGTTGGAGAAAATCTACAAAGGAAAACTGGTTTCCCACCTTGCTTCAAGAAGCATGGAAGACCTGCTGTTAAATCAGGAAATTACTTATAAAATTCCCGCAGGGCTTCCGAAAAACGTGACAAGTGCAAATAAGACAGGCGAGGTCAGCAACTCGGAAAATGATGCTGCGATTGTATATTCCAACGCCTGTGATTACATACTATGCATTATGTCCACCGACCTGGCTGCCACCAATTCAGCTGTAAACCACATTAACAGCCTGTCCTCACTGATCTATGATTATTTTAATGATTAATCGGCACAGCAAGAAAGGAAACACTTTTATATGATGCGAATATGGTTTAAAATATTTAAAGATAATAAAATGCTGCGGGATACCGTGATCTGTGATGATACCGGTGAAACCAGAACCCATAAAATATTTAATGCTCTGGATGCCGCCTGTTATGAATTTGATCTGGGCAAACCGCTCTGGCTGGACGCAACAGTAGCAGCGTTTAAACGCCATGATAAAGCCCGGTTTAATCAGGATAATTTTATTGAAACGATTGATTTTGATTATTTGGAGATTCATGTTATTGAGGAATAGTGTGTAAAAACATTTTATTTCAAAACAGGTTAATTACAATTCATTGACAACAATATTTATCATTTAAAAACGGGAACCTTTTTTGGTTCCCGCTTTTAACATTAAAACTATACATATTTAATTTTAACAGAATCTCTTTCTACCACAGGCATCCCGTATCCCGCAAGCATCCCGGTACTTCGCCACCGTTCTCCGGGAAATCTTTATTCCCTCTGCCACCAGCATATCTGTAATCTTCTGGTCACTGAGAGGTTTTGACTTGTCTTCTGCAGACACAATTTCCTTCATCCGCTCCTGCACTCCCACAGCGGTAACCATTCCATTATATTCGGTTGATTCCACCCCTTTGGTCAAAAAATAGTTTATAGGATAAATGCCCCAGGTACACTGCAGGTACTTCCCCTGAAGTGCACGGCTTACGGTAGACACATGTACTTTCAACTGGTCTGCCACATCTGACAGAGACATGCTTTTTAGCCCTTTGCCACAGGCAAAAAAATCCTCCTGAAGGTCGACAATACACTTCACCACCTGAATCATAGTTATATTACGTTGTGAAATACAATCTCTAATCCATTCTGCCTGTTTTAATTTTGACTTAACATAGTCCTTTGTATCCTGATCTGTTTCTTTTTTCAGCAGTTGACTATAGGAAGTATTTATGATGACTCTGGGATACATGTATTCGTTTAGAAGAATTTCGTAATATCCGCTCAATTTGACCACTGTTATATCCGGAACAATATATGACAGCGTTTCTCTGGTATAGAAGCTGTTTCCAGGTTTTGGGTTTAATGACTGGATTACCTCCAAAACCTCCAGCACCTCCTCCACGGTAAAGCCAAGCTTTTTGGCTATCTTATCCATTTGGTTCTTCCCCAACAACTCCAAATACTGATCAATAATCTGCCTGGTTTTTGGTTCATCTATCTGTCTGCGGTCAAGTTGAAGCAACAGACATTCCCTTAAATCCCTGGCGCCAACTCCGGCAGGTTCCATCCCCTGTATGATATAAAGAAGCTTTTCCGCTTTTTTATTATCTATTTGATATAGCCGGCACACTTCATCCAGCGGCAATGTAAAATATCCTTTTTGATCAATACACGCGATCATATATTCAATCACTGTGTGTTCCTGCTCATTCAATTCATAAGTCAAAAGCTGAGAGAGCAAGTATTCCTGTAAATCCTCGTCTTCACCTTTTCCAATTGATTCCCAGACATCTGTTTCTACATGTTCTTCATACTCCTGATTATAATAGACCCGGTTCTCCTCATTCATCTGCTCCAGCCACTCCAGTTTCCTGCGTATATCATCTTCCCGACTGGCAGGGGGTTCCATATTCTCCAGATCAATCATCGGATTTTCCATTGCCAGATCCTTCACATAAGTCTCCAGTTCCTGACCTGTCATCTGTAATATCTGCACAGATTGAATCAATCTTTGGGACATATTCATCTGCTGGCTCATTTTTACCTGAAGTTCCATATCGTTCCTGGTATGCTGCATTACTTTGATCTTAACATTTAAACAACAGTGCAGTCATACACTCCTTTCTCCATTCTCAAGGTCCCACACACCTGCTATATACATCAAATAAACCTATTCTAAATACATGGCAAAACATTTCTTCAAACACGTTCTGGTCTGTGCAAATCCCTTTCCTGGAAATAACCATTTACTGAATCTTATTCATCAGTTTTCATCTTATTACCGGTATCAGGCACTACCATAAAAAATGTATGGCATAAAAAATAATTACTGCCATTCAGTTACTTCAAAGAACGTTAACTCATTCTCCTGTTAAGTTTATTTTATCATAATTTGCAGGCTCTGTGATGATTAATTGTCGAAATCACAGAAAACATATGTAAATAGCAGTGAACCAAATTAAACATCAGCAAACTCAATTAAACATCAGCAACACCAATTAAACATCAGCAACATCAATTAAACATCAGCAACACCAATCAAACATCAGTAACACCAATCAAACATCAGCATCTTATATAATAAAAATCAAACCACATTCCGCTTCTCTCCGCACTGAAATGCTTTAATATTTAAATAGACCTCGTTCATCAGCCTCTCTCTGGCTTCCCTGCTGATCCACCCAATATGCGGAGTTATAAGTAATTTCCTGCTATCCTGGATATCAAGCAGCGGGTTGTCCTTATTCATGGGCTCTTCTGTCAGGACATCCAGCCCGGCGCCTCCAATCATCCCCTCCTTTAATGCTTTTGCAAGATCTTTTTCATTTAGAATAGGTCCCCTTGCCACATTTAACAGAATTGCTGTCTTTTTCATTTTTTCAAATGCCTGTAAATTCAGTAGATTCTCTGTGTCCTTGTTAAGAGGTGCGTGCACGGAGATAATATCAGATCTCTGCAGCAGGGAATCAAATTCTACCTGCTCATAAACTGCATCCTTATTTCTACCGGAAGTGGAGTAATAAATAATATGGCAGCCAAGGACCTCTGCAATTCTGGCAGTTCTCCTTCCGATTGCCCCTAATCCGATAATCCCCCAGTTCTTGCCTTCCAGTTCATAAATCTGTTCCCCAAAATGGGTAAACAGTTCACTTTTTACATATTCCCCGCTTTTTACATATTGATCATAATAACTTATTTTATGTAATAAAAACAACGCCATGGCAATTGTATGTTGCGCAACTGCATTTGTAGAGTATCCCGCCACATTGGCAACAGTTATGTCTCTGGAATCCAGATACTCCTTATCCAGCACATTGTAACCGGTTGCCGTTACTGCTATCATTTTCAAATTTGTGGCATCACTAAGATTTCCCCTGTTCATGGGGACTTTATTCATTATCACAATATCTGCATCTTTAACCCGTTGCGCCACCTCATGTTCCCGGGTTGTCTCATAGACAGTGACCTGCCCAAGTTCGTTAAAGCAGGACAGATCCATATCATTTCCTATTGTTTTTCCTTCTAGTATCACGATTTTCATCATTGTTTTCATTATTGTTTTCATCATTATGTTTATCCTTTCCGATAGCTCTACCTCCTGCGTTTACCTGAATCCATATAAAATCCATCGGAAAAAGGCCACCTTATGTAACACAAGGCAGCCCCCTTCTATATGAATTTATGCAGATTTCCTGAATTTGTGAACCTTATCTAGAATTAGACCCACTTATCCCTGGAATCGCACTAATTAAAACCTATATCTATGAACTTCTATCTTAAAAATACTAATAGTTACAAAATAGCTGCTTCTAATCTATTTTAACATCATCTGCCGCAGACTGCGGCTAAATACCTTTCTTAATACCTCGATAAAAATCACTTCTATAAACGTTTTAACAATTCTTCTCTTTCTTTTTCAAATCCTGGTTTTCCAAGTAACGCAAACATATTCTTCTTGTAGCTTTCGACACCCGGCTGATTGAAAGGATTCACTCCCAATGTGTAGCCGCTGACACCACATGCAAATTCAAAGAAATAGAACAGCTCACCTAAGGAAAACTCATCCTGCTTCGGAATGGTTACCATAAGATTTGGTACATTTCCATCCGTATGGGCAAGAATCGTTCCATTCATTGCACTTTTATTTACAAAATCCACAGTTTGTCCTGCAAGATAATTGAGGCCATCTAAATCTACCGGCTCTTCCCCGATTTTTAACTCACACTGTGACTCTTCTACATTCAATACTGTTTCGAACATGATACGGCTACCGTCCTGGATAAACTGACCCATGGAATGAAGATCTGTAGTGAGATCTACGCTTGCAGGGAATATTCCCTTTTGGTCTTTTCCTTCACTTTCGCCATATAATTGTTTCCACCATTCAGATACGTAGTGTAAGCTTGGTTCATAGTTGGCTAATATCTCTACTGATTTGCCTTTTCTTAACAGGATATTACGGATTGCTGCATACTGTAATGCATCATTTTCGTCAAAATCAGCTTCCAGAGCGCGCTGTCTTCCGGACGCAGCGCCCTCCATCAACTTCTTAATATCTGCTCCACTTACTGCGATAGGAAGCAAGCCTACTGCGGTTAATACGGAGAAACGTCCGCCTACATCATCCGGAACTACGAAGCTTTCATAACCTTCTTCGGTAGCCAGGTTTTTAAGGGCCCCTCTGGCCTTGTCCGTTGTAGCATAGATTCTCTTGGCTGCTTCTGCCTTGCCGTATTTCTTTTCCAGCATTTCTTTAAAAATACGGAACGCAATTGCTGGTTCAGTAGTGGTACCTGATTTTGAAATAATGTTTACAGAAAAATCTCTGTCCCCGATAACATCGATTAAATGCTTTAAATAGGTGCTGCTGATGCTGTTTCCTACATAATAAATCTCCGGTGTCTTACGGATTTCCTTTGAAACCATATTATAAAAGCTGTGACGTAAAAATTCGATTGCCGCTCTGGCACCAAGATAGGATCCGCCGATACCAATGACCAGCAACACCTCACTGTCTCCCTGAATTTTTTCCGCTGACTTCTCAATTCTTCCAAACTCTTCCTTGTCATAATCTACAGGTAAATCAATCCATCCCAGGAAATCATTCCCCGCACCTGTCTTTGATACCAGCGTGTCCTTGGCAGCCGCAACTATATTTTTCATTGCTTCTACTTCGTTTTCGCCAATAAATCCAGCTGCTTTTGAATAATCAAACGTTACTTTATTTCCCATGATATTCACTCCTTCTTTGCGTGTTTTATATGTTCTTATCCATCATTCTACCAAATGTACTACACTTAATCAAGACAAAAATTCCTTTAGCACCTCCCTTATGACTCGTTCCTGTTCCGCAGGATCCATTTGTTTTAGGATTTCCGTGTTCCGCTCCTTGCTATGCTCACGCTCTGCCGCAGTTTCATCTAACCCCTCCTTTATTCTTGCCAGATTCTGTTTCAACTCACGCTTATCTTTCTGCGCCTTGCTCTCAAGCGGCCTCACTGGCCGCTTTTTCACCCCTAGCGGTGAAATCGGCGTCTTTTCTTTCTCTTTTACTGAATCTGCCTCTGCTGCCGGCTCCTGTTTCTTCTCACTTTCAGATAGTGATGATAGATCCACCTCCTTGTAGGCATGTCCTATTCCGGAATTTGCCAGGTAATCTTCCAACTGTACCTGCAAATACCTGTTTTTATATCCAACATCAATTACCGCCTGGGTTCCTAATAGAAGCAATAGCGCTCCTCCGCCGGCCCATAGATAATTCTGTACAATGTTTGCTGCAAAGTTCTGGGCACCTGCCAGCAGATAACCTGCCCCGGCTATACCTAAGCATAGAACAAGTGCGGTGCCTCCCATACGGCGCCACTGGTGTAGACTCATACCAATGCACTGATATTCATAGATGCTTTTCTTTACAAAGACTGATGTATTGGTTAACCCTTCATTTAACCGTTTACTCGCGACGTACTGTTGTCGTAATCGCTTCATAAACTTGCCTTTCGCTTCTGTGTAGTTTTCTGCATCCCGTATCAGTCTGTCATATAGAATATTTAATACTAGTTGACTGATTACCCCCAAAATACAGATTGCTG
>OBXO01000829.1_pt1 | contig 19112 bp, 15 predicted proteins | sample 1501431 | NCBI WGS metagenome assembly OBXO01 (sample SAMEA2580163, study PRJEB22360) | human gut metagenome | biome: human gut; feature: human-associated habitat; material: faeces | place: Denmark | collected 2008/2010 | reverse complement strand
GGTCATAGCTCTCTCCTCCATGTACCATTGCAGCTAAACGTCCATTACCGATAGGTAAACCTTCTAACCAAGATTGCGCAGGCTTTGTATACCATAGAATATAGTTCATTTTATCCTCCTTTATTTGGATTCATGCTTAGTTATTTGATACAGCATATTATAATTTATTTTTTCACTAAATTCTATAATATTAAGTTATATTTTCTCATTTTTTCTAATTATATTATTTCTATAAAAGACTTAGCCTCTTTCTATCCTACTACCAGTTGTCTAAAAACAATAAAAACCAACCCAAGTATGCCTCCCCCTTAAAAACATAGGCATGACTTAGGTTGGTTTTTATTTTGTGGCACATTTCTCGGCATCTAGGCATAAGCATTTGTTCATTAGCTCCGTTTAGATTGACTTCTGGGAGGCATTAGGTTTTCTTTGGCTTTAGTTCGCATCTTCAGTGCCTATAGGTGAAAGGGATGCCACTGCATGTATCACTACAAGTTACTGCGTCAGCTTACCGTAGCTTAGGATGACCTTCAGCCTGCCGTTAGGCTCACTTGACTATGCCATTGAACGTGGCTTACAAAAAAGATGTCCTGAAACAGATATTGCCCCAAGTACTACTCGACTGCCACCATCAAATAGCTTGGTTCCTAAGAAGAAGTTGTCTCTTTTAGAAGGGGGAACTAAACGATTCAAGCTTCCTCTTAGCTATGCAAGTCTTTCTCATTATCTAGAATGTGAGAAGTCCTTGCACTTGAAACTTATACTCTATTTATACACCTATTTTAGAGTTAAATCCAGTAAAATATTCAGAAAAAATACACTTTCAGCATACTCCCTAAAATCTGCCCTTAAATCAAGTGAAAAAAGCCTATTGTATTTTAAAAAGATGCTCTTCCACATTTAGGAAGTTTATTTCTAGAAAAGGTATACCGATTCAACTATTCTTAAACTTCTACGAGCACACAGTGCACGCATCTATGTATGCTATGAAATACACATAGCAACTTGGGCATGGTATGATAAAGTAGACACAAAGTTAAGATAAAATAGTGAAAGGTGGTCTACTTATGAGAAGAAGTTATGATAAACAGTTTAAAATTGCTGCAGTGAAATTAGTTCTTGAAGATGATATGTCTGTTTCCCATGCAGCTCGAGAACTATCTATTCATTACAATTCTTTGTATCGCTGGATAAATGAATATGAAGAGTATGGAGAAAGTGCATTCCCAGGTCATGGGACCGCACTTTATTCATGTCAGTATGAAATAAAGAAATTAAAACAGGAGAATTTAGAACTAAAGAAGGAACTTGAACTACTAAAAAAATACCAGGCCTTCTTGAAGCAAAGAAACAAGTAAGATTTCAGTATCTGAAAGAAAATCAAGGAAAATATAACATCAAGAAGGCGTGCAAAACACTAAATGTATCAAGAGCTGGCTACTATAAATATTTACATCGTAAACCTTCTAAACGTGATATTGAAAATGAGGTTTTAAAAGAAGAGATTATCCGAGTTTTTGAAGAGCATAAAGGACGTTATGGCTCAATTAGAATATCTAAAGTTTTAAGTGTTAAAGGAATTTATGTAAATCGTAAACGAGTTGCTAGACTTATGAGAGAACTAAAGTTATATCCTAAAGGAACACGTTATAAATACAAAAATTATAATAAAAAAACGAATTCAATAGAAAGACCAAATTTATTAAATCAGATGTTCTATGCAGATAAGAAAAATAAAATATGGGTTGGAGATATTACTTATATCCCAACACGAAAAGGAACCTTATATTTAGCTGTTTTTCTTGATATCTATTCTAGAAAAGTAGTAGGTTGGTCTATGAATAAAAAAATGAAAGATACTTTAGTTCAAGATGCTTTTATACAAGCTTATGGCAAAGAACATCCAGATGCTGGCTTAATCGTTCACACCGATCAAGGTTCACAATTTACAAGTGGAAATTTTAGATCCTTACTCGCTAAATATCACGCTATTCAGAGTAACAGTCGAAAAGGAAATCCTTATGATAATGCTGTTATGGAATCTTTCTATAGAACAATAAAAAGAGAGCTTATTCAGGATGCAAAATACGAAAGCCCTGAACAAGCTCAAAAAGATATCTTTAAATATATTGAAATGTATTATAACACAAAGCGAATTCATTCTGCTCTTGGGTATATTTCACCTGCACAATTTGAAGAATTAAATTCATAAAATCAACTTAACTTTGTGTCCACTTTTTATTGACAACTCCACAGTTTTATTATTTAAACTGTCTACCTTAAGGGGAGCATATCAAGCTCTCATTGGAACCTTTTTATTTTATCAGCGCACTGCTACTAGCTTTCGCGACTATTCAAACTCAATCGTTGCTGGTGGTTTTCCTGTGCAGTCGTAGAGTACACGGTTAACCCCTTTAACTTCGTTTACGATTCTTGTTGTTACTTTTCCAAGTACTTCCCATGGAAGGTCAGCTGATTCTGCTGTCATGAAGTCGCTTGTTGTTACGGCTCTTAGGGCGATTGCGTAATCATATGTTCTTTCGTCGCCCATTACGCCTACTGAGCGCATGTTTGTAAGAGCTGCGAAGTATTGACCGATTTCTTTGTCGATACCTACTTTTGCGATTTCTTCGCGGTAGATAAAGTCTGCATCTTGTACAATACGTACTTTTTCTGCTGTTACTTCACCGATGATACGGATACCAAGTCCTGGACCTGGGAATGGTTGTCTGAATACAAGGTATTCTGGAATACCTAATTCTAAACCTGCTTTACGTACTTCATCTTTGAAGAGAAGACGAAGTGGTTCGATGATTTCTTTGAAATCTACACAGTCTGGTAATCCACCTACGTTATGGTGTGATTTGATAACTGCTGATTTACCATGTCCACTTTCGATTACGTCTGGGTAAATTGTTCCTTGTACTAAGAAGTCTACAGCACCGATTTTTTTAGCTTCTTCTTCGAATACACGAATGAATTCTTCACCGATGATTTTTCTCTTAGTTTCTGGATCTTCTACGCCTTTTAATTTTGCGTAGAATCTTTCTTGTGCATTTACACGGATGAAGTTAAGGTCATAATGACCTTCTGGACCGAATACTGCTTCTACTTCGTCCCCTTCATTTTTTCTAAGTAAACCGTGGTCTACGAATACACATGTAAGTTGTTTTCCGATTGCTTTAGAAAGAAGTACTGCTGCTACAGATGAATCTACACCACCTGATAAAGCACATAATACTTTTCCGTCGCCTACTTTTTCGCGTATTTCTTTAATTGTTGTTTCTACGAAAGAATCCATTTTCCAGTCGCCTTCGCATTCACAGATTTTGTGAACGAAGTTTGAAAGCATTGTTTGACCTTCTTGTGTATGCATAACTTCTGGATGGAATTGTACTGCGTAAAGTCCTTTAGCTGCATTTTCCATAGCTGCTACTGGGCATACTGGTGTATGAGCTGTAATGCTAAAGTCTGCTGGTGCCTTTTCAATGTAGTCTGTGTGGCTCATCCAACAAATTGTAGATGGTGATACCCCATCAAATAATTTTGAAGCTGTTTCTACTGCTACTTCTGTTTTACCGTATTCACTTACTGGAGCTGTTGCTACGCTTCCACCTAAAAGGTGTGCCATAAGTTGTGAACCATAGCAGATCCCAAGTACTGGGATACCAAGTTCAAAGATTTCTTTATCACAGATTGGTGATTCATCAGCATATACACTGTTTGGTCCACCTGTGAAGATGATTCCTTTTGGATTCATTTCTTTAATTTTTTCGATGCTTAAGTTATAGGGATGTACCTCACAGTAAACGTTATTTTCACGAACACGTCTTGCAATAAGCTGATTATACTGTCCACCGAAATCTAGTACGATAATTAAGTCATGTTTCATCCGTATTTCCTCCTCTAATATGTGTCTCAACTAAAAGCCGTCTTATACTTTACTATAATAATATACTATTAATTAGTATTCTACGCTATAGTTTGGTGCTTCTTTTGTAATTTGAATGTCATGTGGGTGGCTTTCTTTAAGACCAGCACTTGTGATACGTACGAATGTTGCTTTTTCTTTAAGTTCTTCGATTGTTGATGCGCCTGCATAACCCATACCAGCACGAAGACCACCAATCATTTGGAATACAGTATCTGCTAAGTAACCTTTGTAAGCTACACGACCTTCAACACCTTCTGGAACAAGTTTTTTAGCATCATTTTGGAAGTAACGGTCTTTGCTTCCATTTTCCATAGCTGCGATTGATCCCATACCACGGTATACTTTATATTTTCTTCCTTGATAAAGTTCTGTAGCTCCTGGACTCTCTTCACAACCAGCAAGCATTGATCCCATCATACATACATTAGCACCCATACCGATTGCTTTTACAATGTCTCCTGAGTATTTAATGCCACCATCAGCAATTACAGGAACACCGTATGGAGCTGCTGCTTTAGCACAATCTTCTACTGCTGTAATTTGTGGTACACCTACACCTGCAACAACACGTGTTGTACAGATTGAACCAGGCCCGATACCTACTTTAACTGCATCTGCACCAGCTTCGATAAGTGCTACTGTAGCTTCGGCTGTTGCTACGTTACCAGCAATGATTTGAAGTTCTGGGTATTTTGACTTAATTAATTTAACTGTATTAATAACACCTTGTGAATGACCATGAGCTGTATCAACTGTAATTACGTCTACTTTAGATTTTACAAGTGCCTCTACACGTTCAAGTACATCTCCTGTTACACCTACAGCTGCCCCTACTAAAAGTCTACCTTGAGCATCTTTAGCTGCTTGTGGGTAAAGGATAGCTTTTTCAATATCTTTGATTGTGATAAGTCCTTTTAAGTTACCTTCTTTATCTACAATTGGTAATTTTTCAATGCGGTGTTTAGAAAGAATTTCTTTAGCTTTTGCAAGGTCTGTACCTTCTTCAGCTGTAATAAGATTTTCACTTGTCATAACTTCTTTAATTTTACGATTATGATTTGTTTCAAAGCGTAAATCACGGTTTGTAATAATCCCTACTAATTTTGTACCTTCTGTAATAGGAACTCCAGATATTCTGTATTTTGCCATTAATTCATTTGCATCATATACATAGTGTTCTGGTGATAAGAAGAATGGGTCTGTAATAACACCATTTTCAGAACGTTTTACTTTGTCAACTTCTTCTGCTTGCTCACTAATAGACATATTTTTGTGGATAATACCAATACCACCTTGTCTAGCAATTGCAACAGCCATACGTGCCTCTGTTACAGTGTCCATCCCAGCACTCATCATTGGAATGTTTAGTGTAATTGTTTTAGTAAGTTGTGTTTGAAGTGATACTTGATGTGGTAATACATTTGAGTAATTAGGTACGAGTAAAATATCGTCAAATGTAATGCCGTCTTTAATAATTTTTGACATGTGAAGTTCCTCCTAGTATGTTGTGTAATGGATTATATAAAAAAATCCCTCAATAGAATAGGTATTGAGGAATTAAAGAGCAATACAGTAATAAACTGTGTACTACTAATTTAAGTTTCCTCGTAGTCCGCTTATTTACGGTAAGCGGGTAGATACTCTCGGCCCAATCGCCAAGTATATACGAAAAATCAGATTTGCTTTTTGTTATCGCTTATTATAGCATATCCTTTCTTAAATTGTTAGTAGTGTTTTTTAATATAATAATAAGAGGTTTACACAATAAAAATATGGACTATATACAACTAGTCCACATTTTTCGCCACTTTTTTCAAATTTTATAAACTACCCTCTATATTTAAAAACTTTATTTGGTGCTTGCTTATACATTAATTGAAGCATTTCTTCATTTGGTGTAATGAGGATTTTAAGTAATTGTCCCTCATGAGGATACATAATAGCATATGTTGCTTTAGTATGATTACCATCACTTGCATCGATAACCTTTTGCCCACGGCTGATTTCATCTTGACGTCTCTCATCTTTAATACTTGCAATGACGTTAGCCTCTTTAATGTCAATTTCCATAATACGTTTTCTTTTTTCTTTATTGTAGATGACATCAATATCCATAATATTATTGGTTAAAGCATACTCATGTTCTTTTTTTAGTTTACTTGCAAAGAACATTGCCCCCCACATGACTGCAAGCACTAAAATAGGTGCTGCAAAGATTGGTAATACAAAGAATAAAATAACAGATACTAAAATTGCTACAGTCCATATCATTGTGCGTTGTAGTTTGTCTTTTTGACTCATTGTCATTGGTACTAACTGCTCTTTAAAGCTATCACCCATGTTTTCCTTCTCCTTTTATTATACTGATTTTATATATTTCATTATACCCTATTTTTACCTTCTTTTCAATGAATGCCACAAATCAGAAAAATGTTAAGTATTTTAAATAATTGTCGCACTTTAGCATTTTTTGTATTATAATAGAAAAGAAATGATTTTTTAGTAAGGGGTATTATAATGAACAATCTCATCCATGCCAAAAGCGAGTTCCTTCATCGTCATTTATATAAACATTTGGTATCACTTGGCATTTTCAATTGTCTTTTTATAGGACTTTATTTAATTGATGAAGGTACTTTTCTCTCTATTTTCAAAGGCATTATCTTCAGCTTATCACTTTATGTTATGATTAACGCTTTCTCTACGAGGTACATTACGCAAAGTCCATTCTTATCTTATATCTCTATCTTTTATGGTGCTCTTAATCTTTTGCTCTCTCTTAGATTTGTCATCCTTAAACTTTTTGGTATAACTATTAATCGTTATGATGTATCTATGAGTACTGACTATATCGTTCATATAAGCTTTGGAGTATTTCTCATAATTTTAACCATCACTTATATAAAAAAGCCTGAGCGATTAGAATTTATAAGTTATATACTTATGGGATGTTTTGTCTTAATTGTAATCTTCCTATTCCCAACTCTTTCAACCAAGACCTTTGCAGACTTTGTTACAGGCCATACACTACATGCACTTTTCTTTAACTTATGTTCTAATCTCTTCTTACCTATTGCAATGATTTTTACTTTCTATATGCTGTACTCCATACGTTATAAGATTCCTGATACGCATAAAATCATCATGACTCTGTTTGCTGTTTCCTGTATGATTTATGAAGCAATCCATCTAATTTACTTCAATCCGTTAACAGTACCTAGTATTATTTCTTATTTTTTCAGGCTTTCATCATTGTACCTATTGATTATAGGTCAAATTGATTGCTGCATCTTAAGACCTTTTGGGGAACTGTATTTAAAGAATGAAGCTTCTGAAAAAATGATTGAAGATACTTATAAGGAACTCTATCACTATAGTACATATGCTGCACGATTAGAAAGTAATCTTAAAGCAAAAACCAATCAATATGAGCGTATTCTAAGTATTTTTCCTGAACCATTTCTACTTTGCGTAGATAATAAAATTCTAGATACCAATCAGGCAGCACTCGATTTATTCCATTCTTCCACTAAGCATAGCCTGTGTGGTTGCATACTCTTTGATTACTTAAAACTAGATGCTCAAACTCTATCTGCCTATAATGGATTGCTTGAACATCCTAATGAACTTTTAAAAGGTGAAGCTAAGCTCACCACTTTAGATCATGAAGTTTATGATGTAGAATACCTTTTTACTACTACATATTTACACGAGTCTATAAATATTGTATGTATTTTACGTAATATTACTGAGAAAAAACAGAAGTTAGCGGCGGAAAAAGCTTTAGAAGAGCAAAACTTGAAGATGAATTATTTCTCTAACCTTTCTCATGATATTAAAATGCCTATTAATATTATTTACAGTGCCTTACAAATGCAGGAACACGCTACTACACTTCCTGAATGTCTACACTATACAGGTATGATGCAATCTAATTCTCTTAAGCTCTTAAAATTGATTAACAACATTTTAGACCTAACTAAACTCGATAATAATATGCTTCAGTTCTCTTCCCAGATTTTTAATGTTGTAGATGCTGTTGAAACGCTCTGTGAAGCATCCTACTACTATATGAAAGAGAAAAACATCTCGTACACCTTTGATACAGATTTAGATGAACGCTTAATCCATACAGACCCATCAGCATTCGAACGTATTATATTCAATTTACTTTCCAATGCTATTAAGTATACAGCTCCTGGTGGCCAGCTCTATATCACTGTCTCTGATCTAGGCGAAAGTATACAAATTGACATTCTCGATACAGGTATTGGTATTCCTGCTGATAAGCTAGACCATATCTTTGATCGCTTTATTACGTCTTATCAAGGGACTAGTTCTAAAGAACATAGCTGTGGCATAGGCTTATCTATAGTAAGGGATCTTGTACACATTATGGGGGGTACTATTACTTGCTATAGTAAGTTAAATGAAGGGAGTTGCTTTAGTATCGTCCTACCTACACCTCCGATTGAAGATGTTATTATAGATCAACCTTACCAATCAACTTATACTTCACATAATATTAAGATTGAATTCTGTGATATCTAATACTGTGTGACTTTTAGGAGGTTATATCTTGGATCTTGTTGTTATGCTTAAAGCTGGGCTACTGGGCATCATAGAAGGGCTAACAGAATTCTTACCGGTGTCCTCCACAGGGCACCTTATTATCTTTTCTAACCTTATCGACTTCTATAAACACTCTAGCAAAGAATTTGTGGACATGTTCAATATGGTTATTCAACTAGGCGCCATACTAGCTGTTGTCGTTTTCTACTGGAAAAAAATCTGGTCTACTATCGTTCATCTCTTTCCTAGTAAAAGTACCCCTGTCAACAAATGCGGCCTATACTTCTGGGGTATGATTTTAATTTCCTGTATTCCAGCAGCTGCTATAGGACTGCCCTTTGATGACTGGATACAAGAACACCTATTTAATCCTGTGGTCGTAGCTTGCACGCTGTTCTTTGGTGCACTTTGGATGATTTATGCAGAAAATAAACTTAGAAAAGGCAAAATGACTTCCTTAGAAGACATTACAATAAGTCCCAAACAAGCACTCACTGTTGGCCTTTTCCAAGTTCTTTCCATGGTCCCTGGTATGTCCCGTTCTGCTTCTACTATTATTGGTGGCTGGGCATGTGGCCTATCAACTGTAGCTGCTGCAGAGTACTCTTTTTTCCTTGCTATCCCCGTTATGATGGGCCAAGCACTTATACATATCCTTAAAATGCTCAAAATGCCCACACCACTTACAAATCTTGAATGGACCTCTTTAGGTGTAGGCTTTGGGGTATCCTTCATTGTAGCACTCCTTGTCATCGGCTCTTTTCTTGCCTTCCTTAAGAAAAAACCAATGCGCTACTTCGCAGTTTACCGCATTGTCTTTGCCTTTATCGTCCTGATAGCTGGCTTCTTCGGCCTCCTTAGCCAAGTAAGCTTCTAAAAATTACAATAGCCCCTTGCGTTCTAGCAAGAGGCTATTTTTATACTCTAAAAAGGTTATTTATTTTCTCAGCATTACATAAACAAAAGCTGGAAGAGTACCTCACCTAGCCTTATGAATGCATAAAAAAAGGAACCGTCTCCAGTTCCTTTTTATAGAATGATTACATCATTCCCATTCCACCCATGCCTGGCATTCCGCCACCTGCTGGCATAGCTGCTTCCTTATCTTTAATATCTGCTACAATACATTCTGTTGTAAGGAATGTAGATGCTACAGATGTTGCATTTTGAAGTGCGCTTCTTGTTACTTTAGTTGGGTCAATGATACCACCATCGATCATGTTTACATACTCTTCTGTAAGAGCATTGAAACCAACACCTGCTTCTGAAGCTTTAACTTTGTCAATGATAACAGCTGCTTCAAGACCAGCATTTGCTACGATTTGACGAAGTGGTGATTCAAGAGCTTTTAAGATAATACGTATACCTGTTTTTTCATCGCCTGTTGTTTCATCAAGAAGTTTTTCAACAGCTTTAATAACATGGATATATGTGCTACCACCACCTGCGATGATACCTTCTTCAACAGCTGCGCGTGTAGCTGCAAGAGCATCTTCGATACGAAGTTTTCTTTCTTTCATTTCTGTTTCTGTTGCAGCACCAACTTTGATTACTGCTACACCGCCTGCAAGTTTAGCAAGACGTTCTTGAAGTTTTTCTCTATCGAAATCAGAAGTTGTTTCATCGATTTGGCGGCGAATAACTGCTACTCTATGAGCGATAGCTTCTTTATCCCCAGCACCATCAACGATTACTGTATTTTCTTTTGTAATTTTAATGCTTCCACAACGACCTAATTGAGCCATTGTAGCATCTTTAAGGTCAAGACCTAATTCTTCAGAAATTACTGTACCACCTGTAAGTGTAGCAATATCTTGAAGCATTTCTTTTCTTCTGTCACCAAAACCTGGTGCTTTAACAGCCACACAGTTAAATGTACCACGAAGTTTGTTTACTACAAGTGTAGCAAGAGCTTCGCCTTCTACGTCTTCAGCAATAATTAAAAGACGAGAACCTGATTGAACGATTTGTTCAAGGACAGGTAAGATATCCTGTATGTTTGTAATTTTCTTATCTGTGATAAGGATGTATGGATTTTCAAGAACTGCTTCCATTTTTTCTGTATCTGTAACCATGTATGCTGATAAGTATCCACGGTCAAATTGCATACCTTCTACAACATCTAATTCTGTTGTCATAGATTTTGATTCTTCTACTGTGATAACGCCATCATTTGATACTTTTTCCATAGCATCAGCGATTAAGTTACCAACTTCATCATCACCAGCTGAAATAGCAGCAACACGTGCAATGTGGTTTTTGCTATTAACTGTTTGGCTCATGCCTTTGATTGCTTCTACAGCTTCAGTAGTAGCTTTTTGCATACCACGACGGATAATGATTGGGTTAGCACCTGCTGTAATGTTTTTAAGCCCTTCAGTAATCATTGCTTGAGCAAGTACTGTAGCTGTTGTTGTACCATCACCAGCAACGTCATTTGTTTTTGTTGCAACTTCTTTTACAAGTTGTGCACCGATATTTTCAAATGGGTCTTCAAGTTCAATTTCTTTTGCAATTGAAACACCATCATTTGTAATAAGTGGTGTACCATATGATTTATCAAGTACTACGTTACGGCCTTTTGGTCCGAGTGTTACTTTAACTGCATTTGCTAATTGATCTACACCTGATTGAAGTGATTGTCTTGCTTCCATTCCAAAACGAATTTGTTTTGCCATTGTACCTTACCTCCCATTATTCAACGATTGCTAAAATATCACTTTGTTTAACGATAATATATTCTTCTTTATCTAATGTCACATCTGTTCCAGCGTATTTTGAATAAATTACTTTATCGCCGATTTTAACTTGCATTTCTACTTTTTCACCATCTACAATACCACCTGGTCCAACTGCAATAACTTCAGCTTCTTGTGGTTTTTCTTTAGCAGCACCTGTTAAGATGATACCTGATTGAGTTTTTTCTTCGGCTTCTAATTGTTTAAGTACGACTCTGTCGCCTAATGGTCTTAAATTCATAAAAATACCCTCCTTTTATAGATAAAGTATGTAATCTCTTAAATGTTAGCACTCTTTATAAGTGAGTGCTAATTACATAAATAATATTATGCCATTCTTATAGAGATTGCAAGCCTAAATTTAATTATTTTTAATTGTTTTTTTTGCATTTTAATGCTATTTCAGTGTTTTTCTCTTAATCTCTCAATTTTAAGGAATTTTTCACTTATACAAGTTATTTTCTCTACCATAATAGAAGAGATACTGCTGTGCATATCCAGCTAAATCAGCAAAATATTCCCTAGCAAATGTTTGAATAGCCTTTAATGAGATTTCCTTTCCCTCAAAGTACATGCCTTCTATGACACGCTTAATCCATACATCGGTAGGAAAAAGATCCATCTTTCCATAGGCAAATAGTAAAATGCAATCTGATACTTTAGGCCCTACACCCTTAATCTTCATAAGTTCCTCTTTAGCTTCCTGCGAAGACATATTGAATAAATCATTAAGTACAATCTCACCGCTTACGACTTTCTGACATGCGTCCATAATATAAGGTGCTCTAAAGCCTACTTTACATGCTCTAAGCTCTTCTTCTGTGGCTACTGCTAATTCCTGAGGTGTAGGGAAGGTATAGTAACTCTTCTTGTTCTCTTCCTCATAATCAATCTTCTGCCCATAACGCTCAGTAATATTAGCAATACACTGCTGAATATGTGGAATAGCCTTATTCTGAGAAATAATAAAAGAAATCAGCATCTCCCAAGGGTCCTGCTTTAAAAGCCTAATGCCTTTCCCAAAAGCTACTGCATTAGCCATATGACTATCTTTCTGCACTAATGTACGCGCAATATGTCCATAATCTGTATCAATATCAAAGTAAGGCCTCCATATTTCCTCAAACTCTCCTAAGGTACTATTGTAAATCATTAAGGTTGTACTTTCTGGCAGTTGAGTAATCTTAATACACTTACCTTTTGCAATAAGGATATAGGTATGATCATTAATCTTCTCAAATCGGAAAACTTGTCCGCTCTCCAGTATCTGACCAATATTAAAGTACTCTAACTGCTCTACTATGGCTACGTTTTTCATAGATTCACATCCTTTAGAAAAGTCCTTTACATATTATTACCAATGGAAGTTTTTTTATCCAATTTTGCCTCCTTTTTATTTTACTTTAATCTTCCGAATTTATCTACTAAATATGTTATAATAGACAGAGTAAACTAAAAATTTTTACAAGATTGGAGTCGTTTATGAAAGATACTCTTTATACCATTCCACTTACAGATGCTTTTAAAGCTGAAGATGAATGCCCATTCTGCTTTATTTATCGTAACCTTGAACAAGATGCCATCTCCTTTACTTTAGGCGCTTCTTATATGGAAGATGATATTCGTGAAAAAACAGATGCTCTCGGCTTTTGCAAAGAACATTATAAAAAACTCTATGACTATGGCAACCGTCTAGGCCTTGCCTTTATCCTACAAACACACTACGTAGCTCTTCAAAAGACTTTAAAATCTACTTTAAGTCATACACGTGCGCAAAATCTTTCCCTACTTCAAAAGCTTAAAAAGGGAGCTAAAGTGCAATCTGCTTCTACTCATACGCCTGCTACTCAAAAACTAAATGATACCCTTTCTTCCTGCTATGTATGCAGCCGTATTGACTATAACTTTGATCGCTACATAAAAACTTTCTTTTATCTTCTTACAACCAATGAGGAGTTTAAAACACTCTTTATAAATAGTAAGGGCTTCTGCCTACCTCACTTTACCAAACTTCTTGAAGAAGCCCCTTATCATCTAAAAGAAAAAGACCAAACCTTTTTCCTTGAAGAAAGTCAGAAGAAGCTTCAAGAAAGCTTAGCACGTATTGAAGAAGATCTTTCCTGGTTCATTGATAAATATGACTACCGCAATAGCGCTGCCCCTTGGAAAAATGCCAAAGATGCTATCCCACGCGGCATTCAAAAACTATCCGGTATCTATGTCCAGGATGAACCCTTCAAAGAAACTAAATAAGAAGTAGGCTTACACATTCTTACCTAACAGGATTGAAGCCACTCACCTCTCATATTCTCTTAGCACAAAGGGACTGCCTTACCAGCAGCCCCTCTCTTTTTTAATGAATACTATAAGTCCCTTTTTCTAAATCAATAGTCACTTCTGTTCCATCACTATACACAGCCTTTTGCACAGTGTATGCTTCATTTAAAAATTCATGTCTAACCATTTCACATTTTGCTACTTTTTCTTGAAGTGCTGCTACTTGACGGTAACGCTCAATGTCATGTTCAAGGGCCTCTCCATCTTTCTCAGCATCTAAATAAGCTGCTCCTCCGTTTAATAGAGCATATAACATATAATCTCCTTGGCTAGCATCTTCTTTCATAAGCCACGGAAGTACAACACAGTCATGGTATACCAAGTTAAAGAGTGGAACTGGCACGCCTTTAGGTGCATCATTTGGCCATAGCATAAAGGCATATGGTCCGTAGTGTGCGGTTACAACACTCGGTACAGCCCAGTCAATAACTTCTTCAGAGCTTGGAAGAATATCATGTGCGACTAAGTAGTCAAAACATGATTTTCTATATTCCATACATTCTTTACGTGTCATACGGTGCCATGGATGTGTACATTCATCTAACTCATTACATGTAAATACATCTAAATAAGTACCCTCTAACTGAATGCCTTGTCTAAAGAGCTCTGTAAAGTTACGTCTTAAATAAAGTGGTGCTTGTGATGCACAAATATAAGTCTGCCATCCCCCTGCCCATCTGCAAAATTCAATATGTGAGCCATCTGGATTTTGCAGAGCAAAATCTCTGTCATAAGTTGCTGCATCAAAGTAGTAATCTCTATACTGATCATGAATAGCAAACATGTAATTTAATTCTTTCATTTTATCTGAAAGTGCCTTCATCCCAGGCCATCCACCTGCTTCTACGCAAGCTGGTAAATAGTCAGGATGCTTATTATCATACCCTGGATTGCCCCATCCATCTAAATGAAGGTAAACTTTTTCAAGGCCTGCTTCTTTAAGCTTTTCCATTTGAGCCTGTCTTGTTGCAAATGAAATGACCTCATCATTCTTTTCTGGATGTTCTTTATCATAGTATGCTGAATCTGGTGATACATGTGTTTTAATACCTGTATGTACAATGGCAGACCCAATAAACTTATCTACTAATGGATTTTTAGCTGCCTTTTCTTTTAAAGTAATCAATAATCCTTGCTCTTTAGCATATTGTCTATACACCTTACAAAGGTCATTATAATCACAGTTTTCTAAGAAAGTCATTTTCATACTACGTTTATAAGTTAATTTACCCATACTTGGTAACCATCTTACTGCAATATGACAAAAGTCAGATTCCGCTGGATGGTTAACTTGATAACCTGCATCCCAAGGTGTGCATACAATAGCAATATAACCATCTGTATTTCTTACTTGGCCAAACCATGGCATATAGGCTGCCGAACTGCACATTTGTCCATCAAATACTAAGCGATCTACTTGATGTGGCCAGTTATTAGGAATCATTAGACCTTGTAACATATTAATAACTGTGTACCATTTACTACTGTTTTCTTTAAATGCCATTTGACCTGGCCAGTAGAAGTTACCCATAAGTTCATGGGCTTCCTCTACTGGAATAAGTTCAAAGTATACATTTTGAGTAGCATCTTCTACCCATACAAGCGTTTCAAAACTTAAAGGACTTTCACTACCATTAATAACGAATCTAGAAAACTTTGTTCGAAAACCTTCGCCTACACCTGTATGCCAACTAAAGTGCTCAATAGCTCCTGCATCTTGAAAATAAATTGTTTCTTCACCTATCTTAAAATAAGGTTTATAAACTTCATCCCACTGCCAAAGGTTGCCATGGTTTTCTACTTCTATTTGTAATGTTTCTTCATTATAACGTAATATAACGGCTTTATTTTTAATTTCTTTTATGCTCATAAGTTAATCTCCTATTCTTATAGATTTAGCCTTTAACACTACCTACTACAATACCTTTAATAAAGAAGCGTTGTAGGAATGGATATACAAGTAAGATTGGTAGTGCCCCTACGAAAATCTGTGCAGCTTGTAAGTTCAGATCCCCAATACTTTCAAGCGCTAACAGCTGTTCTGGTGACATCATCTGATTTGCTGTCATATTTTGATCAAGTACAACTGTTGACAAGTACGTTTGTAATGGGTATTTACTTGTTGTATTAAGGTATAACATACCATCAAACCATGAATTCCAATGCCCAACAATAGTGAAAAGTAAAATAGTTGCTAATGATGGTAAAGAAATTGGTAGGTAAATCTTGCATAAAATATAGAACTGACTTGCACCATCAATAAGGGCTACTTCCTCTAAATCTTTCGGAATCTGTCTAAAGAAGTTGAGAAGTAAAATAACATTCCAGACGTTCATAGCTGTAGGAAGTACTAATGCCCAAATGGTATCAATAAGTCCTAAGCTTTTAATAACCATATAAGTTGGAATCATACCGCCACTAAAGAACATGGTAAATGCAAAGAACCATACATATATGCTACGCTTTTTAAAGCGTAAATCAGACTTAGATAACGGATAAGCTGTTAAAATAGTAATAGCCATGCTGATAACCGTACCAATCAATACCCTTACAACGGTTACCCCCATTGATTGGAAGAATTCCCTTTTTTGAAGTAAGTATTTGTAAGCCTCTAAACTTACCTCTTTAGGTAAAAGCCCAACTTCCCCTGCTGTAGTTGCAGCTTGTGAACTCATAGATACTGCAAATAAATGTATAAATGGTAATACACAGATTAAAGTGATAATAGATAAAAAGATAATATTAAATAGGTTAAATACTTTACGCCCCTTTGACTCTTTTATTGCCATATACTCACACCCTTTCTTGACCTTTTTCTAGAAGATTCGATAATCACTTACTTTATAAGCTGTCCAATAAGAGAAGGCTACCAGAATAAGTGATATAAAAGATTTAAATAATCCTACTGCTGCTGCTGGTGAGTACTGCCTATCAAAGATACCTAAACGATATACAAAAGTATCGATAATATCACCACTTTCATATACAACAGGGCTATAAAGCATAAGGACTTGGTCAAATCCAGCATTTAATAAGCTACCAAGACTTAAAATACCAATAAGAAGAATAATAGGCATCATACAAGGAAGTGTGATGTATTTTACACGTTGCCATGCATTAGCTCCGTCCATCTCTGCTGCTTCATAGAGACTTGTATCAATCCCTACAATAGACGCAAGGAAAACAATCATGTTATAACCCATGCCTTTCCATACATGCGTTATAACGATAACGATCGGGAACCAGGCATTATCTAGTAAAAACATGATAGGTTCTACACCTACTCCCTCTAACATTTGATTAATTGGTCCATTTAAAGCAAAAATTTGTTTTATAATTCCACCTAATATAACCCAAGATAGGAAATAAGGTACAAAAATAGCTGTTTGAACATATTTCTGAAAACGTCTAAGTACAACTTCATTTAAAAGTAAAGCCAGTACTAAAGGTACGACTAAGCCAAATATAATCTTAAGTACAGATATGTAAAGTGTATTCCATACCGCATCATAAAAACCAGGTAAGTTGAATACGTACTCAAAGTTATTCATTCCTACAAATTCAGAACGTATAAACCCCTTTACAGGATTAAACTTCTGGAAGGCCATTACAATACCTGCCATCGGTAAATAAGCAAATATAGCAGTAAAAATAACACCAGGTATTAACATAAGATGCCATGCTGTCGTATCTTTTTTGAGAAATGCCTTAATATTTTCCATCTACCATCCTTCTTTCTGTAAAAGTAAAAGGGTAATAAGACTACTACCCTTTTATAGTTATTTTATTGATTTTGATACCACGCATTAACTTCTTCGATAATTTCATTACCTCCTAGTTTTAACCAGTTGTCTGCATAGGCTTCAAATTCACTAATAGGTGTTTCTCCCATTACCATTTTTACATATGTTTCCTCTGTTAACTTATTGAGTGTAGCTTTTCTTTCTTTCATTGTATCTGTAGCAAGGCCATAGAATTTATTTAATTCATATTCTTTGTTTTCTACAACTTGCTCTGTTGTTCCCCAAGCAAAATCGTCATCAATTCTTGCTAAATATTTGCCCCATTTATTTGTTTCATCATAAGGTATTTCTCCAGCTTTCCATTTGAAGTAATCTTCAGCATACCCCCAAAGTTGAATATCTCCTCCGTTAATACCTTCTGGTACAGTCTTTAAATCACCTGTTTCAATTTGTTTATTAAAGTTGTCGTGTAGAGTTTGAATATCATATGGGTCAAAATAAGTTGTTGGTACCCAGTTCCATACATGTCCATTTTCAGCTTTAGCTTCCTCTGGATATTCAGTCTCAAATTGTGCCCAAAGATTGAAAAGTTTTATAACAGCTTCTGGATTTTTACAATTTGCATTTAATACGTAGTAGTCTTCAATCATCATAGTTTGAAGTAATGCCCCATTTGTTCCTTCTGCTTTTGGAATAGGTGCAGTTGCCCATTTGCTATCTCCATTTTTTGCAATTTCCTTACCGATAAATGAGTCGAATGCCCACCATGGTGCAATTAAGATGCCAAGTTTTTCTGACACAATAAACTCTCTAAGTTTCGTTGCATCATGTAAAGCAAATTCTTTATGTATTAATCCCTTTTCATAGAAACGATTGAGTGTTTCTAGCGCCTCTTTCGTTTCAGGTTGAATTTCTCCTGGTACTAATGTACCATCTTCCCCTTCTAGCCAAGCAGTTGGGTAAGAACCAAACATATTCATAAGCGCTGCAAGTGGGGACGTACCTGCTAAAACATCTTTTGAAAGACTAATTCCCATCTCTGCACCTAATTGTTCTTTAAATGCAGTTGCTACTGCTTCTAATTCTTCTACAGTTTTTGGTATATCCATATTCACTTGCTCTAACCAGTCTGTACGAATCATCATAATATTAAGGTCACGTTTTGAATCCCAATATTGTGGAATAGCCATAATATTACCATTTTCATCTGTCACACTTTCAAGAACTGCTGGATCACGTCCAATCCATTCTTTTAAAGTATCACTTGCCCACTCTAATGCATCATTCCATGGCATAATTTGTTCATTCTCTAATAAATTTTGATAATCAACTGCTGATACAGCCATAACATCTGGTAATTCCCCTGATGCCATAGCTACCCCTAATTTTTGCTCATACTGATCAGTTGGTGCAGTCCATAACCATTTAAAGTCAATATTAAATCTTTCTTTTGCTTGTTTAACAAATGATTGATTCTCTGGTGTTGTACCTGCAGGTACTTCTGATGATGCAGCTGAAAATGAAAGAACTCCTGTTACCTCTACAGGCTCTTCATATTTCCCAAATGGATCTACTTCTCCTACTACCGCTGTAGATGTACTTGTTGTTTCTTTTTCCTTTTCTGCGCATCCACCTAGTACACTCATACACATGGTTAAAGCGAGTATCATTGCCCCTACTTTTCTTCCCATATAGCACCTCCGAATTTGTATAATTTCATTAATTTTATATATAAAATTATATATTTTGTGTGTATTTTGTTCAATTGCTTTATCTTTACCTTGTTTT
>OBXO01000824.1_pt1 | contig 19143 bp, 23 predicted proteins | sample 1501431 | NCBI WGS metagenome assembly OBXO01 (sample SAMEA2580163, study PRJEB22360) | human gut metagenome | biome: human gut; feature: human-associated habitat; material: faeces | place: Denmark | collected 2008/2010 | reverse complement strand
GTGTTAATGATAAAGAATTTATTTTTCATACACATTATACCATGATAATTAAAAGAAATCAAAAAAGCCCGGCCAATAGACCGAGCTTTCTTTTTATATTAATAATTTAGGTTTTGCCCTGCATAAATCAAGTTAGGGTTTTGAATTCCGTTACTTGAAACAAGGTGCTGTACAGTTGTGCCTAAACGTTGTGCAATAACTGAGAGATTATCTCCGTATTGTACAGTATAAATTCCGCCTGTTGCCGCATTTGAGCCACCTGAGTAGCTGATTGCTTGTCCTGCATAAATAAGGTTAGGATTACTCAAAGCGTTCTGACGTGCCAATTCTTGCCAGCTTGTGCCCCAATTGTAAGCAATGCTGCTCAATGTGTCGCCATATTGAACGATGTGCGTTTTCTTACTTGGGCTTGGTGTTGGAATAGGTTCTGGAGTTGGATTTGGTGTCGGTGCTGGATCTGGTACTTTTCCATTATATCCATTGTCTGTGATACCTGTAAGGTCAATATTACCATCCAATCCCCCTGCAACATAAGTTGAGGTAAATTGGAAAATGCCAATATCATCCATACTTGGAAAGAAATTCCAGTTTGGTGTTGGAGTTACTTCATAGTTTGGATATTCCGCAATCCAAAGTGATCCAGGAAACTCTTTAATAATGCGTTTGTAGTCCACATTTGCAATTGTGTAAGGCTTGTAGCTGTAATACATAGGTGTATATCCAGCTTCTTTTACACGTCGCATTCCGTAAAGAATAGCATCTGTGTTCGCTTGCTTACTTCCACTCGCCCCACTCTCGTAATCAAGAGCGACAATAGAACCTTTAGGTGTAGCAATTTGTGTCAAGTATCGATCAAGCACGCCTTTTGAAAGTTCAATGGAGCCACCCACTTGATACCAAATATAAGTGTGCGCACGTTTCCCTTGTGCCAGTGTATTTTGAACTTGACTGTTATAAGTCAGCTGGTCCACGTAATACCCGCCATAGGTTCCCCCAATTTGAGCAATTGAGAATTCATCACTAGCATAACCAAAGTTTCCTTGATAGCCATTATATTTCGACCAGTCTACCCCTTGGTCACCTACTGCCGCAAATGCTTGGCTTGTTGCTCCAAAACTTGTCAGAGCTAGAATTGCTATTGTCGTGGCTTTAATAATTTTTTTCATTTGTTGTCCTCCAATTTTTCCATTACACGTTGACTATCTTTAATTCCCGCAGTCGTAGGATCAACCACAACCCCAATAATTGCCAACAAACCAAATGCAGCATTGATAATTGCTGCTAGTTGTTGGTTCAATACTACAAAATCCCATTTATAACCAAATGGTGCTCCAATAGTTTGTGCGAGTAAAAGAAAAGCCGGCACAGCTGCCAGCCAAAATGTTTTACTTTTAATTCGTACTTCCCAATTAATTTTATTCACAGGTTACCCTCCGATTCCTTTTGTTAAAAAATAACTCACTACTCCAAGACCTAGAGCAATCATATAGCCCCAAGCCCATTTGTTATTCGATTTGATTTCTTTAATTGCCTCTTCATTATGCAAAGCCATTGAGTAAGCTTTATCCGCTTTTTCTCTCAACAATTCATAATTGTCAAGTTTCGTTTCAATTCTGGCCAAGCGTTCAAGGACCTCTTGCCATGCTTTTTCTTCCAAACTTTTTCCCTTTCTAATCTACTAGAAAACTAGTATCAAACCCTACTATCTGATAGGCATTCCCCATATCTCCTATAGGTGTCAGAGTGAGAGCCCCACTAGTGGAAAGACTCATACGCACCGTAGTATCAGAACCAATTATCCCTCCAAGCCATTCATGTTGTTGACTAATAGAAACTGGAATTTTTCCAAACTGAACGCCTGTTCCTGAAGTAGTAGTGACTGTAATTATACGTCCTCTCAAGTAAAGGCAACCATTTAAAATACGATATTGAGCTGGGAAGGTTCCTGACTTAAAACCATTCATCACTTCTATATCTTTCCATCCTGTGTCCCTTGTCAAAGTTTCAAAATTATCATTAATTGTCTCTGCACCATTTTGCATGCCCCGATAGATTTTCTTAAGTTTTGCCATTTTTTCTCCTTCTATTTTTTTACGTTAGTTTTGAAAGTGACACTATCTGAAAAGTCACTCTCTTCTTCTCCGCTGACTTGTTTCACTTGGATAGTGTAACTTGTATCTGGTTTTAAATTCTCAACTTTTGTAGAAAGTAATTTACTTCCAGCAACCGCAATACCGTCAAGATAAACCCGATACTTCATTTCATCCCAACCATACTTACTTGGATCCGTACTAGAAATCGGGTTAGTATCAACATAAGTTCCTACATACTTCGGCCAGTCAGCAGTTTTAACTTCACTAGCTGAGGGTATCCATGGAGTGGCGACGGAACCTAGTTCCCACTTATGACCAGCAGTCCATAAAATCGAATCTGCACTTGTGCTTGATATTTCGTATTTAATCCACACTCTATCATTAGCTTTTAAATTTAAAGTTACGTTATCTCTAGTCCAGTCAAAGTTATTACCTATGAACGTGCCTGGGTCTTGACCATTTACGCCACCATATCTATAGACATTTGCAGTATTTCCTGAACTTTTAATATAAGCTGAGAAGGTGTAAGTTCCGTCTTTAGGTGCAGTAAATGTTTTATATATGCCTTCCCATTGCCCAGTCCGTTTTTTAACAGTTAAACCTTTATATGTTCCATCAGTTATCCAACTACCTGAATTTGTCCAAGTACCGCTAAAATCTTTAGTCCCGTCTATTAAATTTAAATTTGGATAAACTGTTGTGAAGCTGTCAGTGCCGTCTGCGCTGTTGGCGTAGGCGGTATGTAAATAATTTTTATCTGCCATAGTATCACCCGTTTTCCCATGAAAATTTAGCACTTGAAGAAGTGACACCAGAAACAGTTAGATTAGTTGGTGTCTTCACTTTTTCAACATAGCCTTTGGTGATTGTTGCCCCCTCAATAACAAAACGAATAACTTCAGTTCCGTTGATTAACAATAGTTCGTTACCATTATTTACAACTTCTCCGTCCATTGTATAAACTGACGGAAGCTCAACATTGACTTTATTTCTGATATAGCTTAATGAAGAAGCTAGGTTATAAATTCGCTCTCCGCCAAATACTGGACCACTGTCAAAACCATTCGCTTCGGTTCCAATTGAATTTTTGTAATAAGTTACTTTCACATCCGGTTGATACTCTGAATCATGCTCAATAACAACATTAAAACCGCTCGGTACCTTACGATAAACAATCTTTTTGAGATCCAAAACCTCAGAAAGTATTTTACCGCCTGGATCAATAGATTCCAAAATATCTTTTATTGAATTAAACCAATCCTCAAAGTCTCCTTTTCCTGCATTGAGGTAGTCTTTCATGTCATTAATCAAATCCTCTGCAGTTTGCCAATAAGAACCCATCTCCCCTGGAGTTTTGGATATAGCATGAATGACAAAATAAGTAAAATCTTGAGTGGTCGCAATCTCTTCCTCACCTTTGTAAAAAGCAATATTGGCTTTCTGTCTATGTAGAGATTGTAGAGTATATTCATCAAAGGTATATTGCACAATTCCTTCCTTGTAATCAATAATTTTACAAGAACGCTCCACAACGTGTTCTCCACCTAGAAATGCTTGGAAAGTTGCCGTACAGTCTGTGAGATCCAATGGTAAACCATTTTGCACAATTTGTACTTCTATAACCTCACTGTTGACATTTCCTTGACGGACATTGATGATCCCTACATAGTTGTCAGGCTCCGTTGTGGAAAGTGTGACATTCCATTTTTTCAATTGTTTCTCCTTTCCTTATGTGTTCTTTCTCCAAATACAGAACCAGTTATAAAGCCCCCATGAACTACTTGGACCACCATCAAACCATCTGACAGGAGAATTAAGAAAGTTCTGGTCAAGTGTTGGAACTCTTCCATTTTTCCCATCTTCAAAGACGATTCCAGTATGTCCTGTAGATATTCCACTGTCTGTTCCGACATAGAAAATATCCCCCGCTTTGCAATCTTCTGCACTATGAGGGATAATTTTTGTCCAGCCTGGAGGAGGTGCAAATGTGCCAATTGTTGCAGCCGAAATGCCATCACCGATATTAATTTCATAATTCCAGCGTGGATTTCCAGAAGTTGGAGAGCCATCTGGATTATAAGCTTGAGAATTCCACGGTGTCATACCATATTTATTTGCGGTTAGTGTCGCCATCCATGCAGTTGTCAATCCTACGCACTGCCCATTTTGAACATAACGTTCTTTATAAGTGTTGTAGAATTTATCCAACTGCTCTTTCAAATTTCCGCTTGGGGTTGGTGGTTTTAACCCATGAAGCTTGTTATACCATTTAATCGCAAGCTGAACACGTTCTGGATGAGTCACTGCAGGGCGCTCAAAGTTCGCTTCAAAAGCCGTTGTAGCTGTAGAAATATTAGTCAATCCTTTAAACTGAGCAACAGAATAAGGATAGGCGCTTGTTTTAATATATTGCCCATTAAACATACACCACTCTAAGAGCTGTGATTGTGTTTTAGCAATTTTGTAGTCTCCAGAAATTCCTGCGGCACGCATCAAGTTTTGGACATATTCACGTCCATTCCATGTAGCAGGTGGAACCAGAGGATAAGCGGAGCCGTCCCACTGTACCAAACCATAAGCAGGACCGCCAACTTGGTCTGTATCTGGCATCACTCCAGATTCTTGGTCCATATTCCCGAGAATACCTGCGGCAGCTTGTTCAGTATAGCCTTTCGATTTCAAGAACTGCCAAACAATCCAAGCATTCTTTTCTTGATCTGTAACAATTTCTGGTGGAAACTCTCCTTCTCCACCACCAGAGCCACCACCTGCGACTACTTCCTGACCATTAAGCAATAATCTACCACTAACACTAACATCTCCAAAAAGCTCTAATTTTGGTTTGCTTCCAGTGCTATCGGCTGGTACCCGTACGACATTTGAAAAGGTGCCATCCGAATTTTTTGAAGAAATAGCAAATTTATAACCAGGGTTTTGGACTAAACCAATCCCATTAAGCTCTCCTGTTTCATTATTAAGTGATGGTGTGAAGGCGACCATTTCTTCTTCTTTTCCATTCCCTAAATTCCTAATGAATCTGACCTTACCGTTATACATTTCTACAATAAACTTATCATCGACTGAACGTATCTTAATACCTTCTAAAGTTCCTGCTTTGATGAAATCTGCCACAATGTGACCGTCACGTGTCATAGCAAGACCATATTGTCCATTTATTCCGGTACTAGAATAACCTAGTCCATTAACATTCCACTGCCAAACCTTTTTAGCATCCTTGGCATTAGGTTTATCCATAATTAAGATTCTTTCAGGGGCATCTTTAGGATCTAATAAGACATATCCACCTTTATTTCCCGTAATCCATTGTGTGGCGTTGTTTACAGCACTAATAAGTTCTTCTGACCTTGTCTCAAGCTTCTGTTTGACAGAAGTTACTTGAGTTTCGATAGATGAGGTATACATTTCTAAATCATTGCCTAAAACAATTGATTTATATTTACAAATTGTTGGATACCAAACATATTCAATCATACGTTCTTGAACTTCAATTTCTAAATTTTTCAATGATACATGCACAGTATCCCCAAATCTTAGACCTGAAACCTCTCTATAAAGTTCTTGATATTCTAAAGTATTTTCTAGAGATACCATATCGACTTCATGTGTAACTTTTGGTTCATGAATACGATCTTTATCAAAAAGTGATTGGCCCCACTTCTTCAAATCCGCAACAGTTTTACATTCGCTGTTTTCTCGTCGTGCAATTTGCACATCTTCTTCTGCAACTCCAGATACACTTAAATAACTGAACGTTACTGGATTCTGTGGTTTATTATAATCCGTATCATCTGGAACACCTCCTACAAGAAAAAGGCGATTGACCACAGAACTATCATCAATTGTTTCTTCTATTACAGCTAGATTTTTACCAAAGTCAATCCGAAATCCCTTATCTTCTCCGATTCTCTTTTTTAAATTCAAAGTGTAGTTATCCATATCTAACTCAGCATCACAAATACTAGAAAGATTTTCATTACCATTATTGCTGCCAATGATAGCTTCTATAGGATTGGCTTGATTAACAGTAAACTGGTGGTTACTCGTTACATCTGATTCATATTTAAAGGGTTGAGAAAAGGCCAAGCTTTCTTTTAACTTGGCCATAATTTGCTTACCATTCCCATTAGGGACATACAATGATTTAATAAAGTTACGATTTGCTTCATATCCAAGGTGAGTTGCTGTAATAGCTACTCCACTTAGGTTTTTCTTCACACTTTTTATTCTAAAATATTGATAAGTCCCATTTTCAGTAAATGCTTTAATGTACTTTTTACGCTTAATTTGTTTTACATGTTCCCCTCTAAGGTGATAATTACCATAAAATGAAAAGGTATTATTACAACTTCGAGTAATTTCAGGAAGATCACGCCAATCCAGTATAGGAAGACCATTTTCTGCGAGATTACCAGGCATTTTGTCATATAAATATATTTTTTTCAAAGATACAAGCTCCTCATAAATAATTTTCCATCAACATAATCCCCATAAACTGAAACTTTATTTTCCCCTGGAAGAATTTCTCCCCATTCTCCAACACTTGGAACAAGTTTATTGTTTTGAACTGCCATACCCTTTTCAAAATCAATTTCAACCTTACCTTTTGCTAAAGTTGGCAAGCTCAGTTCTACATCATTACAAATGATTTTGAAATAAATATTTTTAGAATTATAAAACTCAATTCTCGGAAATGATTTTACATCTCCGTGATTATAAAACGATAATTCAGATTGATTCATTAGTATAGGTTGTTCATTTACTCTTTTTTTGAATGGCTGGCAATGAAAAGTAAGTTCAAATGTATAAAAGTATCCCCACTCATTTTCAAATTTAAGCGGAGAAGAGAATGAAGGAACAGCTTCGATGTATTTATCATAATCATTGTGTGAAATTAACTGACCAGCTCCTTTGAGCCACTGCTTTACTTTTCGTAAATTTTCATAAGGAATACTAATTTTTCCAATATCAAGATCGTAAGGTTCATAATCACCGTACCATTCTGTCAGTGTTCCACTACGACCCAGTATAGAAATCTCTTCAATACGAGGTTGGGCTTGAATGTCAGGAAGTTCAGTTTCAATAATACAATCCATATCTATAAGGGCATTAATACCCTTGAAGATAAAATTCGGTTCATCTGAATTTAAAAATTCTGTCAAGGTATCCCTCCTTTCGCAACCAAGGCTTGGTTTGCTGCTTGTTTCATTTGTCGATTCATTCTTGCAACTTCACTTGGATTGTTTGCATCAATACGTCCAAAATGATTGTGCTGTTCAATGACTGTTCGATCCGGGTAGCTTCCACCTATTCCTTTACGTTTCTCATCATCTGATAGAGGTGTAACTGTTGTTTTACCGTTTTTAGCTGTCAATAATTCTGGACCTGCTTCACCTACGATAGCTTGTCCATTAATTAAATGACCACCAGTCGCAAGATAAGGTATTTGTGGAATATCAATTCCTTTTCCACCTATTCCTGGAACCCATTTTGGCAATTTAATATTATTTAAACCACCAATCATTCCATTAATAAGACCGATTAAAAGGTTTAATGGTGCTTTTGCATAAGCAACAATACCATCAAATATTCCACCGAAGATATTTACAACTCCATTCCAAGCTTGTTCCCAATTGCCGGTAAATACTCCTGTTACAAAATCAATAAAACCATTAAATATACGTTTTCCTGCATTGAAAAAGTTGTTAAAGTTTTGGACTATTCCTCCAAAAACACTCCCTAAATACCCAGAAATAAAATTAAATCCTTGAACAAAAGTATTTTTTATTCCTCCAATAAAGGTATTCACTCCATCTCTGAACCATTTAACCTTGTTATAAGCCACAACTACAGCCGTAACAAGAAGTGTTATTGCTGCTATTCCAAGTACAAATGGATTTGCAGCTAAAAATGCACTTACAACACTAAATGCAGATTGCATCAGTTTTATTCCGTTATATATTTTGGTGATAGAGCCCATTAATGTACCAAAAACAACAAGAACTGGACCTACTGCCGCAGCTATTCCTGCTATAGTAATTATCCAGTTCTTCGTTCCTTGATCAAGAGAATCCCACCATCCTTTAAATGATTGCATGGCATTTGTAGCCATTTCAAAAAATGGTAAGAGACTTACTTGTACACTTTCTCCAACCCCTGCCATTGCAAGCTTTGCATTATTCATCGCTTGTCCAGCTTTGTCAATTGGGTCTAGAGTAGCATCAAATGTTGTCCCTACTGTCCCACCACTACTTTCAGCTGATTTGGCAAGATCTCCAAGGTCTAATGCTCCTCTGCGTATAGCATCTGCCATACGTGGTCCACCTTTAGTACCGAAGATTTCAGCAGCTGCATTGATAGCTTCTGTTTCAGAACTAGCGTTCTTTATTTTATTTTGAAGCTCTCCCAAGCCTTGAGCAAGTGTCTTACCGTCCTTCGAATAAGCAACCGTAGCTTTTGATAAACTACTTAAAGCAGCCCCTGAATCTACCCCCGACTGCTCAAATTTACCCATCAAAGTTATACCTTCACCAAAACTAAGACCAAGTTGCTTAATTTGAGGTGCGCCATCAATTGCTTTCTTCATGAGATCGTCAACAGATTGCCCTGTATCTTGAGCCGTTTTCGTTGTGACATCAAGAACACTGTTTAAATCACTATATTCTAAACCGTAAGCTTCTATTGCCTGTCTTGCGGAAATAGCTGACTGGGAGACATCTGTTTCATTAATTTCAGCATATTGAAGTAAGTAATTAGTAGAATCCTCTAGCTGTTTCCCCATAAAACCAAACTGGGTATTTACCTCACCAATAGCTTCCCCTACTGTTTGAAGAGGTAGATGTGTGTTTGAACCAACATTTTCAAAAGATTCTGAAAGCTGATCAGCTTTTTCACCAGTAGCACCTGTTTTGGTAATAATAGTGTCTAAGGCTTCATCAACTTCACCAAAAGCAGCAAGACCTGCAGCCCCTGCTGCAACAATTGGTGCAGTTACACCAACAGTCATTTTTTCACCAACGCCTTTTATTTTCTCACCAGTATCTTCAATTTTTTTGAGCTTTTCTGCTGTCTCATCAGACATTTTTCCTTGCTCTTTTAAAGCTTCATTGGTTTGTTCAAGAGCATTTCTAAGTTTATTTTCTCCTGTTTCTGAATCTTGTAACTGTTTATATAACTTTTTAGATTGTTCTGAATAGGCACCTGTTTCTTTTACAGATTGCTCATATTCATCTCTCAACATTTTTGAGCGCTTTTCTGCGCCTTCAAGTTGGATTTCTAGTTTCTTTTTAGTAGCCGTTAACTTTTCTGTTGTGCTGGCATCTTTTCCCATCGCAGCAATATGATTTTTATATTCAGCTGCTGCAGTATTCATCACTTGATTAATCTCTTTGATAGTTTGAGCATATTGAACTTGTCCATCCATCTTAAAATTTAAGACAACATCTGTTTCTTTTGTAGACATTTATTTGCTCCTTTCTACCACCAAGGTGATTTATCTAGTGTTGTTGATTCTATTGGTTCAAAATCAGTATTAGATTCTAACCATTGTATATAGCTTTTAAGCCACAAGTTTGGACTTGATTTAAGTAAAAAATCAATATCCCACCCTAACAAAGTTATGGCGACATACAAATAAAAACTCCAAGGAGTACCTACTTCTTGGGAGTTTTCTTGTAATTTCGATTGTTTTTTCGTTTTGCTTTTTGAAAATCTTGTGGCCTCTTCGATTTTTTTAGGTCTTCCACCTGAAATGCTTGTCTTGTGAAAATTTCCATGCAGACAGAATAGATTGAAAGAACATCACCGCTCATTCCTAAGAAATTAAAAATTGTTTCTGAACTTTCATCAAGTCCACCTGTTCTAAGCATTCCGTAAATAAGAGAACGCATGATTTTAAGATCTGAAGATGCCAAGTTTGAGGATGTAATGCGCCCCTTACTCTTCTTGAGCATCTTATTCATATCTGCTTCAAATTGTGCGTAATCGCCGCCATAAATATCCGCAATATATTCCATGGTTTCCATTGTAAATGAAACAGGAAATTCTTTTCCTTTAATCATACAGACTGAAGTATTTTCCAGATTATCAATTTGAAAACCATAATCAGATAATTTTGCCATTTTTACTCACTTTCTACTTTTACTTTGTTTCTGGTGGATTTTTACTGTCTGAAACTACCTTATCCCATTGTGCTTCATCAAAGATTGGCACTGAAATAAATGTATCAACAGGGACATCAACTGCACTATCACGATTAGAATCATAACTTGCGTACATAATGTTGTTATTATTTAATCCTGTAGCAACAAGGTTAGCTGTCACATCGTCAATTTTAGTTTCTTCTTCTGCCGTAGTGTATTCTTCATCAACAACATTCGATAGTTGTGTTTTAGGATACCATACAGCTTTCTTCCCACCATTTTCAACATTACCAATGAATCCAAAAGCAAAATATGGCAGCTCACGAGCGTTGTTTTTCCCAAAAGTCACTCCACTTTTTGAAATTAATCCTTTCAACTCGTCCATTACTTCAATAGGAATCCCCACATGATCCAAGCCAATCTCATGTTTTGTCTCACGTGATACACGGCGAAACATCTTGCTTGATGCCCATTTTTCCAATTCTGAACCATTACCCTTAATTGCTAGCTTAGTAGCGATAGGCAATCGGACAATTTCTCCATATTCTGGCGGTGTCGAAACTGTTTCTCGAACAGTCATCATCGCAATGAGAATATCATCCAAACCTTCAAAGTAAAATACATCTTGTTTTCCCAAGTTACTTACCTTCCATTTCCTTTATTATTTTTTTAGTCATAATGTCCTCAACATTACTTTTTTGTTGTTGCCAAGTCCCTTCCACAAAATGTTGGGCTTTCATATTGACAGTACCATTCTCAACAAAGCGCCAATAGAAGGATGTATCTTCAAAATAAATAGTCACCTTATCATCTTCAACATCAACTTTTATATGGTCCTTCATGTGCTTCTTTTTCATCAACGACCGAGGAATATTTGGTAAAAGTTTATCAACAAAATATTGAGCTGCTTCGTTAAGAGATTCAAGTGTAACTTTTTGTGGATCAACTTGAGACAAACGACTCGTATAATCTAACATGTCTTGAAATCCATTATTATCTGTCAATATCTTCTACCACCCTTATTTGAGTATAAAAATTAGTTACCGTATCATCATTTTCATCCCCTTGAATACCATAAAAATCAGTATGAGGAATCTTTTTCAGAGCCTTTTCTAAAGTAATAAGCTCTTTTTCTGTACCTTTTGTGAATAAAGATACCTGGTATAAAGGCATTAATTTAGCTGTTTTACTAGAAGCTATCTTTTTTCCCATAGAAATATTTAAGTAAATAATATACGGATAGGAAACTCCTGGCGGAGCTTTCCCTCTAAATGTTTGTGGATTGACTGATTTTAGTAGTTTTATCAATTCATCAAAACTAATCGACATAGGCCAGACTTAACTCCATTTCTCTAGCATCCATATTTGTATAGATACGAACAATATTATATGAAATCCCTTCAATAGTGACTCCACTTTCTTTTTCAGTAATACTCTTGTCCAAGCGAATCTTAATCCGTCTTACAACATCAGTTTTAGCTTGTTGTGAAAGATATTTTTCTTGAGCAGTGATACCTATATCTTGATAAAAAATATCTCGTTTTTTTGTTATCTTTTTTATAGGTCTATCATCTTCATCAACATCCCATGACAATTGCAGCAAATCAGCTTTCCATCTAAGGTTGTTCGTTTGTCTCTTCATCTACAAAAGCCTCCTGAACAAAAAAAGGCGTCATTGCTTCTAACGCCTCACCTAATTCTTTTTCTGCAACTCTATACTCGAACATGATCCCAGCAACCATGATTACCAAGTACTCTGCTTGTTTTCCAGTTGCTTTTTTCACATACTTCTCAGCATTTTTAATATAGAGTTCTAAAAGAGAATCGTCCATTCCTTCTTCAAAATGAAGATGTGATTTGAGTTTTTCTACTAACGATGATTCTTCAATTTCCATCACTCACCTCCGCTAGTGATCACTTTCCCAATTTCATAACGATAAACAGTTGGTTCAAATTTAGAATATACAAGCTGACCATCTAGTAAATTATAAATTTGGAAACCAACACGGTTAGTTCCAGCATATTTCTCTACTAATTTTTGCATTTGCATTGCCCCAATAACATCTTGAATTTGGAATGATTTGAAATCACCGAAATAAAGAACAGGAATATCCGCAGCTCCTTTTTTATCTGCTGAATCGGTAAATTCCATTGGATATCCAACGAGTGAATTGCCGATACCACCTTCTGCTTGTGTCATTGGTCGAAGAAGCGGGAAACCATCAGATGTTTTCATTTTTTCGATTAAAGTTAGTGCAGCACGATTGATGATCCAACGTCCTTTTTTCATAACTTCTGTAACAGGTGTGTTCTTCATTTCAATAAGTGCATCGTAAAGCTTTTGACCAGCATCTGCTGCAGTAACATCTACTGCGACTGATGGCACAAATGGTACCGCCTTTTTAGCCAATGCACCTGAATTTTCATTTCCTGAATCGTCACCATTAAACATATAGTTTGTTTCTTTCCGAACATATGCTTTTTTAAGTTCATCAATTACAATAGTTTCAATCGGAGCCCCTGACATATTGAGCAGCTTTTTGGTAACAGTAGCTAAGGCATCAAATTCAGCAGGATTCAATAGAATTTCGTCAAATTCGATAGAAGTTTCTGAAATTTCATCATCTGAAGCTCGTTCTTTTTTATTAACGTTAGCTTCAGCTTTCTTCACCAAAACAGGATATTTAACATCGCCCTTCGTACGATTTACAGTACCGTATTTACGTAGAAGATTCTCTTCTTGCGCATAAGTGATGATTTCACTCGCAATGACTTCTGGAACTGTTACTGAACCATTCCCTGTCTCAATTCCTAATGATCGTGCTTCACCTTCTGAAATTTTACCTACAACAAAGTTAGCAAAAGCTGAACGAACTTCACTTTCACGTACCTTTGTAGATTTAGCATTACGTGTTGAAAGACCACTTCCGATAGCTGCTAAAGCAGCTGAACGTTGTTCTGGGGTCGCTGAACGATTTTCATCATCTGAACCACCTTGACCTTGACCATCACCGTCATCCCCACCATCTCGATTTTCATCATCTTGAGTATCATCATTGCCAGAATTATCAGATCCATCACCTGAACCATCATCTTCTAACTCTGCAAGTTGATCTGCGACATACTTAAGCTCATCATTAATTTGATTAATTTCTTCTTGAATTGTTGTTAAGTCTTCTGCACGTGTTTCTGGATTTTCAACTTGTGTACGAAGTTCTGTAAGACGTGCTTTGCTGCGATTTTGTAGTGCGATAAGTAATTTTTTATTCATTATTTCTCCTCCAAGAGATTATTTATTTTTTTAATTAAAGCTGATCTAGCTTCAATTTCTTTTCCAAAGTCTTTATCCCTAACCAATGAAGCTTCCGTATCTTCATATGCGGGAATAGAAACTACGGATATTTCAAATAGTTCAACTTCTTTGATAGTCCGAAGAGCTGGCTCAACTGAATAGTCCCATTCTTCATCTGTTACAAAAAAGCCAAATGAACATTGGTTGATGTCTCCCCTAGCCATACTTTCAGATAAGTCTCTGGCCACTGAGGTATTGGGCAATTCCACATTGAAGTTCAACCCTTTGTCATCTTCTTTTAGAGCCAGTGTTCCACTTTTAGTTCGCCCTAAAACATTGTTCCAATCATGATTAAAGAGAGCACGGACATCACCATTCTCTGATAAGCTTCTAGAAAATGCTCCTGGTTCAATCACTTCATCAAAATAACTCCCAATACGAGTTTTAGAATTAAAAACAGCTGCATATCCTTCAATAGACGTATTCTGTTCTTCATTTTCAGACCTAGTATTAAACTTCGAAATATCAAACGCTCTCGTTTCCTTTTTCTTTGCTATTGTTATCACCTCCTTTCAAGGAATCATCTGTTGCTTGCTTTTGACCAATTTTAGAAAGGTCATTTGAGATATAAATTGCCTGTGTCTCCGGTGTGTTTTGTTTAGGGAATCCTAACATCTCAGCCACATTATCTGGTGATGTAATCCCTGTACGAACAATGTTATAACCAATATTAGTTTTCGTGCTATAAGGAACAAAATCAAGAATATTAATTTTGAACTTCACTTTTTTTGAAGAACCTTTACCGAAAAAAAGAAGAGTTAAATGCTCTCCGAAATTTTTCATGATATGTTTAACTGCCTTATTATGGAGGTACATCATTCCTTTTTCAAGATCAGTTTTCAATAAGGAAGTATACGTATCAACGTTTACTCCTAAAAACTTACCTAAGTCTTTTTTATACACATTAAGATATGACAGTATTTTTTCATCTTCAATTGGACTTTTTAGTGTATCTATTGAATATCCTTTACCAAGTGGAATCATTTTTATTGTTCTTGATTCATCAATTCCCTCTAATTGATCAAGTATTGCCTTAATGAATTTTGATTGTCCTGAGTTTTGAGGGTTAATATGTGCATCTAGTTTAAGCATGAAAGCAAGTAGTCCGCCTTTGGAATATTTATCAGTCAATACTTTTTCAGCATTCATAACGCCATTTAAAGTATCTTTGCCAATATCCAAAATACCAACGCCTTCCAAATGATTTGTTCCAATGTTTTTTATATGGCGAATCATGAAAGATGGTATTTCTGTTCCATTGATCTTGAAATGCTCAATTAATTGATCATCAAGTTCAGTACTCACATTTGCAGCTAGATGTATTTGATCACCATCTAATACAGGAAATATTTCACCATGTAAAAGGTAACTATTCGTCATTAGTTTGATAAATTCAAAACTTGATAGGTAATTGTTTGGCTTACTCAAAATAGAAAGAACCTTATTATCTTTGATTTCTTCTCCCTTTTCATTTTCAATTACAATATCTGCTAATGCCACTTGGTTACTAATATCTTGTAAAAGCTCATATACATCGCTTGATGAAAGAATATTTCCATCATTAGAATAAACTCCACCATATCTGATAGAGTTTGAATACACATCTTCTACCCACCCTCGTTTTTCAGCTTGTTTAAAAAGGTAATTAGAAAATGCATCTCTAATACCCATAGCATCACCTCCTTTAGCGATAAATATCGCTGATTAATTCATCTATTGCATCATCGCTAATATCTTCAAGTAACATCATTGTTTCTTTATGAGCCACTAAGAAAGCAACAAAGCCATCAATTTTCTTTTTAGATTGTCTTTTTGATGGAGCTTTCATACCGTTGATATTAGTTACTACAACAACATTAAGTGCGCAATATACAAAAAGAGGATTATCTGTAAATAATCTCTTCTCATAAATAATACGTTCTGAGTCATCCAGCGGCGCATTAAGAACTGTTGGATATTGGTTGACTGCAACACTTTCAAGACCTAAATTTTCACATTTTTCAATAAGCTTTTGTGACATGGCTGGGTCATAGTTCAGCTGCTGCACATCATATAAATCCATACACTCAACAATATAATCAAAAATCTGATCTTGATTAATCATCTTTCCATCACAAAATGTCACAAAGCCTTTTTCCGATAAATCACGATACGGGACATTATCTTCTTTTTCCCTAAAATCAATATCTGCGTTTGGAATAAAGTACATTTGTTTAACTTTCAGAATTGCTTTTCCTGTTTCATCAAATGTAGGGAAATTCAAGCTAACACATGTTAAGTCAGTGGTTTTAGAGAGGTCAAGGCCAAGATAACAAGTTTCTCCGCTAAGATCACCTAAATCATCAACAAGTACATGTTCAACTTGTTCTTGTTCAAAATAATTATCTGCACTGTTAACAAAAAGATTTAAATGTTTAGATAAAAACTCAGCCTTAGAATGGGCTGAGCGCTTTGCTTTTTTAAATTCTGTTTCCAATTGTTCCATACTCACTGAAACTCCTATATTTGGATTGACCATTTCCCAAACTTTGCGATCTTCCCAATCAAAATTTTTGTTCGGTTCCCAAATCGCAACAAATAAAGAATCGTCATCATCATTTTCTAGAACATGTTTTGCATACTTGTACACTCGCATACCTACTGAGGACGAACCTTTACCCGCAGTTGAAACATTGAGCATCATAGGTTGTTCCCGAGCTATCTGAGCCGACTTTAAGTTGTCATACATGTCCATATTTTCTTGAGCATGTAATTCATCATTTAATACGAAGTGTGGGTTTTTACCTTCTATACCTTTAGTATTCTTACTAAGAACTTTAAATTTGTTCTTGTAAACTACACCATTAATCTTATACGTGTAAAGCGCACCACTCACACTTCCATTAACACCCTTATAGATTTGAGTGCCTTCTAATAGCTCTTCTGAGTTTTCAATTGTTTGGGCAATTGGTTCAGCAGCATTTTGTGCTTGCTCATAATCACTTGCGGCCGCATAACAATCTGCACCAAGTTCTCCCTCACCATACATTGCATAAAGCAAGGCACCTGCAGCAATCGCTGTTTTCCCATTCTTTTTAGGTACTTGAGTATAAGATTCACGAATTACTCGTACATCCTTACCATGCTCATTAGTGTGATACCAACCATACATATTGGAGAAAATAAACATTTCCCACAATTCAAGTTCAAGAAGATTTCCAGCTAATGGACCTTTCACATGTCGTACAAAAGATTGTACAAAATCAAGCATTTCATTCGCCCGATTAACATCAAACCAAATATCTTTTCTTTTTTGCCACTTCCTATAACGCTTGACTGCTTTTACTATTGAATTGGGATACTTGGATTTTTTACGCAAGACTTTTTTAGCATATAAATCTGCATAATTTATCCCAGGCTCAACAATCACCCTGAGTTTCTCCATTTATCACGATGCTTTTCTAAACTACTTACCGTTGACATGTGAGGAGTTTTTTCATCGTTTTTTTCAACTTTTGGTACAGTTTTGCGTTTATTCGTCATGCCTAATGCATCAAGCATTTTATTTTTCTTGTCGTTCCAAGTTTCGACATGTTGAGCCAAAGGATGTTTCATTTCATTTATGGCACCAGCCTTGTTCTCATGCAGTTTAGTAGGTGGGAATCCTTTATCTCTCCATTCCTCATACATAGATTTATAGATGATAAAAGCATCAAGATAATTCTCAATTAATGGATCTACAGATGGCGAATAGAGTTCTTCTTTTTCAAGTTTTTCTTTGATACTTTTTCGCTCTTCAATCCTTGCGGCTTCTAACTCTTCCAGCTTTTTCTTTTTGGATTTTCTCGCCATCTCACACCCCCTTTACTTTTTAAAATGTTGTGCAACTTTATTCATGACTCCTCCTACCCTATCCTCCAACGAAAAAATTTTTTTTATTTTGGATAGGGGGGCTATCAAGAAAAATAATTCGGAAAGACTTTTTTATCTTTATCTTCATTTTCTTCAATCACATGGCATTTAGGACATAAAAGCATTAAGTTATTTGGTTCAAGCTTAAGAAGCTTGTCTTGTTTGATAGGTATGATGTGATGGACATGCGCCTGTCTACCATGTACGAACCTACCACAACGTTGACAACAACCTTTATTTTCTTCATAAATAAATTGTCGCATTGCTTTCCATTCTTTCGTTCGATAGAATGGTTTGTTCTCATGGTGATAGATGTCTTTCTTCTTGCGTTGCCGTTTAGATCTGACATGCTCCTCACAGTACTTACCTTGGTTTATCTTATTGTCACATCCGTTGAAATCACAATATTTCATTGCAAGAATTCAAGGATTTCTTTTTTCTTTGTAAGTTCCTTTGGAATCTCTACTTTTATAGAAGCAGCATATTCTTTAAGTTGAGGAACACTCATACTATTAAGATTAATATCTTTTTCTTCTGGTTCTTCCTGTTTCTCTTGAACTTCTCCTACTTCAAAATCGGGCTCTTCACCATCGGCAACAAATAAAGTTCGCTTCTTATCAGAATCCCAAAATTCTGTTCCAGTAATTGTTTTTCTTACTTTTGAAATCATAAGCATTTCCTTTCAATATAAAAAGCCGATAGCTTTTGCTACCGACTTAGAGTAAGAATAATATAGGCACTCTTTGTTCACCAAGACTTAATTATTTGTGTTCTGCCAAATTATTCATGATACAAGTATATCACTAAAAACTAAGTCCTCCATTTCACTTTTGTACATTTTTAGCACGTTTTCGACACGTTTTTGGACACTGTTTTTTAGAGAACGTGTAACAGATTTACTTCTATGTCCTTTCTGAATCTGTAATAAATGAACTTTATTTGTCGAATGCTTAAGTATATTCCTTTATGTCTGAGGTCCATTTCAACCATGCTCCATGTCGCACCTCCGTAACCTAAATGCTTGAGCTTTATGATTTCTTTATTTGTTTGAATCAAGGGTTCGTACCATAAAGAGAACTGCTTGACAATCTCTTTCAATCGGATTAGTTCCTCGTCTTCTTCCATAGCTTCTCGGTTAAGTGTCTTACTCTCAGGCTCTGCTCCTCCACTGTAAGCAGTTCTGATACCCAAGTTATCAGACTTAGCCTTATACATGTAACTGCTCTCTATGGACTGAATACGAGCTTGTATGCGCCCGTTGACATAATCTCCTATAATTTTATTTAGCTTATCTGCCATGAATAAACTTCCTCCAATGTGTTATAATAAAAGAAGTTAATCCCTTTCATGAGCCCGTTCCAGCGGGCTTTTTTTGTTCAGATGTGATATAATTTTTGTATTAATGTTATACAGATGAGTAAGTACCAAACATAAAAATCGGAGAAAGAGCTTCCCAATAGTAAAGATTTTTTATTATTGAAAATTATGAAGTTCGAAGGAGCATGTCTATGCATACCTTATTAACTCTATTGCAACATCTAACTACAATTTGTGAAAACATTAATCCAATTCTAGATACGTTCATAATGTTTCTAGAAATTTATTTATTCATCTGTGAACATCTTAGTAAGTTAGGTAAAATTTAAAG
>OBXO01000822.1_pt1 | contig 19163 bp, 16 predicted proteins | sample 1501431 | NCBI WGS metagenome assembly OBXO01 (sample SAMEA2580163, study PRJEB22360) | human gut metagenome | biome: human gut; feature: human-associated habitat; material: faeces | place: Denmark | collected 2008/2010 | reverse complement strand
ACATGGGAGTCCGCCGGTGCTTAGCGAGGTTCCTCACGAGCTTAGCACTGTTGCGCACTCCAAAGAGTGCAAACGGTCCCCGCAGCAATTCATTCCGGCCGGATTCCCCCTTACGACAACCTACAATCCAGGGACGGAAGGCTCAGCCAGCCCCCCACACCACACCGAACATGGTCCGTTCCGTACGCATCCCCCATTCTCAACTAAAATCCACCACATCAATCCATCTCATAAGGAATTCCTTTTCCAGTTCATTATTCTTCGTAAGCTGTGCCGCCGCCACAATAGGGAGCCACTGTTCGACATACTGTCTTGCCGTATCACTCTTCCTGCAAAAAATTTTAAGGTATAAATCCGCTTTTTTCTGATCTTTTAATGCAAACAGAAGGTAGGTCATAGCCGCATCCGCGCTTGCGTTGCCCTGGGTTGCGTGGGCCCAGTCAACGATTGTCTTCTTACCGTCCTCACTGCAAATAACGTTGCTTGGATTGAAATCTCCATGGCAGAGTTTCACATGCTTCGGCATGCTTTCCAGCCGGGTCAGCAATTCATACCTCGTCGTCGCGTCCAACTCTTTCAGACCGTTAATCTGGCGGGAAAGCTTATCCTTCAGCTTATTCAGATGAGGCGATGTTTTGCCGTGCATTTCCAGTTGAAGTTCTACAAATTCCTCCATATAGGCATCCAGGTTCTCCGGGTGTTCTTCCATCAATTCTTCCAGAGTCTTACCCGGCTGATATTCCACCAGCAGCGCCCATTTCCCATCTATCTGCGTCACTTCCTTAACTCCCGGAATCCGGAGTCCGGCTGCCTCAACTCTCGCAGTATTCAATGCCTCATTAAACACATCGGCCTTGGGATGTGTCTTTTCAAATATTTTTACAATACCCGCTTCCGTTTTATACACTTCTTTGTATGCGCGCTTCACTATCAGATTTTTATTTTCCAGCTTCATTCTTATTCCCTCCCGGCATCACTGTTTACACTGAACCTATTTTCCATAGTAGCATTTCAGATAAATCTCTTTGATTTCTTTCATCAGAGGATATCTCGGGTTTGCACCGGTACACTGGTCATTAAATGCCTGTTCCACCATCTCATCCAATGTATCCAGGAAGTATCTCTCGTCTATGCCATATTCCCTGATTGTCTTTTTGATGCCGATCTTTTCCTTCAGCTCTTCCAGTTTTGCCAGGAAGTTTTCAAATACCTCTTCATCCGTGCTTCCTGCACAGCCTGCGAATCTTCCCAGCTCAGCATACCGCTCCAGCGCGTGGGGGTACTGGTACTGGGAAAAGGTTCCCATCTTCGTCGGGACGTCATCCGCATTATAGCGCATCACTTCTGTCAGAATCAAAGCGTTGGCGACGCCGTGGGGCAGGTGATGGAAAGCGCCGAGCTTATGTGCCATGGAATGGTTCAGTCCAAGGAAGGCATTGGCAAATGCCATTCCCGCCAGACAAGAGGCGTTGGCCATCTTTTCTCTGGCCGTCGGATCCCCGGCTCCGTTCTCGTAGGCCGACGGCAGATAATCGAATACCATCTTCACTGCCTTCATGGCCAGTCCGTCGGTGTAATCAGATGCCATAATCGATACATACGCTTCAATGGCATGCGTCATAACATCGATTCCGGATGCGCTTGTCAGCCCCTTCGGCTGCATCATCATATTGTCCACATCCACAATCGCCATGTTCGGGAGAAGCTGATAATCGGCCAGCGGCCATTTTACTCCCGTCTCAGCATCCGTGATGATGGCAAAAGGCGTAACCTCGGAACCTGTACCGGAGGATGTGGGAATTGCCACAAAGTATGCCTTCTTCCCCATTTCCGGGAAGGTATAGACACGTTTGCGGATATCCATAAAGTCCATCGCCATATCCTCAAAATCTGCCTCGGGATGCTCATAGAGAACCCACATGATCTTGGCGGCATCCATCGCGGAACCGCCGCCCACGGCGATAATCGTGTCCGGTTCAAATGCGGTCATCTGGGCCGCACCCTCTCTTGCGCACTGCAGCGTTGGATCCGGAGCCACTTCGAAGAAGCAGGTATGCTTAATTCCCATCTCATCCAGCTTCGCCTCGATTGGCTTTACATATCCGTTATTATACAGGAAGCTGTCTGTCACCATAAACGCCTTCTTCTTATGCATAATCGTACCCAGTTCATCCAGCGCCACCGGCATGCAGCCCTTCTTAAAGTAGACTTTCTCAGGCGTTCTGAACCACAGCATGTTTTCTCTCCTCTCCGCAACGGTCTTAATATTTAACAGATGTTTTACCCCTACGTTCTCCGATACGGAGTTTCCGCCCCAGGAGCCGCAGCCCAGTGTCAGGGAAGGAGCCAGTTTAAAGTTGTAGAGATCTCCGATTCCGCCGAAGGAGGAGGGGGTATTCACAAGAATACGGCAGGTTTTCATTGCGGCGGCATGCTTTGCCATCTTTTCCGTTTCCGCAGGATGCACATAGAGGGACGCCGTGTGGCCGTATCCGCCGTCTGCAACGAGCTGCTCCGCCTTTGCAAGAGCTTCGTCAAATGTTTTTGCCCGGTACATGGCAAGGACAGGAGAAAGCTTTTCATGGGCAAATTCTTCTGAAATGTCAACGGATTCCACCTCACCGATTAAAATCTTCGTATTTTCCGGTACATCCACACCAGCCAGCATTGCAATCTCATAGGCGGATTTTCCCGGAATCCCGCTGTTTAAGGCGCCGTTAATGATAATGGTCTTGCGGACTTTATCAAGCTCCTCTCCTTTTTTCAGGAAATAGCATCCGCGGTATTCAAATTCCTTTTTTACTTCATCATAAACGCTGTCCATTACTGTTACGGACTGCTCCGACGCGCAAATCATTCCGTTATCAAAGGTCTTGGAGTGGATAATGGAATTTACCGCCATCTTCACATCCGCCGTGTCATCGATGATGACCGGTGTGTTTCCTGCCCCAACTCCCAGTGCAGGCTTACCGGACGAATAAGCCGATTTTACCATACCGCCTCCGCCTGTCGCCAGGGTGATATCCGCCTCCCGCATTACCATATTGGTAAGCTCCAGGGACGGAACATCGATCCAGCCGATGATTCCTTCCGGCGCGCCTGCCTTTACCGCTGCTTCCAGAACGACTTTTGCGGCCGCTATCGTACAGGCCTTCGCAGCCGGATGAGGGCTGATAATAATGGCATTTCTTGTTTTAAGACAGATTAGGGTTTTGAAAATTGCAGTCGAGGTTGGGTTTGTCGTCGGAATAACGGCTGCCACCAATCCGATTGGTTCGGCAATCTTTTTGATACCGTAGGCAGGATCTTCTTCAATCACACCGCAGGTCTTTGTACTCTTATATGCATTATAGATATACTCTGCCGCGTAATGATTCTTGATGATCTTATCCTCCACAATACCTCTGCGTGTTTCCTCTACCGCCATTTTTGCAAGGGGGATACGCTGTTTGTTAGCCGCCATTGCCGCCTCGTAAAAAATCTTGTCTACCTGCTCCTGTGTGAAGGCTGCAAACTTTCTCTGCGCTTCACGCATAGCCTGCATTTTTGCTTCCAGCGCTTCCACGCTGTCTACGATTGCGGGTACTGCTGCTTCTTTCCTTTTCGCCATTTCAGTTTTCCTCCTGTAATTGTAAATTTTTCCTATGGCTATAGTATACCGCATTCGTTAAATAATTGTCAATAACTTTTTGATAATAAATTAACAATATTTTGTATTAAAGATTCAGGGCGGGATTCTTTCCCGAAACCGCATCTGCGCATTTTCATGCATATTGCCGTCCGTTTACTGCTCTCCCGGAAATTTACTGTAGGAATCCAGAAGCATACCACAGAGTTTCTCTTTTCCCATCTGCTGCAGTTCTTCCATGCTCTCAGCCCTGTTCCATGAAAAAACCGCTTTCTGTTTTTCAAGACTGCCATATACCGTATCGGCTATGCCGTCATACTGGTCTGCAGTGATATTCTTTCCCTCTCTGTCCGTACAGTCGGTCATCTGTTTCTCATTTTCAAAAACAGTTGTCTTATATGCCAGATCATTTTGAACTATTTTCCCGTTTTCAAGCGATACGGCTCTCTTATTTTCATAATACTCTTTGCCGTTCCTGATAATATCATCATAAATATAATAGTATACTTTATTCTGAGCATCGTAATATACAGGTACTGAATCCACAATAATATCGGCCTCGGAATGCCCTTCCATCCTGTTTCCTTCCACTGCCGTGAGGCCGTCAAACGTATCATTCACCTCAAAATAATCACTGTATGTGTAAAGGCCGGTCCCCTGGCAGCTGGATACTATTAGCTCCAGCCTTCCGTTGCGGTCCATATCAGTCACCGTGAAAAAATAATCAATGCCTTCGCTGTTCATTGTCCCTGCCCACAGTTCCAGGCTGTCAGCCAGAAGTTTTATCTGTTTTTCTACATCGTTTCTCTGTATGCCGGACTCCATATTCTCAGATTTATACCTGGCAATCCCCTCCATAACCAGATTAATGCTGCCGTTGTAATGATTCTTCTGCAGAAATTCCGTCAATGACCCCTGCTCTAAAGAAAATTCTTTCTTTCCTCCGACCTGTGTATAAAGCCGCACTTCATTATAGCCTGGCTCCGTGCTGCCTTGCCGGGAATACTCATTAATGATGATGATATCCTTTTTTCCGTCGACATTATAATCCTTAAATGAAACGGCCGCGACTTTGATAAACTTCAGAGATGGACGGCGGTTATCCTCCGTCATTCCCGGTAAGTCAAAGAGCGCCTTCCCGTCCTTTAGCAGTTTAAAGTACACATCACCGTCACCCGCCTCATTCTCTTTTGGCAAAAATGCGGCAAAGGTCACTTCCCCCCAGCCGTCCAGCGTTACATCAAATGTCTGATCTTCAATCTGCTTTCCTGTTGTCTCCTGCTGCGTACCGTCATCTCCGGTATTCCCGCTTCCGTCATCAATTTTTATCAGTCCTTCGCTGCTGTTCTTTGCAGCCGCACCGCTCCCGTCCTGCGCTCCTGCTCCGATTTCAGCTTTTTTCGCACAGCCGGACATCAGCCCGAGCAGGACCGCCAGACTTAATATTGTCAATTTTCTTTTCATATCTGTTTCTCCACCTCTTATCCCTTGTTACTATTCAAAGCCACGCTGAAAAGCACGGTTCTGCGAACAATAACTATCTATTACCTCATGTATTGCTGCAATTTCAATATAGTTCATTGCAGTTATGATTACAACTTAAGAATTATTACGTTATTATTCACAGGCAGTATGATGCAAGGCGTTTATTTCACGGACCGGTTAAAGAGCGGTTCCTTTGACCGGCACCGTCAGTTTCTCCATATTCACCCCTTCAAGCCTCAGCAGCCACATCTTTTTTTCAATTCCGCCTGCATACCCCGTCAGGCTGCCGTTGGAGCCCACTACCCGGTGGCAGGGAATAATAATTGAAATCGGGTTATGTCCGACCGCTCCGCCCACCGCCTGCGCGGACATTCCGGGCTTGTTAAGTTTGACCGCCATCTTTTTGGCAATCTCTCCGTAGGTGGTTGTCTCTCCATAAGGAATATCGCAGAGAATCTTCCAGACCTCCTGACGGAACGGTCTGCCGGCGGGAGCCAGGGGAAGCTCTCCGATTGCCGGATTCTGTCCCGAAAAATAGCGTTCCAGCCAGTTCACGGTCTTTTCGAATATGGGTAAGTCATCTTTCTGTGCCATTTCCCCATTAAGTGTACCGACAAAATACTTTTGGTTTTCCAGCCAAAGCCCTGCAAGGGCCGTACCATCGGAAGCAAGTGTGATTGTACCAACGGGAAAACGGCACGTCGTTTCATAATACATCAGATAATCCTCCTTTTATAATGAATTCCAAAGACTGATTGTGACATAGCTGCGCCATGGCCTCCATGCCTCTGCCATTTTATACATTTCTTTTGACGTACGGCTTCCAAGGACTTTCTTTATACCGGTGTCCGTCTCAAGAAATGCATCCGTCCACTGCATGGTCCGCATCGCAATGTACTGCGCCGTCCAATTTCCGATTCCCGGTATTATCATCAGCTTTTTCATCTCCTCCTCAGGATCGGCACAAAGGCCGAAATGAATTTCTTTACGGCTGACTGCCCGGGCCAGTTCAAGAATTGTCCGGGAACGCCGGACGGTGATGCCTAACGGCCCAAGGCTGCTTTCGGCCGGGCCTCTCAGGGCAGAAAAAGTTTCAGGGCCGGGAAAGAGATGCGTTAAACCAGGTATTCCTGTCTTTACCGGGATTCCATATGCTTTTGTGAGCCTTCCCGCCAATGTGCCTGACCCCTTCACGGTAATTTGCTGACCCAGGACGGCCCGCACTGCCATTTCAAATGGATCGAAGCAGCCCGGCAGACGTGTACCGCACACACAAAGTCCCGGACGAATGTCATTCATCGTGGAGAGCGCCTGATATATGACTTCCGGATCACAATACAAATCAAACATCTGCCGTACTTTTGCCAGAACCTGCGGCAGCACGCCGGGCAGTGTGTCACTGATTGTGACACTTAAAACGTTTTTTGACGGAATGTCTGCTACTTTAATCCATCCGCAGACCGATTCTCCTTTTGCTGTGACTATGCGTACGGTCCGCCAGTATGTCTGTTCTTTTACTAATTCCACACCCGGGATAGCCCGGGCGGCGAGAAACCGCAGAATTTCCTCCCATCGGTACGGCGGCCGGTATCCCAGGCAGACCGTGATGCCGCCGTCCGGCTTTTGTTCCCCCGGAATCCTCTTTTTCAGAGCTGTGGGGGAAAGGTGATATTGCTGTTTAAATGCGTCGTTGAACCTGCGGAGACTGCCGAACCCTGCCGCCATTGCCACATCAATCACCGGAAGCATTGTATCGGTCAGCATGCTTTTTGCCAGAAGCAGCCGGCATGTCTGAAGATACCGGACAGGCGGTACATGAAATTCCGCCATAAAGACGCGGCGCAGATGGCGGCTGGTACATCCCAGGGATTGGGCTAATTCCTCCAGACTCTGGCCGGTGCCGCAGTTTTCTTCTATCATCCTGGCCGCCCTCCGGGCAAGTGTGGCCGCCGCGTCCGTTATTGATATACCGGGCGCAAGCTCCGGCCTGCAGAGCAGGCAGGGGCGGTATCCGGCCTGCTCTGCTTCGGCTGCCGTGGTAAAAAAAGTACAGTTCTCCGCCTTTGGCTGCCTGGCCCTGCACACCGGACGGCAATAAATTCCCGTGGATTTAATACCTACAAAGAAACGGCCGTCAAATCTCGCATCCTTTGCTTTAAATGCCGCATACAATCCCCTGTCCTGATCCGTCATATCTTGTCCTTTCTTTCTGCAGTGAACGCAGAATCCATTGATGTGCAGATAAAATGTCTGCTTTTTCAGTCATTATATCATACAATCCGTCAAATACCGGCTGTTTTCGGACATGCAAAGAAGATTTAAGCAGGTGAGGACGCTGCCGGGACGGCCAGCGGACGGGGTGGTGGGGTGTGTATATAAGTCTTTCGTCCCGGGGAAGTGGCATTACTGGATGGAAAAGGAGATACTGCGGTTTTTGTTTTCGCAGGGCGGTGCCGGAGAGAATGAAATCCGGAAGGACGTTCATTCTCTCCTTCTCCGCGGGAAGATATCGACAGTATCTCCTTCTCCCGGCAGGTTTTCGCCGGGACGAAAGGCTCATATCAGCTGTGAATGGCAACAGATTCTGCAATCATATCAATAATAACGTCTTGACACCCGACACCCAAACATTTAAAATTATTCTCTAAATAACGCAGACATAACAGCCTGCAAATTCACTCGGAACACAATGCCTGATATGGAGTATTCATTATGTTAGAACAAGATTTGATTACCGCCTCTGCGGAGGATGATATCATCTGCGCCGCAGCCTACGCAGGTGAGGAGCTTGCCGCCAGGACATTTAAAACAGATTTCCAGAGAACCTCTTTTACATCCTGCCGCTTCGCAGGCTGCGACTTCAGCGGCAGCTCTTTTTTCGATACGAGCTTTACGAACTGCGATTTTTCCAACAGCCGGTTCAGCGGCTGCTATTTTAAAAATTGCAGTATGAACGGCTGCAAGGGGGATGGCTGTGATTTCAGCCAGAGTACCTTTATCGCCTCTGTCCTGGAAAAAGGCACCTATTGCTATGGAAATTTTTCAAATACATTATGGAAAGATTCTTCCATTGTCCAGGCAAAGCTCTGTATGGCCTACTTATCGGACAGCAAGTTCAAAAAGCTGAAATTTGACCAGGTGGACCTCACCCAGGCCGAATTTTTCCATACATCATTAAAAGGCGTCGATTTGTCCGGCTGTCTCATTGAAGGCATCACTGTCTCAGAATCCTTCAGCGAACTGCGCGGGCTTAAAATCGACGCCTCACAGGCACTTGATATTGCATTACTACTCGGTGTAAAGATATAACCGGAATTTTTGTTTCACGGCATATCGGATTGTTCCTTCCGCAGAAGACTGCATGCAATCACTCCGCCGTACTCTCCGGCCTTTACCCTGATTGTATAAATACCGCTTCCTAATACAGTCTTTAACTCTCCCCGTTTCCCCGGCTCCGCCCCGGTTTTGCTTGCGCCGTCCATATGTTCCGGACGTTCGATGCCCATACCTGCGGCCTCCTGGCCATTCTTTGTAATGCTGATATCGGCGGTGCCTCTTTTTCTGATATATTCTACCAGTATCATTCCTTCTCCGCCCAGAGGCACGGTAAAACTCTTCTGTACGGAGGCGCTGATATTCTCATCTTCAAGGCGCATCAGTATTTTTCCGTCCTCCCCCAAATAGCCGAGTTTCTTCACCAGGCCGATTACCGGACCGGTTCCGTACAGAAGAATGGCTGCTGCGGAAATAAACAGTATGACTCCGGATATAATTCTATTTTTTTTCATTTTATACCATCCATCCTCTCCCCGGCGTCTGAGCCGCCGTTTATAAACCGCCTCCATGGCACCGGACCGGACTGCCGCCAGTAAGCTTACGCTCTAGCTTATAATCTTCATATAAACCCGGGAGGTCATCATATAGACCGCACAGTAGGCTGCGGCGAACACTCCGAAGGTTCCTGCCGTACACCAGGCGAACAGTTTTACATTCGTCATATTCATCAGTGCCAGAAGCCTTGCAATCATTGGAAAAGCAAACATTATATGGACACCCGGCGCCGCCAGCGGCAGAAAGAACATCATCAGTATCTGGGAACGGATGGAGCTTCGTATCTCAGCTTTTGACAGTCCTACCTTCTGCATGATTTCAAAACGTATCTTATCGTCATATCCTTCTGTAACCTGTTTATAGTAGATAATCAGGACCGTCGCCATGATAAAAATGGCTCCTAGGAAAATTCCAAGAAATAATAATCCTGCATGGAGCGAAAAATAGAATCCCCACTCTTCCGCTGCCGCCTCTCCTCTTATGGGAACGGCAAGCTCCTTCATTCTGTCCATGATTTCCGTATAAGCCTGTACCTGCATCTCCCCGCTGCCATCCAAATCTGTATTCCCCGCTCTACAGCACCGTTCAACTGCATATCCATCAAAACCAGCTTCTTCATTTCCTCCATATCGGAAAGAATCACATAAAAGGTCCCGTAGGAACCAAAGGAGCTGCCCGTGTCCCAATGCTGCGCCTCTCCAGGTGGAACTGTCCATATTTTCTCTTTCTCCCTATCCTATCAGATAACCGCTTCCTTTTTTTGTAGTTATAAAGTCAGACAGCCCTGCCTGCTCCAGTTTTTTTCTGAGCCTGGTGATATTGACTGTCAGTGTATTGTCATCCACGTAGCTGTCCGACTCCCACAAGCGTGTCATCAGGACATCACGGCTTACAATTTTTCCTTTGCTTTCCAGCAGGACCATCAATATCCTGTGTTCGTTTTTAGTCAGCTCTATCTTTTCACTGCCAAACGTCAGGGTCCCGTCGTCGCAGTTGAAAACCGCTCCCCTGTGTTCAATCAGCCGGCTCTGTCCCGCAAAATCATACGTCCGCCGGAGCAGGGCCTGAACCTTCGCCGTCAGCACCGTGAGATCAAAGGGTTTTGCGATAAAGTCATCGCCTCCCATATTCATCGCCATCACGATATTCAGGTTATCGGAGGCGGAAGAAATAAAGATCACCGGCACTCTGGAGACTGCCCGGATCTGACTGCACCAGTGGTATCCGTTATAAAAGGGCAGCGATATATCCAAAAGTACAAGCTGAGGCTCAAATGACGTAAATTCCCCCAGAACATTTTCAAAATTTTCCACCGTCTTAACCATCCCCAGGTTTCCAAATGCTTTTCCAAAGCCGATGCTATTACCGCATCATCTTCTACAATGAGAATCCGGTACATATTATTGCCCTCCTCCGCCGCGCTTTATCATCTACCTTGAACCGTTCCCTTACTCCCTATTCCCGCCACGGCACCTTCTGAAAATGTCTCGGCCATCACCGTCAGCACCAGTCCCCAGGAACCCACGGCGCGGAGAGAGTAGGAGAAATCGGAATTAAAAAATTCTTGCAGCCACTCGGTATTCCAGAGCAGAATCGTAAAAACGCAGGCAAAAAACACCTGATACAGGATATCAAATCCGGTCACCTCTTCTTTTTTCTCACCCAGAAAAAGCACCAGCGGCAGGGTCAGGTAGATAAGCGTATAGGAGCCGCTCCAGACCGGAAAGAAAATCATGATTCCCGACAGCAGCACCATCTTTTTCCAAAGCGCTTTTTGCAGGAGTACACAGCCGCAGGACAGCAGGAAGAAAAGAACCGACACCACCCTGCCGGCAGCCAGCAAAAACGGCAGGGACATCCCCATTTTCTGTCCGATAAAAACCGTCGCGTAGGTAGCGCTTCTCAAATCGCCGAGGACAATTTCATTGCTGATCGCCTTAAAATTATAAAGCAGCACCGGGATTTTCCCGAAGCCTCCAAAGAAGATAAACGGAAAGAAAACCAGGAAAAGGCCATAAACCGTAAGTCTTGCAGCCTCCTTCCATCTCCTCTCCTGCAGATACAGAAGACCAAACACGGCAGGATACAGTTTAAGCCCGGCCGCCACTGCCAGCAGCAGGATAGCCGCCTCCCTCTTCCATGCCTCCTTTGAATCCTTCAGGGCCGTAAAACCAAACAGCAGAAGGAGGACAATAAAAGCGGAATTCCCCCGCTCATAAAGTCCGATAAAAGGCGCCGACAGCAGGATAATAAACAAGAGCAGGCACTGCTCCTGCCGTTTTTTCTCTCTCAGGAAATACTGAACCATAAATACCAGGGCCACCACCAGTACCGCCGTATACGCCACATACAGATTCAGGCCAAACAGGTTGTCCCTTACCGCCCTGTTTCCCGGGCCTTCAATCGCGCTGGCCGGAATGAATTTGCCCAGAAAGTAGTAGAGTACATAGGCAAGCGGCGGAAAGCTGGCATAGATGCTGCTGTCATAAACATGAGCCCTGTCCCGGACGTACCAGATGTGGTTGAAAAAGTCCATAAAATAATCGTGTCCGTAATAAAAGAATGACCGGAATGTTTCACCATTGGTCTTCAGTATCAAAATAAATGAAATAATAAATCCCAGTAGGCTGAGAACGTAAAAAAGATTCTTCCTCTCTGTCATGTCTGGTTACCTCTCTTATCTTTATTTTAGGGCATAAAAAGCGAAAACACCTCGCGGAATACATCGTGGCTGATCTGTTACCAGTAACATTCTATCTGCTATTATACAAACCGATCCGTTTTGTTGCAACCTTCGCTGCAAATGCCCTGTCATGCTCGACAAATATCATAGCCAGTCTATGCGCCAAAATCAACTCCTCTATCTGCATCCTGGAAAAGACATCAATAAAATTCAGCGGTTCATCCCATATATAAAGATGGGCCTGTTCACAAAGGCTTTTTGCAAGCAGAACCTTCTTTTTCTGCCCCTCGCTGTAATACTGCATTTCCTTAGAAAAATGTTCCCTTGAAAAGTCGAGTTTTCTGAGGATAGCCCGAAACAGCGTGTCGTCCAATCCATTTTTGCCGGTAAATTCATCAATACTGCCAAAGAGCCAGGAGGTATCCTGGGAGACATAGGAAATAATCAGTCCGGACGCAGTCTCCATCTTTCCGGACAGAATGCCGGGAGCATCCTCCGTGCCCAGAATCGCTTTAATGACCGATGACTTACCTGAACCGTTTCTTCCGTCCAGAACCACCCGGTCTCCCGCTTTTATTTCCAGAGACAAATGTTTGCAGACCGGAATATTTTTTGGAAGATACCCCAGTGTGACATCCTCCATTGCCACAAGAAGCTGCTTATGGTGACGAAGGGGGATAATCTTAAGGCTCTCCGCTGTCTCCACATCCTTCAGCAGCTTTTCTTTATCGGAAGCTGCCTTTTCCATCCTGTTTTCCGCTGATTTGGAACGTTTCATCATCTTTGCGGCCTTATGTCCGATATAGCCGCGGTCGGGTCTCAGCCCTCCCGTTCTCGTGCCTCTTTTCGTCTTTTCCACCGCGTCGGACCAGCGCTCCGCTTGTCTGGCCGCCTCTTTCAGCCTGCCGATTTCCTTCTTCAGCTTTTCGTTCTCCATGGCTTCAAACTCATCTCTTCTTTGTTTATTATCCCACCAGCTTGTAAAATTTCCCTGAACTACCTCTATCGTATTCTTATTCAGGGATAACACATGATCAATGCACTCATCCATAAACACTCTGTCGTGGGATACCAGGATAAATCCCTTCTTTCTATTCAAATAACGGCTGACAGCCCTCCTTGCCTCCGTATCAAGATGGTTGGTTGGTTCATCTATCAACAGAAAACTGTGTTCCTTCAGGAATAAAACGGCCAGCATCACCTTGGTTCTCTCACCGCTGCTGAGCGTTTCAAAGGGGCGGTAAAGAGCCTCCGCATCCATCTCCATCAGATTCATCTCCCTGAGCAGCTTCCACAGCTCATAGTCCGGATAAAGCTCTTCCACGATATCGATCGCTGGTCTGCTCTTATCCCGGACGGCAAAAGGAAAATATTCAAATTCCACCGGAGCCGATATCGTCCCGCGGTACTCATATTTTCCCATCAGGAGATTTAAAAATGTGGTTTTCCCTCTCCCGTTCCTGCCGATAAACCCCAGCTTCCAGTCCGTATCGACCGAAAAAGAAACATCGTTAAAAATCTCTTCATAACTGCCTTCATAATAAAATGTCAAATGATTTACCTGTATTTGTGCCATTCTTCCATTCTCCCTTTCGAATAACCGCTATACCACAGGACATACCTTCCTGTGAAACGCTAACCTGTTAACAGAGTTCTTTTCTGTTAAACAAAAAGGATGCAAGAATATTCCTGCATCCTGTATATCGGTTCCGAAAGCCGGCCGGGCCGGTACCCGTCAGGCCCTTTACGGCCCAGACAGCGGACAGCACATATCCCGGAATTTATTCCGACGGAAAATGCGCTTTAATATATTCAAAGATAAAAGGATATATATTCTTGCATCGCATGAAAACCGCACTGCAAACAGCAAATACGTCTCCCGCCGTTCAGACAGAAGCAGCCGTATCCGCATGATGCTTATCCGCACAATCTGCATGCTGATTATTAAATTCATTATCTGCAAGAATACATCTTCATCCTTTCATCTCCCATCTCGTTAACTGAACCATATGTCTGGTTCAATACCTTCTATTTGGTTCAATTGTTACTATAACAGTTGAAAAGCCGTATGTCAACTGCTAAAGTATCAGCCGGGTTTGAGGCTACTGAGGACTAATTGGAGATTTAACTGAGGCCCGGAGGACGCGTCCGCTGGCCGTACCGGCGGCGTCCTCACCTGCTTAATTAACCTCCATTAATTTTAACTAAATCTTAACACCTTTTATTTATGTTTCGATGTATAATCTGACTTATCATCATGTGAATGGAAAAATATGCCAGAAGTGAATAATTATGCATATCCTACAACAGGGCGGCGTACCCTCACGTCGTCCTGTTTTATTCGTCCGCAGGGCGCTTCCTGCCGGTTTCTCACAGGTGTATCGCATTCGTCCAGGCGGTTCTCCCGTACCGGTCGCTTACCTGGACACGGATATACGCCTCATCTCCCCGCAGCTCGTATTCCCCTCTCTGCAATGTTCCCTTATAGCTCCCACAGTCAGGGCCCGGCCGTCATTTATATGGTTTCCCGCGATAAAGTCGATTCGGTAAACAGGTGAACACTCAATCCAGGCAGTTTGGTCAACTACTTTTCTAAAGTTTTACCCTGGCTTTACCTTCCCTTGTTACTGTTTACAGTTCTTCTGGAATGCACAGTTCTGCAAACAGTAACCTGCTCTTTTCATCAGACTGAGTTATCGGAGAGTGATCAGTTCGAGAAGCGACCGGAGGGGGGCCTACCCTGGGCTGCGTCATTTCCGGCATCTGCCTGTCAGTCACCCTGTACTGCCTGTTCGGCCGGCTCTTAACCTTTACAGGAAGCTCTGAGCTGAATCTACACCCGGATATTGATACGGGAGCCGTAATTCTTTTTCTGTTATCCATGCTGTTTCTGCGCAGAAAAAAGACCGGTCCCGTCTTTCTGATGCTTCTGACCGGGACCGCCGGACTGTTTTTGTAAATACGGGCTGTTTTTTACTCTGGATTCTCAGGCAGGGAGAATAGAATAGACGGCCAGGCGAAACGGCCTTTACTCCGTCTGCGTCCGCTCGCCGCCGTCTGCCTTCTCCTGTTTCTCGTTTCCGGTTCAGGAAGCTGGTATCTCTGGACAAAGCCGGTATCCTATTTAAGCGTTGATATCAATCCTTCTGTCGAGCTGTCCCTGAACCGTTTTAACCGCGTAACTGTTCACACAGTTGTGTTCCGCGATGCACAGCCATTCTTTAAAGAAATTTAAGTTGTATTTTACTCCTTTCTGAAATACAATAGAACAGCATGTGTAAAGGAGAAAAGGAGAAAAGAGCTTATGGATTTTATCGAAGTAATAAAAGCCGTTATTCTGGGCATTATTCAGGGAATCACCGAATGGCTCCCAATCAGCAGTACGGGACATCTTATCTTATTTGACAACATCTGGCCGATGGCCTCCAGCCCCGAATTTTTCGAAGTGTTCAAGGTGGTAATCCAGTTTGGCTCCATCCTGGCCGTTCTGGTTCTGTTTTTTGATAAACTGAATCCGTTTTCACCAAAAAAAGGATACAGAGACAAAAAAGAAACCTTTGATTTATGGAAAAAAGTGGTTGCAGGATGTATCCCCATCGTTATCGTGGGTCTTCCTCTTGATATGGTTCTGGAGGATTATTTATCGGGCGTCTATGTCATTGCCGCAACACTGATTTTATATGGAATCGCTTTTATTGTGATTGAGAGCAGGGCGTCGGTTCCATCCATGAATACCCTGCAGGATTTAACTTATAAAACTGCTTTTTTTATCGGCTGCTTCCAGGTTCTCGCCGCAATTCCCGGGACATCGCGAAGCGGCGCAACGATACTGGGGGCCGTGCTTTTAGGATGTTCCCGCTATGTAGCAAGTGAATTTTCCTTCTTCCTGGCAGTACCGGTCATGGCCGGGGCCAGCGGGCTGAAGCTGTTGAAATACTTCCTCAAAGAAGGTATGTTCTCAGGCCCGGAATGGTTTCTGCTGATAATCGGAACCCTGGTATCCTTCATCGTGTCCATCTTTGCGATCCGGTTGCTTCTGGGCTACATCCGAAACCATGATTTCAAGGTGTTCGGTGTATACAGGATTATACTCGGTATTGTCGTGATTGTATATTTCACGTTTCTTGCCTAGAGCGTGTTTGCGTTTATATAACTTACCCCCATACAGATAAAAAGCATATCCCCGCAGCGATAATGGATCCGCGCTGCAGGGATATGCTTTTTATTCGTTTATTATTTATTATTGTCTGGATTGAATTTTCAGCTTTCCGCTGCCTCCAGTTTCTTCAGGAACTCCTCCGCAAAGCTCTGTGCCGCATCGAACCGTTCATAGAACTGCCCATAAAACGCACGCTCCGGCGCATAAGGCAGCATATAAAAAAGTTTCAGGAGATACATGCTGATTTCTTTTACGGCGCTTTCTTCCGGCCTCTTTCTGACCGCGTCCTGGAGCTTTTTAATAAAATAATGCCAGTCCGCAATAAACTGCTCATACTGTTTTACATCCGGCGTATCAATCCATTTACGGACCTTCACCTTGCCCCGGTTCTCCCGTCGGCATTCATTGACCTGGAGAAAATACCGGAAGCTTCCGTTTTCATAGAAACGGCCCAGCGGGAAAAGCCGGCAGATTCCAGGCCGGAAAGGATGGATACCGCAACGCCCTCTTTCATCCAGAAAAACGCACTGCTCTTTTTCCCCCGCCATCCTGAGATTGGGAAGAATCAGGCCGTCTGCCAGATTGAGCTCGACTCCTCCTGCCAGAAGCTTTTCAAAACTTTCTCCAAGCCCGGCTGTCAGGCGGTAAATATCAAGCGGATCGAGAACAATCGATGTTCCCATCCCCCTGCAGCAGGCCGAACAGCCCTCGCAGTCCCGGCAGTCTGCCTTAACCATGTCATTTAAACCGTAAAGCCTGCCGTCTGATATTTCGTCCATGCTCACATTGCGTTCCATCTTATGTCAACCCTTCCATTCTCTTATCTCTTTCAATCCCGGAACCAGCACGCGGGCGCTGGTCTCCAGAATAATCCGGCCCTTTTCAGCCGTGGCGCCGGAAGGATCACCGCCGATTCCGATGGGTTTTCCATCCTTCGTCTTCCAGTCCTCCGAAACCCATCCGATGGAAACATTGCCATAGGGCTTCAGCGCCTTGTTATGTTCAAATGCAGACGGTATCCCGGCCTCAGAAAGCTCCAGCTTTACCAGGCTCTCGTCCACCGCCATCACCATGGATGTTTCCATCTCACCGCCGTGGAAATCCCATATATTGCCCTCTGAGATGGTCGCCGTCACATCCGGATGGCTGAACGCTCCGGATGTGAGGATAAACGGGGATATCCCCAGCTCACTCCTCAGCTCTCTGCTTAACACCTGGACAATCGGGGCATTCCCCCCGTGGCAGATTAGAAATGCCAGCTTCTTAAAGCCATGATGGGCAAGGCTGATACTGATGTCGTAGAGCATATGATAGTAAGTGTCCGGTTTCACCGTAATGGAGCCGCAGAAATTTTTGTGTTCCGTACTGAGTCCCACCGGAATCACAGGAAAAACCAGCATTGGAAAATCATTTTCCCCTTCTTCCTCCAGAGCTTTTTGTATCTCCTTCGTCATAGCCTCGGCTATGATATCGTCTGTCCCCAGCGGTGCCTGGCTGCCGTGCTGCTCCAGCGCGCCCAGCGGAATCAGAACTATCGTTTCTTCCTTATCTATCTGTTCTATTTCCCATCTTGTCAGATCCCGGTAATTGCGTATCATCGCCTACACCACCTTCGGAACAATTTTAGCAGCCAGCAGACGGCTGTACAGTAAATGAGCCACCACACTGTTAAGGCCGATTTTCAGGATGTTAAACGGAATTGTCGCCAGGATAATAAAACCATTCAGGTTCTGAATTGCCGGGTTTACGGCCGCCACCATCGTAATTACCTGATCCAGGGGCAGGTTCATCGCCTGTGCATAAAGAGGAAGGGTGATAAACGCATTCGTAAAGCAGGCAAATGCCGTTCTAATCGGTATGCTCACCAGCAGCGCTTCGACAGCCGCCCTTTTATTGGCTCCTCTCTTCTTATATACCAGCCATAGTGGTCCCACAAACAAAATGATACCAATCAGGTTGGAAAACTCACCCACATACATGGTATTCGTTCCGACCGTAATCAGTTTTATCAAAATCTTAATTACTTCCACACAGATGCCCGATACCGGCCCCATCAGGAATACAGCCACAATGGACGGCACATCGCTGAAATCCACTTTGTAAAAAGGCGGCATCAGCGGTACGGAAAATTCAAGCGACATCAGCACTCCGGCCAGCGCCGCCAGCATACCTGTGTAAATTAGTTTCTGGACACTCCATTTTGCATTTGTTTTCGTTCTCATACTTCATTTCTCCTTTCGGTTCTGTCAGAATTGCAAATTTCTTAAATTCTCCGAAAAAGAGCCTGCTGCCATAGAGATACGGAGCGGTTTTCTCCGCCTGCGGCGGGTCGCTTTGGCGACATAATTCCCTGCCGCCGCAGTGCGCTCCTCCGCGGAGCGGTTTTTATTTAACAGGAGAATCTTACTGTTAAATAAAAAATCCCAAATCACGGGGATTTGGGATTGGAATTCGAATCGTATCAGACAACATTACATCTGTTTTGACCACGTCAAAAAGCAGATGTATCTAATTGACTCTAATTTCTTCTCTCATCCAGACTATACTGTCGGTTTTGGAATTTCACCAAATCAACCGTTTAAAACGGGTCGCGGACTATAACCGCCGGTAGGGACTTACACCCTGCCCCGAAGAACTTATTCAACTTGTGATTTAAAAATAGCACAAATTCCTATTATTGTCAATAGGGATTTTACTTTGTCTGGATGAAGGAAAAGTAAGCCAAATAATGTGAATCAGGTTAAAATTTGTATATTTACCTTAAGATAAATATGCCATATAGTCAAATTAGTTACTTCAATTGCCGCTAGGGCAAAACTATCAAGGAGGAAGAAATCATGAAGAAGCATTACACACCCATCATCCTGACGGCGCTGGCCCTGACTTTGGGACTGTCTGTCGGCGCTGCCGCTGCCGGGCCGGCTTCCACGGCTCCCGACGACCTGGATTGCTCCGCACTGCGTGCTCTCACAATCCTCAAAAACATTCGCAATCCGCTCATTTTTCTGCGAAAAATGGCTTCTTACTCATGTTTTTGGCGGGTCCCAAGATTAAAAATCTTCATGCAAGCAAGCTTGCATCAGATTTCCAACCTTTTGACCCTGGTATCATGTCATTTAGTTAACACTATGGAGATTTAACGGAGGTTAGGAGGACGCGTCCGGAACGGACCATGTCCGGTGTGGTGAGGGGAATGGCTGAGTCTTCCGTCCCTGGTTGAAGGTTGTCGTGAGGGGGGAATCCGGTCGGAATGAATTCTTACGGGGACCGTTTGCACTTTTCGAAGCGCATAGCCGTGCTAAATTCGTGAGAAACCTCATTAAGCACGGATGGGCTTCCATATCCCCTCCAGAATTGATTCCGCCTCCTTCCCCCGG
>OBXO01000817.1_pt1 | contig 19282 bp, 20 predicted proteins | sample 1501431 | NCBI WGS metagenome assembly OBXO01 (sample SAMEA2580163, study PRJEB22360) | human gut metagenome | biome: human gut; feature: human-associated habitat; material: faeces | place: Denmark | collected 2008/2010 | reverse complement strand
TAATTAATATAAATTAATATCATTTTTAAGATGCCATTCTAAACGTACATGAGGACTTAAAGGGTGTCTAGGAATATCTGTTTTACCATCTGTAATGACATATACCTTATCTTTATGCTCCTCAATCAACTTAACCACTTCATTAATCCTTGCTTGAATTACCTTATTATATCTTCCTGCTGTTCCTACTCCCCAAGCAACTATTTGTGATTCTTCAACTGCCTTTAGAATCTGTTCATTATTAGTCTTATCTGTATCGTACTCCTTACTTAATCCTGAAAAAATATTAACGATATTAACAACGTTATATCCTAATTGATGACAGTTATTTATCGTATATAAGGTAGTTAGGTCTAACTGTATGATGTCGCTATTACTAAATTGAATCATGATGACAGTCATTACTTTTTCTTTACCTTTAGTAGACCAATCCTTTCGGATTAAGTATTTATGGCTATTATCATCATTCATGAGAACCTCTGTTCGTAAAGTACTCTTTAAAGTTTTCATCTATCCACATCCTTTCTTAATTTATCTTTACTTCTCTGTAAGGAACACACATTTTATGGAACACAGAAATTTTTATGACTCTTTTTAGATTTTGATGTAAAAACGGGGTTTTGATTGATTCCCGAATTCACGTCTTTTTAAAAGAATATCTTATCTATATTATTTTAAAACATAAAAAATGAGGATACCCTATAAGATATCCTCATCTATTTAATAATTTTCTGCTCTTACTTCAAAGTAACTTCTTGGATGTGCACATACTGGGCAAATTTCCGGTGCCTTTGTTCCCATTACAAGATGCCCACAATTACGGCACTCCCACATAGCCATCTCGCCTTTATCAAACACTTGTTGCATCTCTACATTATTTAGAAGGGTACGATATCTTGCTTCATGAGCTTTTTCAATCTTACCAACTGCTCTAAATTTCTCAGCTAACTCCATGAAACCTTCTGCTTCTGCTTCTTTTGCAAATGTTTCATACATATCTGTCCATTCATAATTTTCACCATCAGCTGCTTCTTTAAGGTTTTGAGCTGTATTACCTATACCTTTTAGTTCTTTTAACCACATCTTTGCATGTTCTTTTTCATTATCTGCTGTATGATTAAAAATTGCTGCGATTTGTTCAAATCCTTCTTTTTTTGCAACACTCGCAAAATATGTATACTTATTTCTTGCTTGACTTTCTCCTGCAAATGCAGCCAATAAATTTTGTTCTGTTTTGGTTCCACTATAAGGATTAGACTTCTTGTCCTCTACTTTTTCAAATTTATCTGAACCTACATGACAGATTGGACACTCTTCAGGTACATAATCTCCTTCATGAATATAATTACATACTATACATTTAAATTTTGACATTGTTGTATTCTCCTTATCTTTAAATTTATAATTAAATTTTTCACCTAAATCACTACTACGATTGATATAAGTAGTATGAAGCATTTGTTCTGCAAGCTCACTTAATGGTTCACCATAAAATTCCTCATACAATTTTTTAATTTCTTCATTTTCATGGCTTACCCTTTTTTCCATTTGTTTATCTCGACTATATAATCCATCAATTCTTTTTTGTCTAAGATTATCACCTTGGTATTGTTTATCTTTAGGCTGTCCACCACCACCAATGCATCCACCTGGACATGTCATAACTTCAATGAAATGGTATTGCTTTGAATTAGATTTTAATTGTTCTAACAATTTACGCACATTTCCTGTTCCATAGATAACAGCAATATTTAGTGTATATTGACCAATAGTTACTGTTGCTTCTTTCATTTCTTTCATCCCGCGAACTGGTACCAACTCATATAAATTTTCTGGAGCCTTTTCTTTTGTAATAAATTCATATGCTGTACGGAGTGCTGCTTCCATGACACCACCAGTATTACCAAAAATTACACCTGCTCCACTTGCTTCTCCCATCAAAGAATCATACTGAGCTTCTTGTAATTTATTAAAATCGATAGCTTCTTGCTTTGCCCACTCAGCAAGCTCTCTTGTAGTAATCACATAATCCATATCTCGCATATCATCCATATTATGATATCTTCCTGCAGCATTCATTTCTTCTCTACGTATTTCAAACTTTTTCGCTGTACATGGCGTTACAGCAACATTAATAATACGCTTTGCATCAATATTTGCCTTCTTAGCAAAATATGTTTTTATTGTTGCACCTTGCATACCTATAGGACTTTTAGCTGTAGATATATGTGGTAGAATCTCTGGGTAATATAACTCTGCAAACTCTACCCAAGCCGGACAACAACTTGTAAATTGTGGTAAAGGCTTATCCTCACTAGTCATACGTTTAATTAATTCACTTACTTCCTCCATTATTGTAAGGTCAGCACTGAAATTAGTATCTAAAACATAATCTGCTCCCAATTGCCTTAACAACGCAACCATTTTTCCCTGCACAAAACTTCCATCCTCTAATCCAAATTCTTCACCCAATGAAACTCTCACAGAAGGTGATGTACTAAAGATTACTATTTTATCAGGGTCTTTAATGGCTTCTTTTACTTGTATATACTCTTTTTTTTCAGTAATTGATTCTACTGGACAAATATTCGCACACTGTCCACAATGAATACAAATTGCTCTATCTTGTGTATAATCTAAATCATACCTTCCTAAAACTGTAATATAATCCTTACATACATTCTTACACATTCCACACTTGATACATTTGCTTTCAATTCTTGTGATAGAAGGATTATCTTCTTCAATTGGTACTCTAACTTCTAAAGATAAATGTTTACTCATTTTTTCTCCTTTCTACTTTATTACTTTTACTATTTGCAATAGCCATAGTAAACTTTTCTGATGAAATACTAATACCAGTAACATATAGCGGTAATTTTTAATAGTTTCACTGTTATATACTAATGAAGTATTCTTTCATTCATATTTACTTAAATATATATACAATATCTTATATCTCATAATAATTATTGTCAATAATCTATTCTCTAATTTTTGTGACTATATTTATTTTTTAACGTGGAAACGTGATTTTTATTGATTCACGAATTCACGTCTTTTTTGAAGAACAGTTTTTGATTACAATTCTCCCTCTTCTCTTAATGAAACGTACTTACCATTTTCTCCTACTATGATATGTTCCAGTAAAGGTATTCCCAGTAATTCTCCTGCATCTTTTAATCGCTTAGTGATTTTTCTATCTTCATTGCTTGGATTTGGATTTCCTGATGGATGATTATGTACAGCTATGATTGAATGAGCATTTGCCAAAATAGCCATTTTAAAAACTTCTCTCATGTGTACTATTGAAGCATTTAATGAACCTATTGAAATAGTACTGATGTGTGTTGGACGACATTTACTATCAACAGCTATTATTACAAAAGCTTCTCTATCTAGTTTATCCATCTTTAAGTGCTCATTTACTATATTTACTACTTCTGATGGTGAGGTAATATATCTTGATTCATATAAAAAGCTATTTTCACGTACCATATATACTGATACGATATCTACTCGCTTTGCTGGTACTTTATTTTTCATGTTGTTTTACTCCTTTAACTACTTTTATTATGATTTGACAAAAAAGATAGCCAACACCCTCTTAAGGGCATTGACTTTATATTGATGATTATTTGATTTTCTATTTGTACTTGTACTGCTGTTAGTTATAAATCTAATTCTACATACATCATGACCTTACCTTCAGATGTCATGTAACCTTCTTCAACTGGGTTTTCAAGTAATTCTTCTAAACTACAGTGTTTAAGTTCATCTACCATACTTTCTACTTTAGTACCTTCCATCCAGTATTCAATAATTTCCTCTATATCTAGCAAGCGTTTTACATGGTAAGCGTCTGTTAAAAGATGGTTTTCCAGTAACTCTTCCACATAACCATCCAAGTATGTTCCATCTTCATGGACAAGTGTTCCCTCTACGTCTACATAACCCCTTCTTTCAATTGTCTGTATATATTCATATGCTTCCTCAAAACTTATTGATTTACCTATACGGTATGTACACCATAGATAAAACTCTACTGTAGCAACTGAGTATTGTTGTATTAACTTGCTCAATTGTAAAAGGCTATCTAAATCAGTATTGTATTTTGATTCAATTTCTAAACGTTCTAACACCTCTAATGCTTGTTTAATCCCTCCCTGTTCCTCTTGCGTGATTCTTGTATATTTACCAATTAAGTTCTCCAGCTCCTCAAAGAACATATCTCGTAGTTCAATAGCTATTGCCTTTATTTCCATCATTTTAATTACTCCCTTCAAGATTAATTGTCCTTTTAAGTTCACCATTACCCTTGATTGAGCAATGATGCTTGTGTCTATTTTTGAAATTTCACGTGGATTCGTGAGATTCACGTTTTCACGTCTGTTTCTGTATGATAATTGAGCCTTTCTCAAAATACCTCTATCTTAGTATTCCTCCGCCAACATGAGTATATTGTCTATGAAGAACAGCTTTAGGTCATGTTCTGGTACCCAACTGATTTTAATTGACCTTTCATAGGCTGGTACTTCTTGTGTCAATTTTATAATTGAAAAACCATCTTTTACGCTGACTCTAAAGACCTGTGGGTAGTCCTTTTTCTCAACTTCCTTAGCCATTTCTATCATCAATGCTATTACCATTGGTGGTACAGTATTTTTTAACCCAACAGTTATATACAACTCATTCTTTTTCATTGTGCTCCACTCCTTCAAATTATTTTTACTGCTTACCTGCAAGTTATTGCTTACAAATTTCTTGGTATTCTCATTTATTTATGCGATTAGCCATCATATGCTCTAATGCTATCCTTTTTAGATTTATCCTGTTATTTTACGTATGTCATTGTTTTAGCGACAAAGATAGTACCATCTATCTACTTCTCCGCTCTATCACTTGCATTAAACTTTGTCTTTTTCAAAATCCACGGGGATTCGTGAGATTCACGTTTTCACGCCATTCTTTAAATATCTATTCATGCTTTTAACATTCTGTACAGTTAGTACTTTCTCTGAAATATTTCTTTCAAAGTTATTTTTACTGACTATAGTCACTTAATGTATTACAGATTCCTTGTTATCTCTGTTTATTTCTGCAATTTATTATTGCTTGTTTTATTGGTATCCCCTGTATTTATTGAGCTATTATCTTATGAATGTTGTTGTTTACTGAAATGATTCAAATGACTTAATCATTATTATCTTGAAAATATAATAGTAAATCCCTAATGCTCATCATCGAACATTAGGGATTGAAGTATTTATCTATTTCTACCTGTAAAGGTTATTTTTAAGTTCTATTGCTATTGGTAATCTATAACTATTTCCATCATCAAACGAGTTCTTATTGAAGATATTACAACTTTTCTGTAATACCTTGTTTTACTTCATTTTTCATTTATCCTATTATAATTATTTTATTTTTTTAATTTATAATTATTATTTTATATCCTACGGATTGTTTACATTTAATTGTTGGATGTACTTTTTTACAAAAAAGTTGTATTTCAGATGAATTGGTTCATTTCTCAGATGTATTTCATCACAGACAAAAATGCTTTCGTTTATGCTAGTATTTCTATTGATGTCTTAAAAGTAACTCTTTATCCAATATAATGCTATTTTCTTTGATGATGCTTTTACTTATTGTATTTCAAATGATTACTATTTTTCAGTATAATTTCCGTTATACTTTAGGTTATGTATTGGTTATCCAGCATTATACGTAATAGATTACTTTTTACAGTACATCCTACTGGATAGTACTATTTCATGTAACCTCTTTCTACTTCATCCTATCCAAAAACACGCTTATCCAGCAGTTATGACACAAGTTTCACCTTACGTCTAATAAGATATACCTTTTTCAAAATATGCCGTTTTAAGCTGGTTCTCGTACCTATACGTAGGACTGTAGTATTTCTTTCTTACCAATTATCATGATGTTATTTTCAGAACCCCAGATTATGAGGATTTCGAGGAAATTTCCATCTTTTGTTTGGATTTCATCTGCAAATTCATGCATACTTAAGTCATAGTCATTATTTACTTTCTCTGCATCTCTTTTATCCTCAATTAAGAGTACTTTTCCACCTTCTAACAGACGATTATCTGGTTCACCATAGCTTTCATCTAATGTCATTAAAGTTTGTCTCATCTCTTCTTGAACCTCTACTGGTAATTGTTTTAATTTCTTATAGTACTTGTAAAAATCATTCATTCCTCTTAATTCTATCATCTTACAATACCTCCCTTACTTTACCTTGATTTTCTGTATCTTTTTATGTCTTACTGCACCATATACTGTTAATCCAAGCAATGTTCCTGCACCAAAGGCTTCTGTTAATGTGATAGCTGTTGTTGTTGTCAAAAATGTTATCATTTTCTCTTATACCTCCTACTTATTACTGATTTATCAAAACCTATTCCGTAATTAGAAATGTAAATGCTATGGTTACTGTAAAGCCTACTCCAAAAGCAATTAGATATCCCATGTATCACTGTTCCTTTCCTCATTTTTGAGCATAAAAATAAACTCATGACCAAACATCTTTAGTCATGAGTTTACCTTGATTATCTTTCATTATTATAGTGGCTGTAGACTTCCATTTACATTATACTCGTAAGCATCAAACAATTGACCATCTTCTCTGATGATAATATCTACATAAGGAGTTGTCGTTGTTGAAAAATAGTAATATTTTTGTCCACCTTGATTAAATATGTTTGTACAGCTCACTCCATTACCTAAATTCTCTTTCGCAATCTTTGTAATTTGTGTTTCAGTTAATTTTCCTTTTGAATTATTAGACATTGCTGTGTTTGTTACTTCTTGTACTGAACCATCAGGTGTTGCAAGATAAACTTTACCTGTTTCTTTATGTACATAAATCGCCCCGTCTAGGATAGAGCCATTTTGTATTGCATAAAAGAGATAGAAGTTTGAGCCATCTTCACCATAAATATGATAATCGCTACTCTCTGTTCCTTCAAATTTATAATCAAATGATGTTCCCATCTTCTGACGTACAATTTCCAATGCTTTATCAGATGAAATTGTTTTCTTTATCTTTTTCAAATCATCTTTACTGGAATTAATCAAAACTGTACCTGTTTTGCTATCCCAATCAACTGGTACATTTAGTTTTTCTGATACAAATCTTAATGGAACCATTGTTGTTCCATTTTTAAGCACTGGAGCTACTGTTAACTGTATATTGGTTTTACCTTTAGTAATGGTGATTTTTTGAGTTACTTTATCCCATTGAACCTTTGCTCCTAGCTCTTCACTAACTACTCTTAAAGGTACTAATGTTGTACCTTGCTCTTGTACTGGGCTTACTGATGATTCAATGACTTTCCCATTAATAATAAGGTTTATATTAGATGCCAATACCACTTGACATGATATTGCTACTGTTGCTACAAATACTACAAATTTACGTTTCATTTATTTGCTTCTTCCTTTCTTTTATCTACCGTATCCTCTATCTTTTAATTCTCTTCCATAGACTACCTTTGATGCTCCATCTGCATTTTTAAATGCTTCTTTTAGTTCATCATCAGATAATCTACTAGCTCTTGCTTCATATTTACTTACTTCTGATTCTAATCTATCTCTTTCCTCGTATGCTCTATCAATAACTCTTTCAGTAACTTTTTGCCCTCCTCTAAAAATTGCTTCAATAATATCCCATAAAGCCATATTTATTCACTCCTTTTACATGCTCTACATACATGTGCACCAGCTATTCTCTTTGACTTCGTCGCACAGCTCTTACATACCCATCTATCACAATATAAGCATGACTGTAAGTCTGAAATAGAAAATTTCCTTCTACAACATCTACACATTCCATATCCATTCTCATCTAATTGGTAACTATTTGCCATTTCAATATCTCCTTATTTACTGTGTTATATTTCTAATTTAAATCTTTTTATAACTATGTACTTTTCTTTTTAATCCTCTCCTTCTTCCTTAAGCATTTTACGTATCCAACGTTCAGAATAGTTGTACCTTCTACTTAACTCTTTTAAATTTTTACCATTGTATTCTTTTTTGACGATTTCTTGAACATATTCTTTAGAGTACAATCGTTTTGGAAATGTTATCTGTAATCCTTTGTAAGCTTGATGCAATATGAGTATGTCTTCAAACTCCAGTACAGTTAACATATCTTTGTACACTTTATTAAGCCCAACAGTCTCTATCCTTCTATTTTCAATAGTTCACACCTCCTTTTAAATGATGATTTCAATTATAACGAGTTCAAATTGAAGTATCATCTGCTTTCTTCCTTGTAAAATTCCTAGGTTGTTTTTGAGCATAAAAATAACCCTTAAAAGCTATTCTGCTTCTAAAGGCTATTCTTGTTTATAATATATATTTATTCTTTGTTTAGTCCCATTTTTCAGGAGATTCAGCAATAATATCCACCATATCATTACTAGGGAATATACCAAAATAGTGTACTCTTATTTTTTCTGTATACACTTCTCCAACCTTATTAAAAATATCTAGCAACTCATCATATGTATTATCATCTTGTCCTATTTGATTCCAAAAAGCTTTGCCAAGTAATACAAATTCATCATTATCCATATCAAACAACTTATATGGTATGCTATGTATATTTTTATAAATTTCTCCTTCACCTGCTGGATTATATGGTAATGCGAAGAACGCTTTAACATCTTCTGCTGCCATTAATCTAAGCATTTCCCTTTTTGCTTTTTCTGTTTGGTCTAAATTAGGTTTGACTGTTTTTAAAGAATAGAACTCCTCTGCCCCATCAACTCTTTTTATCCATAGGTCCGCTAGAACATTCACTTCCTGATATCTATCTGTATCTAAATCTCTCAGCTTTTCTACTTCTTCCTTTATACTCTTAAGTATTGTATTTTGATTTTTACCTTTATTATTTCTCTGTTTTTCTAACACACTATCAATATACTCTACCTGCCACGTATTTAACCTAACTGTCCTTGTATACTGATTGACAGCTTCTGCTCCTGTTCCCTCAGCAATAATCTTGGCAATTTGTTCAAATATCCCTTGTCCTAATGATGTTACAAAAGAGCGTTCAAACTTAGAGCCTTTCCATACCTCTAAAGGAACTAATCTGTAGCCAAATGGATTATTTCTCTTTATTTCTTCCTCATTAAAAGGTTCTTGAACTGTACGCTTGTAAAGTATTCTTTCCATAACCATATTTAAGTGGTCTTCAATCTTTACTTTTGTCTCATGATTCATGACTATCACAACCTATCTCTCATAATTGGTCTATAGTCTTATTATACATGAATCTTTTATTAATTCCATGCAAAAAGGATAGAAAATTTACTTTTCTATCCCTCTAATATTTCTATCAATTTTTCACCTAAAATTTTAGCTACTTGTACTGGTACCGCATTTCCTATTTGAGTATATTGGTCATTTATCGTCCCATTAACTTTATACCCACTTGGAAATCCTTGTATTTCTAAGTATTCTTCTATACTTAAAGGTCTGTCTTCAAATGGATGCCCTATATTTGTACTTTTTTGAATAGGTGATGTTAGTAATGTTGGACTTGGTTCATTAGCCTTTATTCTTCTATAATAACCAGTCTTCCCACCACCTGATTTATATGCTCCTCCCATAGCTTGTTCTACTACCTCTGAATCTAAATCTCTCCAATTTCCTCCACCTTGAGGTATCATTTGCATATACTTTAGCCTTTCATCCGAGTATTTGACAAATGTATGCTTCTTATCCTTTAGTTTTTTTAGTACCTCACTTACTGGTACAAACGCATTATCCTTTCCATCCCCATGTGTTTTTTCTGGGAATGAAAATATCTTATTTAAATCTTTTCTTATTCCTACAAAGATAACTCTCTCTCTTTTTTGAGGTACTCCATATTCAGCTGAGTTTACAATTTGATAAACTACATTATAATCTTTTACTTGATTCAAGAGGTACTTTAATGCACTTCCCGACTTTTCATCCTCTTCAAGCTCTGGAAATTCTTCTCCTCTTTCATTCAATGGTCTGTGTTTTATCGGTGCAGATAATAATCCTTTTACATTTTCTAACAAAAATGCTTTTGGCTTAACTTCTTCAACTAATTCTATGAACTTTAACATAGCTTGTCCTCTTTCATCTGAAAAAGCTTGCCTTTTTCCTGCTGTACTAAAGCTTTGGCAAGGGCTACCTCCAAACATTAAGTCTACGACCTGCTCTTGTTCTAATCCTGCTTCTTCATATATTTTATCTTTGGAGTATTTCATGATATCTCCATTTACAATATTAAATGTTGGATTATTTATTCTTAATGTTTCACAGTATTTTGGCTCTATTTCAACACTTAGCTTAACATCAAATCCCGCTTCATGTATTCCTATGTCTAACCCACCTGCTCCTGCGAAAAATGAAACAGCTATTTTACTCATAATACACCTCATTTAACTATTATCTTTTCTTAGTATATCATTAAATCAAAAATCGGTCCACTATTCTTTTCTTCCTTAAATGTAAAGTATTAACTTTTTTAGCTTTTATCTTACCTTTTATAATTAAAAATTATTTACCTTTCTAACCATTGATTAAGTTTATACTTTTCTCGAACAATCGGATATACATTAACCTCATCTTTAGCATTTGCCAAAACTCCTCGTACATAGCTAAAAAAAGCTCTATCATTGGCAAAACCATCTTTAGATTTCTTATACAGAGCTATGGCATATGCCTTAATCAAATTATCAGTATCGTATTCATCATATAAGCTTCTATGCTCTATTTCAGCTCCACTGTCACCTCTAAAACTTTTATCCTGTTCAATTAAAAATTTCCATGCTTGCCCCAATTCATTACTTCTCTCTGCCAACATAGAAATAATATTATCTACCAATACCTCATCTTCAGTAATATCTTCATAACAAGTATCACATATAGCTACAAGACTCGATAAGTCATTTATATCCTTTTCCATCGTTAAATATGCTATTTTTAAAGGTCTACCTGTACATCCACAGTGATAACATACGTATTTTTGCCTTGTAAATACTAAATATGCAATTTGTGAGTTAATATTTTGCGGTTTATTTATATCCTCTAATTGTTTAAAGTTTTCTATCAGTAATGGATGTATATGTATTTCATTTTTTTCTTCATCACAGTATACTAAGCATTGAGCTATTAGCCTTCTGAGAATTTTTCTAATAGGTATCATTTTACTTCTATTCATTAATTCATATACTAAAGGTTCTTCATATTTAATTACTACTAACTCTGTTAAATATCTTTCTCCATTTCTCCATGTAGTAGTTACAAAATTACCTTTTAAACCTTCTTTACATATTTCTAATAGGATAGCTCTATCCAATCTACTTGATATCACGTATCTACCAATTAATTCTCTACAAATATCATCTACTTCTTCTAATTTGGCTAATCCCAAAATTGCATCTATACTTTCGTCCCTAGTTATTATATTTTCAAACTTTAGTTTTACTTGTGTTTCATCTTTTAATTCTAAACTCTTTTGAAGTAATTCCTTCTCTTTCTCTTTTATATTTATCATAATAGCTGCTCTTTGTTTCCATTCTTTATATAAAACTTCAGCTTCCTCTACGGACTTATAACAGTTCCTACATTTTTTACATACAACTATATAAGTGAATTCTTCCTCATTACTTACTATTTGTATGTCACTTTGACATTTATGGCATTTAATAGATTCTATCCTATCCTTTAATTCTGACATCTTATTGTCAAAATTTTGTTTTCTTAAAATATCTGCTTGTTCAATTTCTTCCTTTTGCTTTTTACTTAAAAATTCTTCTCCTTTATAGCCACATTTAATACACTTGACTGAATACATATTGTTCCTAACCTTGTATTCTATTTTAAATTTATTCTCTAGACATCTTGGACAAAAACATTCCTCTTTGTCATAAATTAATGGAAAAATTATTTGTTCTATTCTATTCACACTCATTAAATACTTCTCAATTAATTTACTTGTATTTAACCTTTCTTTCCAAACATCGTTTAATAAACTATAATATTTCTGAATAGGATTTTGCATCAATATATCACTAATAGATACTGTATTTTTTATAGTATGCTTAGATTTTAACTTAGTCATATCAAGACTAGGATTATCCCAAAAATCTAAAGTAAATTCCTGATATTTCTCTTCTACTAATATTTTTTCTAAACCATCTAAATATGCTTCAAAATCATATTCCTCGATATATTTTTTTATTCTATCCATCTAATCCTCCTATTACCGATACCATGTATATATGCTTTTCTTCTCTTTTATTATACCATCAAAACTATTATCTCTCCTATTTTTATTCCCCCTTCTCATGTCACAATTCTTTTCCATTAGTTCGTTTATTTCTGATAATATCCATTTAGCATTGTAGTAACAATAACTAAATGAAACTTCTCTTCAAATTCATCACATAATACAACTCTCAAAAAACAACTAATTGTAAACCTTTATTCACTTTCCTATTTATTAAGCCTAATATAATTAATTCCTTTAAACTTAAATAACCAACATTTTATCTAACTATTCAAAAATTTCTCCTCTTTGTGCTAATGTTCTGCTTCATAAACTCTATACTCTCATATGCGACGTCCATTTGACGTCGTAGTGGCGACGACTAACTGAAAAAAGACGACATTATTGACAACTAATTGGAATTTCATTCATAATTCATCACAAAATAAAAAGCCCTACAATCCTTGAAAACCAAGTAATTGTAAGGCTTTATTTACTGCACCTGACACGATTCGAACGTGCGACGCACGGTTTAAGAAACCGTAAAAATATTTTTTATAAGATATGGAAAAGCATTTACTTTTCTATAAACTTATTATTTACAAGGCTTTAATCCACTTTTTTAGATTTCTATTATTTATATTAGCTTTATCTTTTTCTTATCCTCTGATCAGTACGCACCATAAGCAATTAATGGGTCTCCTTTTTTTATTCCAAGTGCTGTCGTATGATATAAAACTTCACCATCTAGCTGTGCTATATATTGTTGTAGGTCATTACCTTCTAAATCACATATTTTTCCTAATAAGTCTCCCTTTGACACAGATTGACCTGGCTTAACCCTAGGATACCAAAAACCATTTACTCCTGCTTCGTCATAAACAGCTTGTATAATTTCTTTTTGTTCTTTCTTAGATACATTAGTCTGTAATATATTTAAATAACTCATCAAATGATATATACAACTTTCGCAATGCTCTACTTCGCTTTCTTGCCACTTACCTTCACCACCAATTTCTAATAAAAGTGCTGGAATACCTTTTTGAGTGGCATAACTATAAAGTCCATTTTTGGCTGTAGAACTTACACGATAAGTCACCGGCAAATAAATTGCTGCCTCCCGTGATATTTCATTGACAAGACTTTTTGCTGCTACTGGAAAGAATACTAAGGGTTCCATTGCTTCATTACAATCTCCACCATGTAAATCAATAAGAAAATCAGCATGAGGATAAATCTCTTTTTCAATGACATAGGCGATTCTCTGTGTCAGCGTTCCATCTGATTTCCCTGGAAATACACGATTCAAATTCTCTCCATCTTCTGGCACAATTTGTTTAGCACCTTCATAAAAACCACATTGATTCACTAGTGGCAATAGGATAACTTGCCCCTTCATTTCCCTAGGATTAAGGCTTTTCCACAGCTTACGAGCGGTTTGCACGCCTACATATTCACATCCATGGACTCCCGCAGTAATCACTAAAGTTTTCCCTTCCTCCTCTCCACATATCCCATATATCGGTATACTATAATGATCTGTAACCTTTAACTCTCCTTGCCATTTTTGACCTTTTTCTATTAAGGTATTGCCTAATTTCATACTCCTATTTCTCCTTTACTTTAAAAATCAATAAGCATAGTTCTAGAAACAATGGCTCTTGCTATGCAGACTCTTTGCATCTGCCCACCTGAAAGTTCATGGGGATGCATTCCATTAAAGAGTCCTCTAATCCAACCTTAATTAATAAATCTTCTATTTCTGCTTTCATATCTAAAGTTTTTCATATTGTCTACTCCAATCTATTGGATAGCCTTTTGACCTATATTCCTTCCTAATAAACTGTATGTATTATATAACAACTGGAATACCACTAGGGTAATCCCCCAGCCATGAACATGGAAAGTATCCTCTCTTGTAAATACTTAATAGCCTAGTAAAAAAGCCCTCTTTATTTAATATCACTTCAATACATGCCCATGCTATATCCCTCTTGACAAAGTCCATAATCTCATTTTCCAATCCACATTCTTCTTTTAAATTATATTTTTCTATAAATATACTGTATCTATCCCAAAGTTTATCCCCAATAGCTCTTGAAATATTTAAAAAAATTTCATCTATTTGTGCATCCCCTAACACTTCTTGAGCTTCTTTTTCCAAAAGACAGACTTGGGGCTCCCATGTCTTAAACATTTGTTGGCTCCAACCATCATAAGCCTCAAAGATAGAATATATCACATGATACTCTTCAGTCGGTGTTCCACTCTTTTCAAACCAATTGATTCGAGAAAGCTGATTTAAAAAATTACTAATATCACTCATATTTATCTCCTGTATCTCCATAAATCCAAATTTATCTGCTTCCTATACTATCTATTTTATCATAATCCTCTATAAACTCTTATGTTTATATCTAATATTTTCCTTAAATCAAACCCTATTTTCCCTGTGTAGTACAGTCCATAGCTCTTTAATATCCTATCCTCATTCTTTTCATAAATAACCTATACATCCTTAAATTTCTTCCAATTCGTCCATCTTCAACAGTTATAAATACATCATCCTCAATTAATCCATCTAAAATGTTAGCTATCCTTATATCCATTTTGCATTAAGATAAATGTAATTGTGCTTACTAGCCCCTTATTTGTTACTCCTTTTCGAGTTTTTGAGTATAAAAAGAGTTCATACCTAATGATATGAACTCTTTTTTGTATAGTTACTTGTATTCCATTATTAATTTCCATAATTTTAGACCTGAAAATAGCCAGTGCCTTAAGGCTAAATATAATGGACAGATTCTATCCCCCAAAGACGGACACTGACTAGGAACAATAATATTACTTTATTTGAACAATTTATAGGTCTTGTCGAGTGGAAATTCCTTCAGAAATGTACTATTAAACAGAGTACAGATTTAAACCCTAAGTACTTAACAAATAGGATTTACTTCCCTGCATGTGAACATAATAGCTTAAGGCACCTAAATCAAAGTATTTATCCCAGTCATAGAAAACTTATTAAAACAGTTATTGAAAAGCTTACAAAGGATGAGTACCTTGCAAAGCTTGGTACAACATGACATAAGTCTATCCAATCCTATTGGAATGAAACACTAATGATCAAATATTATTCTTTTACTGCACCAATCGTAATTCCTGAAATAAAATATTTCTGGAAAAATGGATAAACAATAAGAATAGGCACCGTAACAGCCATAGTCGTTGCTGCTTTTAGATTCTCCCCTGATATTGCTCTTGCAGCTGCTTCTGCTTGACTTACATTTTGAATTCTTGAAAATGCCTCTGCCTCTAACAATATTCTTCTTAAGTAAACCTGTAAAGTATCCCATGCACCTGATGGATTATAAATCAAAACATCAAACCATGAGTTCCAGTGTCCTACTGCTAAATATACTGCAATAGCGGCAAATACTGGCTTACAGATAGGAAGTACAAGCCTTACATAAATCCCTAGTTCATGACACCCATCAATTCTTGCAGCTTCAAATAAAGACGCTGGGATATTTTGTATGTAAGAAGCAATCAGTAACATATAATAGGCACTACATAATCCTGGTAAGATATAAATCCAAAATGTATTATTTAATTTTAAAGAAATCATTAATAAATAAAATGGAATAAGTCCACCACTAAAATACATAGTGAAAATGTATACACGCCTTAAGAATGTTCTCCCTTTAAATTGCTTAATTGTGGTCACATAGGCAAGTAACCCGGTACAAAATAGTGTAGAAGCTGTTCCTACTACTACTCTTAGTACAGATACACCCAGTCCTCTTAACATCTTTGTATCTGAAAATAACTCTTTATAGGCATCCAGTGTTACTTTTTCTGGCCATAAAAATGCACTTCCAATGGTTTGATAGCTTGTATCTGTTATAGAGATTACAAATTGATCCCACAATGGATACAACATCATAATTGTAAAAGTAATCAAGAAAATATGGTTAACTACATCAAATAACTTTGTGTATTTGGTCTCTTTCCAATATTTTTCCATTCTATGCCTCCCTACATTACGGATATATCCATCTTTTTCTTAGCTAAATGGTTGACTCCAAATACAAGTACGACTGATATAAGTCCCTTCATTAATCCTACAGCTGTTCCATATGCATAACGTCCTTGTTGGATACCATACTTATATGCATATGTATCAATAACCTCATAGTACTCACGTGTTTGTGCTGTACCAATAAGAAGTTGTTGTTCAAATCCTGCATTTAGGATGCCACCTATACCTAAAATCCATAACAGAATAATCGTTGGCGCAATACATGGTATGGTAATATAACGTATCATACCAAATCTTCCAAGTCCATCAACTGCACCCGCTTCATATAATTCCTTATCTATTCCAGAAATAGCTGATAAGTAAATAATAGAAGACCACCCTATACTCTTCCAAATATTAGCTGATGTCAATATAGCCCAGAAATACTTTCCTTCATTTAAATAATTAATCGGCTCATCTAATAGCCCTAAGCCTACTAATATATTGTTCAACAACCCTTCTGTCCCCAAAATAGAGAAAAGTATACTCGCTACTACCACCCATGAAATAAAGTGTGGAACATAGGAAATTGTTTGGTAGAATTTCTGCGCATGTTTGTTCCTTACTTCATTTAAAAGTATGGCAAGGATAATAGGGGCTGGAAATCCTATTACAATATTTAATCCACTAATTACAAGTGTGTTTCTCATAATCATTCCAAAATCAGGAGATGAAAAAAAGTCTATAAAATTCTTAAACCCTGCCCAATCTACATCCACAAACATAGATTTACCTGGCATATAGTTTTGAAATGAGATAATTAACCCATACATTGGGAAATATGCAAAAATAGCAACCCATATTAATAATATTGCCGTTATAATCCATAACTGCTTTTGTGATTTAAACTCTCTTTTAATCGCTTTTAAATTCCATTTTTGTTTTTGTTGTAAAAAGTCAGCTTGTTCATATTCTTGATTCATCTCATCTCTCCTTTTATAAAATCCCTAACTTCAGATTAATGTACACAGCTCATTTAAATAGAATTTTTTCTATGCTCAAAACTCTTGTTGTGTATATATAACCTAGTGATTATACCTAAATAAATGTAGGTATAATCACTAGGTCTAGCTAGCTTTTTAATTTTCCCACTGCTCTAAGTTCTTCTTATACTCTTGTGAATAGTAAGCTTCAACCTCTTGCATTCCTGCTTTATTTGCTTTTTCTCTTGTCTCCATATAAATAGCTTCACATTCTTCTTCTGTCTTTGCAAAAATTGCTCTAGACCATCCACTGCTTACAATATCAATACATCTTTGTCTTGTATCCGTTAGTGGATCAAAAGGATCAAATACAACTGCGCTAATAGCTGTAGCATCATACATTGTATCTTTTAATCTCTCATCCTTTAATTCTTTCCAAGGGTCTTTATTAGATTGGTTAAACCAACAATTTGTACCATCTGCTAACTTATCACTACCAAATGAAATTTGTAGTGCACACTCTCCTCCTAACTTCATGTACGGTTCGAAATCAAATGTTGGTGTTGCTGATGTAATTTGTTCTACCTTATCCGCTCTAAATGTCGCTTCTCCAGTTTCTTCGTTGAAATCCCAAATAGAATCTGGTTGATTTGGAACCCCATATCCTAAAAGCTTTGTTCCTAAATCACTATTTTCAAAATCGAACCAACGCATATAATCCTCTGGATTCTCACACTTATCTGTTAAAATAACCCGTCCCCATCCTAATGTAGAGTATCCATTATAAGTTGCTTGTTCAATGTCTGGATCCTTTACCAAGTAGTGTACATAACGCATATCTTCTGGATAAGAACCTGGTTTTTCTGCTTCCATTTTCTTCATCCAATTATCTGAAATATAATACCCTGGCTGCCACCATGGTCCAACATAGGCTGCATATCTTTCATCTGTACCTTTTTGTCCCCACTCTTCTACTGTCTGTGTAAGTGAATCTGGGTCAAGCAAACCTGCTCTTGCAAACTGGTTAATATACTTAACCACTTCTAAGCCAATATCACTATTTACCCAATGTTTAAAATCACCATTCTCAGAAATCTCGAATCCATTCTTTAAACCAAATGCTCCCCCAATATTTGTATTTAACATTTGTGAAAGTGCGGGCGCAGTCTTATAAGTTGCAAGGCCATATACTTTGTGACCACTAGGTGTCTCTGGATGCTTTTCTACAATCTTCTTAATTGCATCAAAGTAACCCTGTGGTGTAGAAATATCAGGTGAGCCAATTTCCTTATACCAATCTTCTCTGATCATAGGTGCATAGTCTGCACAAGGAATAATATTATTTTGATCAATTCCGTAGTATCCAGTAGATAAATTCCATAAGCGACCTTCTTCATCCTCAAATCTAGGTATGTAAGGACCAAACTTTTGCATTAAATTAGGCTGATCTTGAACAAGATCTGTTAGTTCAAGAACTTTTCCTAACTCTTTCCATTGTTCAACAGTCTGTTGACTTAGCCCCATAATAGCTTCTGGATAATCATTTGATGCCAACATTAGGTTAAGACGCTCTGATTGATCTGTATCATAAACAAATTTATTGACTACAACATTAAATTCTTCTTTTAAGTACGCATTTAATGCCTCTGTATCCTCCTTCATACTATCTGGGCTACCTTGTCCAGCATACACATTGATCACTAAAGTCTCATCTGGAACCTCCCATCCATAGGCATTGATTACAGGTTCTTTGCTACTTCCTGTATCTTTTGATGCATTAGATGCTGTCTCTTTTTCCCCTCCTTGATCGCTAGTACACCCAACCATACTCGATGCTACCATTAATGCTACTAACGTACCTGATACTATCTTTTTCATATTGTTGGCCCCCTTTAACTAAATGTACATACTTTTTTAAAATTTTCATTATTATTATATCATTTATGTGCACTTTGTAAAGTAATATTTAAAATATTTTTAATTAATAAATAA
>OBXO01000815.1_pt1 | contig 19292 bp, 22 predicted proteins | sample 1501431 | NCBI WGS metagenome assembly OBXO01 (sample SAMEA2580163, study PRJEB22360) | human gut metagenome | biome: human gut; feature: human-associated habitat; material: faeces | place: Denmark | collected 2008/2010 | reverse complement strand
TCATAGCCGGTTAACTGCCAGCTGCTGAACGGCAGGAATTAAATTTGCGAAAAACTATTGACACTATCAATTTGCGAAAAACTATTGACACTATCCTGTCTAATGAACGGGATTATGCAGGCAGATCTTTAATAAGGCAGGCCGCTGCTGTTATGTAAGTCATTATAACATTAGGCGCATCCGTCTATTGGACGGTGCGCCTAATGTTTCATTTTCTCACTTATTAAATGATAGAACGCTTGATTAACCATTTCCTTTAATCAGAGAGTGAATCGATAAATTTTATACTTCCCTCTGCGATTACATCTGACATTTTATCATGAACATAGTGACCGCAATCTAAAAACTCATTTTGTGATTCTGCAAATGATGCAATATAGGATGTGACGATGTCCCTCCATCCCTCTACAACCTGAGAACCGTCGGATATATAATAAAGTACCGGAATTTGAACCGGCTTTTCCAGGGAATCCACTTTTGCGGCATTCGCATAAGCGTATCTTGCCTCATCCACCATATTCTTTGTCATAAAACTCTTCATAACCACAGCTTTATAAGCTGCTTTTTCTTCGTCTGACAATATATCTCCGGTCTCTTCCCCCCCCAGGCCAGATAAAGGGATGGGACAGCGGCATCGAGCCCAATAATCCCCTTTACCTCCGAGGGATATTTCTGTCCCCAATAAATTGTTTCAATACCTGACAGGGAATGCGGAAACAAAATATAGGGTCCCGATTCGCCTGCAAGCGTCAAAGCCTCCTTGGTTTCCTCTAATACCGTATCAATATCCCTGGGAGTATCGGCCGTATCACTGAATCCATAGCCGGCCCTTTTGTTCCAACCATCAAATAATTTGATAATCTCTGTAAAGCCTTATTTTATCGGTGTATTCCTAGAATTTCCCCTCTTTAGCGCTCTCCTCAATCGAAACTGTGAGGGCTGGATATCTTCCCTATAGCATTACTACTTTATTTATAAATCTTCTATCCCTCATTTGAACCCTTCATATGCAAAATACATTAAATCCAAGTTTCTTTTATTAGATACTGGGTCTACTAACTTCTTTTCCGTTATAACCATCTGTACAATTGATAAAATCATATCTCGGACAACATTTGCCAGCTTTAAAGTCTTACTATACAACAGTATAGGATTTAGATAAGGTAACCCCTCAATTCGTTCAAATGAAAATTCCTTATGCTCTAGCATATTTCTAATATTGGCATAGTCTTGAGCGTCTGGCGAAAACAATTCATTAATTTTCATTTTACTTTTAGAACTCTCTCTATACTCCTTGCGAAGCCAATAAATGTTATATAAATATTGATTTTTATACTCCAGTAATATATTCCCTGTTTCATCTTTCATTTCCCATATGCTATTTATATTTACAAAACGTTCATTTCCAGACAGCCTAAAATATTTATAAATGAAAAATGCAATTTTATCAAAATATGAATATAGACACTGAAATGCTTGAGCTAAATCGTGTAATATTACATCATCGTTCAATTCCTTGCAATCAAATATTTTCTGACGTTGCAACACATATAGTTTAAACAGGCTATTTAATGTATATAGTTGGGCTTCCGATAAATCCAGCTCACCAGATAAATCACTTAAATCTATATCAAATTTAACTTCATTAAAATCGCCTAAATCATTTACATAATTAAGATAAAGCGTATTCTTAACACACCAGTTCTCAAAAGATTTATCAAATACATTAATTTCAGTAAAAAAGAGATAAGGTTCATAGTTTGCATTTAGTCCATGGTTAATAGTATTAATATATGCAGCTTGAATTTCCAAATATTGAATTTTCTTATTTTTGAATAATTCTCTGCCACTATCTAAATTTTCTAAATGAATATCAAAATATAGTTCATGCAAAAAGTTGAAAACTAAGCAATATTTATTCTTATCCAATCCTATTATAGGGTTATGGTGCTCTATGCCTAAAGCAAAATTACCGATTGCCATATCAAAACATTCATCAATCCTTAAAGCTTTCCTAAAATAAGATAACGCATTAATACTTCTAAACTGATTGCTAAATTCATTACCAATATTAACGTATAATCTACGTATCACTTCATAGATAAAATATTTATCAGTATCTAAAATGTTTCTATTATCCTCGTAAATCTTTATGGCTTTTAGATAATAATAAATAGCTAAATAGTATTTATCATCTTTGCGAAATATTATATCTATCGGGTTATGGGTTTCATAATGTTCAGAGTAAAACAACCCCAAATTGTACAAAAATGAAATCTCGTACTGAAATCTTTCAAACTTCAATTCATTATTTTTATATCTATTTTCATAAGTTTTAAAATCTTCAATGGTTTTAATTTCATAAAACTTTTTCCACTCTTCTTTAGTCATTTCATCACCTAATATGTTATTATAGTAATTTATATTGTATTCCAGTCTCACCAATATGAATATTACCTTTATCCAAATTGTCATTTAGGAAATCTAATACATACGGTTGCAAATTATATGAAAAACCTTCCACCAAATTCCCCATTGTTGATGCTAGGTAAATAATATTCTTGCTTTCAAGAGGAGCTTTTCTCCCATCACTATAATCAATCTTTCCAGAAGAACAAAATCTCCCATTTCTTCTGTTATAGAAAGTTTGTACCAACAATCCCATTTCATCAGGACTCATATAAGTTTTCATATACTTTATAGCACTTTTCTTTGAATTAATTAATTGGCCTAAAATTATATTACTGATAAATATGCCAATATGTAAAATATAATATGCTCCTATTGCTATAATACATAAACTAATATATGGTTGATAACTTTCTCTAAATTCCAGTATACGCATTTTTACTGCAGCTTCAGTTGGCAAAATTGTTAGTATAATAGCAGCAATAAAAACAATCCCGAACAACTCTTTCAATTTTAACTTATCCACAATCGCTGTAACAACTCCCATTCGTCTCCTCCTTCTTAGTCATTCAGTAAATCTTGATAGCTAACCTCCAAAACCTCCGCAATCACCTTCAACTCAATATCCGTCACAAATCTTTTCCCACTCTCAATCCTCTGAACCGCATTTTTATCAATATCCAATCCTGCCCGTTGGAGCATATCCGCCAACTGCCTTTGTGATGTTTTCTCCGGCAAACTCTCTCTGATTATCTTTAATTTTCGACCGCAAACATTATTGCCGCCGTCCTCTGCTTTATTTTTATACATATTCCGTCTCCCATTTGACATTTACTGATTGTCATTTTCTCTATTATATGATAGACTAAGAATTAAATTGACATTCACTAGATGTCATTAAGAATTAAATATATTAAAGGAGAAATCACAAATGAGAGCCATACTAAAACAGCTATATGACGGAGACATTTTCCCTGCTGAACAGTTCTATCCCAAAACAGAAGAATACAAAGCCATACGTAAAAAGCATTTTTCCCACCACGAAGATTTCACCAAAAAGGTAGAAGCATTTTCCCCAGAATTAAGCCAAGAATTTGTCGAAATAATGGATGAACAGCTCGACACCGTCCCCCTGGAATTTTCCGAAATGTTCATTGAAGGCTTTCGCCTGGGTGCCAAAATGGTGATAGAAATATACAGCAATGACCTATCAGACAATAAATAACCTTCATCACGAAAGTAAGGGCGGAACAACCACTGTCACGTTGTCCGCCCCTCTGTCATGGCGTTAACGCCATGTCCTACAATCAGTCAAGGAAAATCAAATCTCCTTTTCTGCTTGCCACAGTTTATGTTTTATCTCCTGTTGTTCCTGGTACAACTTGTCCCTCCGCTCACACAGCTTAATCCCCTGTGCCAAGGCTTCCTTAATGCTCGCCCTCCGTTCCGGCTCCGACCTTTTATATTCCCCATCAATTCCCGTATCTCATTATTCTTCTGTTTCCGCTCACAATCAAGTAACACCCAATTCACAAGATTTTCCGCTTCTAAATCGTCTGATAAATCAGCATACTGCATAACCTTTGCACACAAGCGCAGCATGACCTTTTTCTCCATATCAGTCACCTGTCCACCTCCTTTTTTCCCTGTGGTTTACCAATCATATTAAGCATATCCATAGACTTTTTCTGTTCAACGATAGATTTTACCTCTCTATCTCCAAGCACCGCCTTTACAAGATTAAAGTCCAGAATTTCACCCCTATAATCAACATTTTCTTTCTCCACCAAATCCAACCGCTGTTCCAATCGCTCCACCTGATTTCTGGAATACTCATATTGCCGCTTAAACTTTTCAACCAACCCATTAAGCTGCACATTTTTAACAAGTGCCGATACCAGAGCTTCCTTCACCATTTCCAGCAGAGGAACAGCCTTTTTATCTTTGTAAGATTTTGCAGTCATAAGTGTTCCCGGCTCCGGTAATTGCCACGCCGGATTATCCCGAATAGTGACAATATTCTTTTCAGTAGTCTTTTTGTCAGAGGTGAGTTTTAAAATCTCCTGCTGCAAATTCTTTTTCTTATCCTGTAATTCTTTCAAATCCTCCTTCTCGTCCGTCACAGCTTCCTTGATAGTCTGTATATCATGGCTGATTTCCTCTTTCTGTTTTGTAAGTGTCTGCACCTCCTTTTCCCGTTCCTATTTCTCAAAATCCAGAACGCTTAAATGCTTTTTATGGGTTCCAAGTTGTTTCCAGATAACACCATGCCGCTCCATCACCTTTGATAATTCCTGCTTTTCCGCCGCCATCCACTGGCTCCACTCTGTTTCTCTTTTCGTACCTCCCAGATACCCCTGGTCTGCAAGTGCTTGTTTTAAGGATACCCTTGTGTCCATGCCTCTCTTGCTGCCAGTAGTAAACGGAACAAAGTCAATATGTAAATGAGGTGTTTCTTCATCCATATGAAGATGTGCGGAGAACACTCTAAGATTAGGATTTCTGCTCTGAAATTCACTCATAAAATCATCCAGTATATTTTTCGCCAGTTCTCCATTCTCACTCTGGACATTCATATCATCTTTGTTCCCTATCTGAAATATGACCTCATGAAATAATTTCTCCTGCCTGCCCGTCCGTATCTTTTCATAGTAATTATCTATCACCCTGTCGCTCCGCTTCTGTTTTGCATTATATCGCTCTAAGGCTTCATCGAATAATTCATGATACACTTCCTTGATATTCTCATTACAGTATTCTATATTATTCCTTGTAAAGTCTGCTTTGACATTTTCTGCTTTAAATACCCGGCTGTTATGAGTTAATGAGCCTTTGCCGACCATGCCGCTGATTGACCGCTCTATTGTTTTTCCCTCCTTCCTGCATATAAGGGGCGGCGTTTAAGCCGCCATAAGCTTTGTTACTTTCGTCGAAAGTAACGCAAAAGCACTTTTGACAGGCTGCGCCCATCAAAAATGCCAGCCTTCACGTTGTTCCGGTTTGCGCCCTGCCGGGAGCTTCTATGCTGCCGCCACTTTCCCCAGCAATCAAGGCGGCAAGATTACCCTCCCCTAAGGAATAGGTAATCTTGCTATCTTGCCGGAGATTACATAATCCAGAACCACTGGCTCCCTATCTTGACTGAATCCACATTCAACTCCTTCTTCGCATTCCAGAGAGTTTTTTTCTTAATTCCTTTTTCCTGTGCCAACCTGTCAATTTCCGTAAAAGACTTTTGTCCGTCTGCCAATATTTCATTCAAGAAATCCTTTGCGCCTTTTGCTTTCTGTCCCCTACGTTCCCCGGATAAAAGTTCATCCACACTGATGTCATATTCTCCAATCCATTCAAATCCGTTCTCTTTATCCATACGAAACGCAATCGGAGTTTCCTCCGGCGCAAGCGAACTTTTCACATGACAGGCAACCCGAATATCTTCATCTTCCTTTACTCTGCCTACCACCAGAACGCTCCTTGCCGCCGCCTGGAAATCTATGGAGCCAAGACCACGGTAAGAGGATTTCCCTCCGCTGCATTTATTCATATGACCGATAAGAACAATCGCACAGCGGAACTGTTCTGCCAGGACTGCAATCCGCTTCATCACCGGACGGATTTCATTTGCCCGGTTCATATCCACCTCTGCCCCCAGATAACCCTGGATAGGGTCTAAAACTACCAGCCGGGCAGATGTTTCCCTAATCGCTTCTTCCAGCCGACCGTCCATCATAGTCAACGCTTTTTCCCTATCGTCAATGACAATCACCTTGCTGCAATCTGCTCCGGCTGAAAGCAATCGTGGCTTTATCGTATCCTCAAGACCATCCTCGGCGGTCTGATACAGAACCGTCATCGGCTCCGGTTTGACCGCTTCTTCCTCTTTCTCCGACAAAACCGATTCTCCTCTTGTCAGCCTTGCTATAATCTGTAACATCATAGTTGTCTTGCCTTCGCCGGGGTCACCCTAGACAATCGTTACCTTGCCATATGGAATGAAGGGATATAGCAGCCACTCTACTTCCTCTGCCTGTATTTCTTCCATGCTCATTAATTTTAAATCAACACTTTTTTGCTTTTCCAATCTGCACCTCTCTTTAAAATTCCTGTTGCATTTTGGAGAAGCCACCTGTATACTGAAATTGTCGAATAACGTAACGGCGGCTTGCCCCTGTTACCGAAAAAACTCTTGCCGCTATGCAAGGGTTTTTTCTCTACTTATTTCCTCCTGCTTAAAATATCCGGTTTCTTCCCACACTTTCCTATCTGGACAGTAGTAGTTGTATTCTGATGAATTATCTAACTTCACAGCATATCCGAATGTGAATATCCCCTTTTGCAGTCCGTATCGTATGTATTGAGCGTCCTTTCCCATTGCCCTGGCGATTTCCCCTACTGGAACATTTCTTCCCGTAAACGGCGGTAGGTCTACATAGTATCTGATTTTCTCCATCCAATCCCTCCTACTGCCTTAAAAGTTCTTCCATACTCATTCCCAGAGCGTCAGCCAATTTGTAGGCAATCACCGGGGAACAGCTTTTCCCGGCTTTAATACAAGAAATCGTCTGCCTGGACACACCGCTTCTTTCAGACAGCATACGGATATTCATTCCCTCCTCTCCCATTTTAACCTGCATTTTCGTTTCGTTTAATCTCATTTACTTCCTCCTTTTTGGTTAAAATATGTATTATTAGTACATATTTCATTATGCGCACCATATTTGCATATGTCAATATATTTTTATATAAATATGTACTTGTAATTCGTATTTCATTGTGATATGATAAGAACGGAGGTGAACATATGATAGATAATCAGAATATTACCGGACAAAAAATCCGGGCAGCCAGAAAACAAAAAGGAATAAACCAGACAGAACTTGCAAACCTTTTGGGAAAATCACTCCGCACCATTCAGAAATACGAAAGCGGAGAAATCGAAGTATCCATTGCTATGATTAATGAACTGGCAAAGGTACTGGACACCACATCAACATTTTTAATTGGCTATGAGCACGACCAGAAAGACATCCACAGTTTAGCGGATATCATGGATTTTCTTTTCAAGCTGGACAAAGTGAAGGGGTTAAATTTCAATATTGATGTGAAACGCCCTCCCCATCATGACGATTGGGAGTGTTCTATTACTTTCAATGGTAAAGACAAGTCGGCAGATTTCAATGCAGATATGTGTCTGTTTCTGGAAGAATTTGCAGAGTACCGAGAAGAATATCAGAATGGGCGTATCGGTGCCAAACGGTACAAAGAATTACAGGACAAAGACCTGGCTTATTACTCTGCTTCCTTAGTAGAAGAAAAAACAGAGGAACAGGAATAATTACAGAAAAGTCCCTTGAAAACAAAATACCTATAGAAAGGATGATTGTATGGCAAAAGCATTACAACGGGCAAACGGAACCGGAAATGTTTACAAATTATCCGGTAAACGCAGAAATCCGTGGAGGGCAATTATCACCACCGGGTGGGCGCAAAGTGAAGGAGGTGAGAAGCTGGTACAAAACCGTATCACAATCGGCTATTTCCACACAAAGGATGAAGCTATCCAGGCTTTAGTGAATTATAATTCCAGTCCCTACGATATTCAGACCAATTCCGTTACGTTTGAAGAAGTGTACCAGATGTGGAGCAAAGATTATTTCCCCACCCTTGCCAGTATTTCCAGCGTCCACACCGTGGAAGCGGCTTACAACTATTGTACGCCCCTATACAAAATGAGAATGAAGGATATTCGTGTGGAGCATTTAGAGGGAACCATACGGGACGCAACCGTAGGAAGTGCCACAAAGGGCAGAATAAAATCTTTATTTAATATGATGTACCGATATGCTATGAAACACGAAATCGTACAGAAGGATTACGCACAATTATGCAATGCCGTCAAACGGGAAGCACCAGAAAAAGAAGTCATTCCTTTTTCACCGGAGGAAATCGCTGTCCTATGGGACAACATCAACGAAGTTCCTTTTGCTGATATGATATTGGTAGGCATTTACAGCGGCTGGCGTCCCCAGGAATTAGCTACTCTCAAAACGATAGATATTGACCTGGACGCCAACACGATGAAAGGCGGCATGAAAACAGACGCAGGTAAAAACCGGATTGTACCAATTCACTCTCTTATCCGCCCTATCATTGAAAAATTATATTGTGCAGATAATGAATATCTGTTCAATGATGAGAACGGGCAACAGGGAACCTACATGACCTATGACAAATACCGGAACCGATTTATCAAAGTCATGAAACGTCTGAAACTCACCCACCGCCCCCATGAAACCAGACACACCTTCATCACGAAAGCAAAGGAATGTCATATGGATGAATACATACTTAAAATCATAGTCGGTCATGCCATTACGGATATTACAGAGAAAACCTACACTCACCGGACTATGGCACAGCTTCAAAAAGAGATATGCAAGATAACAAAATAAGAGATGTTTCACACGGCAATCACCATGAAAAACATCTCTTATCATTCAAATCTATTTGTGCGCTACGCCTGTGTGCTACGTGTGCGCTGCTTGTGTGTTACACACCCAATTTCTACACTTTTCAGCACAACTCAGAACTTCTCAAAACCTTATAAAATAAGGATTCCTTAGAACTTCCCAGCCTTCGCCGCTTCCTCAATACTTACCGCAACGGCCACTGTCATTCCGACCATCGGGTTATTTCCGGCTCCAATCAGACCCATCATCTCAACATGAGCCGGAACGGAGGAGGAACCTGCGAACTGGGCATCGGAGTGCATGCGTCCCAGAGTATCTGTCATACCGTAGGAAGCAGGACCTGCCGCCATATTATCCGGATGAAGCGTACGGCCTGTGCCGCCGCCGGATGCAACGGAGAAGTACTTTTTGCCTTTTTCCAAACACTCTTTTTTATATGTGCCTGCAACCGGGTGCTGGAATCTTGTCGGGTTTGTGGAGTTACCTGTAATGGAAACATCTACTCCCTCTTTCCACATGATGGCAACGCCTTCCGTCACATCGTTCGCTCCGTAACAGTTAACTTTTGCCCTCAGTCCTTCGGAGTAAGATTTTCTCCAGAGTTCTTTAACCTCGCCTGTGTAATAATCCATCTCTGTCTCAACATAGGTGAATCCGTTAATACGGGAGATAATCTGTGCGGCATCTTTTCCTAAACCGTTTAAGATAACGCGAAGAGGTTTCTGACGCACTTTGTTGGCCTTCTCAGCGATTCCGATTGCACCCTCGGCTGCTGCGAAGGATTCATGTCCAGCCAGGAAACAGAAGCAGTCCGTCTCTTCTTCCAGAAGCATCTTGCCAAGGTTGCCGTGGCCTAAACCAACTTTACGCTGGTCGGCAACAGAGCCCGGGATACAAAAGGACTGAAGTCCCTCACCGATTGCCGCCGCTGCGTCCGCCGCTCTTCTGCATCCCTTTTTGATTGCGATGGCTGCGCCTACCGTGTAAGCCCAGCCTGCATTTTCAAAGCAGATAGGCTGAATTTTCTTAACCTGGTCATATACATTCAGTCCAGCATCTTTTGTGATTTTCTCAGCCTCTTCAATGGAAGCGATGCCATAGCTGTTTAATACGGAATTGATTTTATCAATTCGTCTCTCATATGATTCAAATAATGCCATAACTCTATGATCCTCCTTAATAATTTACCTGCTATTAAGTCTATGTCTATGTAACTCTTTCAGGGGGTTCAAACGTTCCCTGCTGATTATCCCGCTTATTCCTGTCTCGGATCGATAATCTTCACCGCATCGTCCACACGGCCGTACTGGCCTTTGGATTTCTCGTATGCGGTAGTTGGATCGTCGCCCTTCTTGATGAAATCCGTCATCTTGCCGAGATTTACGAACTGGTATCCGATAATCTGGTTTTCTTCATCGAGAGCGATTCCCGTTACATAGCCTTCTGCCATCTCCAGGTAACGCGGACCTTTCTTTAATGTTCCATACATTGTACCAACCTGAGAACGAAGTCCCTTGCCCAGATCCTCCAGACCCGCACCGATTGGAAGACCATCCTCAGAGAATGCGCTCTGTGTTCTTCCGTATGCGATCTGAAGGAAGAGTTCTCTCATCGCCGTATTAATTGCGTCGCAGACAAGGTCTGTGTTCAGCGCCTCCAGGACCGTTCTTCCGGGAAGGATCTCCGCTGCCATGGCTGCGGAATGTGTCATTCCTGAACATCCGATTGTCTCTACTAAAGCTTCCTGAATGATTCCCTCTTTAACATTCAGAGTCAACTTACAGGCGCCCTGCTGCGGAGCACACCAGCCCACGCCGTGAGTTAAACCGGAGATATCTTTCACCTCTCTGGATTTTACCCATTTTGCTTCTTCCGGAATCGGAGCACAGCCGTGATTAACGCCCTGCGCTACTGGACACATACTTTCAACTTCGTGTGAATAAATCATTTTAAGACTCCTTTCAAAATGAATGTGTTAGTACTTTGTTAATTTTATCACATCATACTTGTACATATTATCTCACGTATCCCTTAATTCGTCTATAGTTTTTTGCTGAAAACTTTTCACAAAACTACAGGCATTTTTTTTGAGTATTTACGTCGTTTTTTGTAACCCCGGCCCCATTCTTTTCTCCACTTTCCGCAGCGTCATCTTATATGCGATATAAAAGATAATTCCCTTAGCCACACTGGATACGGTAAGCGCCCACCAGATTCCGTTCAGCCCCAGTCCCATTGAGGAAAACACAACTGCAAGCGGTATCCTGGCTGAAGTCAGGATTATGCTCAGGACTGATGGAATCGAGGTTTTGCCTAAGCCGGCAAACGCTCCGATGGATGTCAGTTCAATCAGCATAAAGAACTGGGAAAGACCGAGAATCCGAAGATATTCCACTCCGGCCCCGAGTACATCCGGCTCCCGGATAAAAATACTGAAAATAGGTTCCGCCAGAAATATCAGCAGGGATGTCGTCATCAGTCCCCAGAACCCCATCATTTTCACCGCCGCTGAAAATCCCTTTTTAACCCGGTCAAACAGACCTGCGCCAAAATTCTGGCCGGTGAATGAATTGACTGCTGCTGCAAATCCCTCTCCCACCATCCAGGAAACTGATTCCACCTGGCCGCCGACTCTCTGAATCGCCACCGCCGTGTCGCCCCACCCGGTCACCAGTCTCGTCAGTACCATGGAAATACTGGCATAAATAAGGTTTTGAATCGAAGCGGGAAATCCGATTGTAACAATCTCTTTAATATAGCGGACCGGGGTAACGGTGAACAACCGGAAGCTGCCAAAGAGAACCTCTTTTCTGACAGCCAGAATGAAAATAAATGAAACCGTAATCTGGGCCGTGACAGTCGCTACTGCGGCGCCCACTACCCCCATGGCTGGAAACGGACCAATCCCGAATATCAGAACCGGATCTAATACCATATTAGCCGCAAGTCCGATCACATTTGCCTTAAACGGCGTTTTACTGTCTCCGTTAGCCGTAAGGATACCTGTAAGCACTGAATTGATATACGGAAAAAGAATCAGCCCGCAGACAATCCTCAGATAATTCTGTGAATTTGCAATAATTACCGGATCCTTCAACCCGAAAAATCCAATCAGATACTTTGCGCCAAAGAACGAAATCAGGCCGAACAGCACGGCAAACAGCAGTCCCATCTGAATCGCGCCTTTAGCGTACTGGGCCGCATCTTTTTCATTGCCGGCGCCGAGAGCGTGCGCTACTTTTACCTGGCCTCCGATTTTAGCCAGATCCACGATTCCCTGTGACAACCAGCTATACATTCCGGCGGTACCCACTGCCGTCACCGCCCCGGCCCCCAGTCTTCCTATCCATGCCATGTCTGTCAGATTATACGCCATCTGAACCAGTGATGTAGCCATAATCGGCACTGCCAGCCGGGTAAGGCCGGGCAGGATTGGCTCATGGAGCAAATCTACCTTTTTCTTCATTTCATATTCCCTCAACAATTTAATATTATAAAATGCACTCCGCGGATCTTTTACCGCCTTCAATCAGCAACAGCCCCGGCCGACACTCTACGTTCCGGCCAGGGCTGCATTCATTTTAAGAGAGGCGGTTCGAGCGTATTTGAAAACGCGCTCTAATACAGACGGCCCCTTTAAGCACATTATTTGTCACAGTTCAGACAGTATGAACTGTGACCATTATTTACCGGAAAGGTACTCATCAATCCCGCGGGCTCCGGCGCGTCCGGCTTCCATTGCGAGGATCACCGTCGCAGCTCCCGTCACTGCGTCTCCGCCTGCATACACGCCCTCTTTCGTCGTCTTTCCATCGGCCTCATCGGCGATAATGCATTTCCAGCGGTTTACGCTCAGTCCCTCCGTTGTTGCCGATATCAGCGGGTTCGGGGAGGTACCAAGCGCCATAATAACCGTGTCCGCATCAATCCTGAAATCAGAACCGGCCTTCTCCACCGGCCTTCTTCTGCCCGATTCATCCGGCTCCCCAAGCTCCATCCTCCGGCAGATGATCCCGTTTACCCAGCCATTCTCGTCCGTCAGGATTTCCACCGGATTGGTCAGAAGATTGAAACGGATTCCCTCCTCCTTTGCATGATGTACTTCCTCCGCCCTGGCAGGCAGCTCCTTCTCGCTTCTTCTGTATACGATATGTACCTCGGCTCCCAGACGCAGCGCCGTCCTGGCCGCATCCATGGCTACGTTTCCTCCTCCGACTACCACTACCTTCTTTCCTATCATCAGCGGTGTGTCATAGTCATCGCAAAACGCCTTCATCAGGTTGCTTCTTGTCAGATATTCATTGGCTGAGAACACTCCGTTCGCATTCTCCCCCGGGATTCCCATGAACTTCGGCAGGCCCGCTCCCGAACCGATGAACACAGCCTGAAAGCCCTCTTCCTCCATCAGTTCATCGATGGTCACCGATTTCCCGATTATCACGTTGGTCTCCAGCTTTACGCCCAGCTTCTTCACATTCTCTATCTCCGGCTGTACGACGCCCTCCTTTGGAAGACGGAACTCCGGGATTCCGTAGGTCAGCACGCCGCCCGGCTCGTGAAGGGCCTCAAAAATCGTGACCTCATAACCGAGCTTTGCCAGGTCCCCGGCGCAGGTCAGGCCGCAGGGGCCGGAGCCGATCACCGCCACCTTTTTCCCGTTCGTCTTCTCCGGCGCCTCCGGCACAAAGCCATGCTCTCTGGACCAGTCGGCCACAAAACGCTCCAGCTTTCCGATGGAAACAGGCTCTCCCTTGATACCGCGGATGCACTGCCCCTCACACTGCGTCTCCTGCGGGCAGACACGGCCGCATACCGCCGGCAGAGCCGACGCCTTCGCTATCACACGGGCAGCCTCCTCAATCTCTCCCTTCTTTACCTCTTCGATAAACGCCGGGATATCGATTGCCACCGGGCAGCCTGCGATACATTTGGCATTCTTACAATTTAAGCAGCGCTCCGCCTCCGCCATGGCCTCCTCTTTATTATAACCCAGGCACACCTCCTCAAAGTTGGCGGCCCGCACCCGGGGGTCCTGTTCCCTCACCGGTACTTTAACCAACATGTCTCTTCTGGTTTCCATTATTCCTCACCTCCGCAATGTCCGCATCCGCCGTGATGTGTGGCGCCCTCCTGCTGTCTCAGCATAGCCCTGCCTTCCTGGGTCCGGTACAGCTGCTGCCTCTTCATCGCCTCATCAAAATTGACCTGATGGCCGTCGAACTCCGGCCCGTCCACGCAGGCGAACTTCACCTTGTCTCCCACCGTCACACGGCAGGCTCCGCACATCCCTGTCCCATCCACCATGATGGGGTTTAAGCTGACCACCGTCGGCAGATTCAGCTTCTTTGTCAGCAGACAGACGAATTTCATCATGATCATCGGGCCGATGGCAACACAGGTATCATAGCGCCTTCCCTCTTTCTCCACCAGCTCCGTTATGACCTCCGTTACCATTCCTTTGCGGCCATAGGAGCCGTCATCCGTTGTTATGTAAAGATTCTCCGCCTGCTCCTCCATCTCCTTTGTCAGAATCAGGAGATCCTTTGTCTTGGAGCCGACGATAACATCCACCTTGACGCCGTGTTCCTTTAACCACTTCACCTGCGGATATACCGGAGCCGTTCCGACTCCTCCTGCCACGTAGAGAATCCGTTTCTTTTTCAGTTCCTCAGGGTCCTCCTTCACAAAGTCGGAAGGATTTCCAAGGGGACCCACAAAATCGCGGAAGGTGTCCCCTTCCTTCAAAAGTGCCATCCGCTCCGTCGACGCCCCGACCGTCTGGAACACGATGGTTACTGTCCCTTGTTCCCTGTCATAATCACAAATGGTCAGAGGAATCCGTTCCCCTTCTTCATCTATCCTGACAATCACAAACTCCCCCGGTTCGCATGAGCGCGCAACTCTGGGAGCTTCCACTTCCATCAGATAAATTTTATCAGCCAGCTTTTCCGCTTTTAAAATCTGATACATGTTTCTCCTCCTGTTTCCTCGTTCTATTCAACCTGTCGTTAACTTTTGTATACCGGCCTATGCGGTCCGGCAGTCCGGCAAAACCGGCGCCGCTGCCGGATGATGGCATAAATATGCAAAAGATTGCCTACATTTTACCACTTCACCTCTATAAAGACAAGCAAAAACGTGGCTTCACCTCCAAAAATACTGCTGTCTGCTCAAATCCGCCATACCTGATTTGCAAAAATCAGCCTAATTCTTATGGCCTCTTATATTTCCTGAATTCATAACACAAATTAAAATAAGTCTGCTCATCACTTTCTTCCGTCACAATCCAGCCCTCTTTGTCCAGATTCACAAGATAAGTATCCGCCTGATAAGCATAATCAATATAGGTGATGTGCGCCGTATCACAGTAGGGAAGGAACTGCTCGTAAACACTCTGTCCGCCGATAATGAAAACATCTTCATCCGTAAATCCCCGTTCTTCTTTATACCATTTGATCCTATTCAACACCTCTTCCACACTGTGGCAGACATCTGCTCCTTTTAACTTAAAGCTTTTATCCGTTGTCAGAATGAGATTGATTCTGCCGTCCAACGGTCTCTCCCCCGGCAGAGTGAGCAGAGTCTTTCTCCCCATCACAATAATTTTTCCCATCGTTTCCTGGCGGAACCACTTCTGGTCCGCCGGTATCGCAACCAGCATCTGCCCTTTATGACCAATAGCCCAGTTCTTATCCACTGCCGCAATTAACTGCATACCGTACCTGTCCTTCCTTTTGTTTTCCGGCTGAAGCGCTATCTCTTCTATTAAATATAGATACAGGATACGTATCACCGGAATTCCTCCGGAAACTGTCTCCTCAGCGTTTTCATCATACTGAGCGCATTGATATTAAACGCCTCATCCGGCTGTTCCTTTTTATCTACATTTCCATGGAAAATTCTCTCCAGCTCTTTAAGCGCTTCCTCATCAGATGTGCACCGTTTCATTACTTCTGTCATCTGTTTTTTGCTGCCCTCCAGCTTTTCCAGCAGAATATCCCAGATTCGCGGCTTATCCGACTCACTGACTGGGCCGTAATGGTTTAAAATAATTTCTTTCACATGATATTTCGCCGATTTTAAAATGGATTCCCTTGCGCCTATATAATCAACCAGAAAAGCCGGCATATAACCGCCATAAGGTCCCATCACTCCGACCGACTCACTGCACAGCATCAATTCACCATCCACAATATAGGACAGCGAGCATTTCGTATGACCGGTTGTTTCAAACGCCAGGACACTGTGATTTCCTATTTTGACGGTTTCTCCATCCTCCAGCACGACATCGACTCTGAGATCTTCATCCCTGTAATTCCTGTCCCAGTCCATTCCCGCCGCTTCTGCCGCGTCACCGCTCAGGCTGCGAATCACGGAGAGCGCAGATGGCTTTAGCAGTATTTCCCTTGCGCGCTCTGAGCCGTATACCTTAACTCCCGGCCAGGCCTTGCGCACGGCCGGAAGACCGGCCACATGATCATAATGGGAATGGGATATCAAAACGGCGTCTACCTGCCCGTCTCCCAGCTCCCTCCTTATATTTTCTATCATCAAATCTGCCGCATAGGCCATTCCTGCCTCAAACAGAATATTTGCTTCACCCTTAATTAAAAATACGGCTGCTTTTCCAACTCCGGATACATCTGTGACTGTCATTGTTTTCTCCTTTCCGGTTCTTTGCCGCCAGCTCAAGTTTATCAGGGGTAATTTTACTATATTTTTCTTTTAAATACAAGGTTTGGCAGGAGTGTTTTTCTCATTTGCGCACATTGCGTCAGGCGCCGGTACACTCGTGCAGCTTATCTGTCATTGTCTCCTGCCATATATTTTTTATTTATTGAAACTTTCTGCCCACTCTGCCCGTCTAACTATTGTTATTAAATATTACTTATGAGAAAAGAGAAGTCCTGGTTATGGTTTTCAGCAGTCTTACCTTCATTTTTTATTTTTTACCGATATTCCTGTTTGTATATTTCCTGACTCCCCGCAGATGGAAGAACGCCTGCCTGCTGGCGGGGAGCCTGTTATTCTACTCGTTTGGAGTCAAAGACCACCCTCTCTACGCGGCGCTTCTGCTCTTTTCCGTGTTTGTCAATTACCGTCTGGGTATAAGACTTGGACGCAGAAGGAAAAGCGGCTGTCGGAAAGGATGGCTGGCTGCGGGAATTTTTTACAACCTGTCATGGCTTGTGCTGTTTAAATATGCCGGATTTATTTCGGAAAATATTAACTTATTACTCGCTGAAACAGGATGCTCCTTCCGGCTGTCAAGTCCCGCCTTTATTTTGCCCATTGGAATCAGCTTCTACACATTCCAGGCCATTTCCTACCTGACAGACGTGTACCGGAAGGATATCTGTTTCGAACCATCCCTCATCAATTTTGGCATGTATATCTGCATGTTTCCCCAGCTGATAGCAGGCCCGATTGTCACGTACGCTTCTGTCCGGAAGCAAATCAGCGCACGCAGGCACTCTCTTTTACACCTGGAAAACGGGCTTCGCGAATTTACGATCGGATTAGGCCTAAAGGTTTTACTGGCAAATCAAATCGGAGGACTCTGGAATAATGTGAAGTCCATAGGCTATGAGAGCATTTCCACCCCTTTAGCATGGCTCGGACTCACCGCATTCAGCATGCAAATCTACTTTGATTTTTACGGCTATTCTCTGATGGCTAAGGGGCTTGGCGAAATCCTCGGCTTTAAGCTGCCCAATAACTTTGAGCATCCCTACATGGCTCTGTCCATGACGGAATTCTGGCGGAAATGGCACAAGACTCTCGGAAACTGGTTTCGGGACTACCTGTATATCCCGTTGGGAGGAAACAGAAAGAAACCGGCGCGGACCTTCTATAATCTGTTTTCCGTTTGGCTCTTAACCGGGTTCTGGCATGGCGCCAGTTGGAATTTCCTGCTTTGGGGATTGCTCCTCTTTGTGCTGATATCCGTTGAAAAGCTGGCCCTGCTGCGTTTCCTGCACCGTTTTCCGCTTGCAGGACATGCCTACATGGCTATAACAATTCCATTGACCTGGATGGTATTTGCATTACCGGAACTGTCTGATATAACAATCTATGCTCAAAGGCTTTTTCCTTTTCTGGCACAAAATACCCAATTCACCTATTTCAATGGTGATTTTTTGAAATACGGCAGGCTGTATTCCGGCTCTTTGACGGCCGGACTTGTCTTTATAACAGCTCTGCCCCGAAATATCTACAATCATTACAAAAAGAATGTCATCACCGCAGTGATCCTTCTGCTTTTATTCTGGGCCTGCATCTACCGCATCCGCGCAGGCGCCGATGATCCGTTTTTATATTTCAGATTTTAAGGAGAAATAGCAATGCACAAATACTGGTATACGATTCTTCTGTCCTTTAGCCTGTTCATCGCCGCCGCTGCCGCAATGATCGGAGGTGTTCTGATGAAACCGGAAGCCGGAAAGACAGTGAAACAAGATTTTGCCGCATCGGCCGCCGTCCGGGATCCTGCCTTCCCCGTATCTGCCGCTCTTTCGTCAACTCTTCCGGAGAATCTGCGTTCCTCCGACTCCCTAAAAGCTCTGCCGTTGCCCGCTCCCCCGGAGTCCCCGCCGTTACCCGCTCCCCCGGAAACTCCGCCCTCACCCCCAGAGCCGGCAAAGACTTCCGGCAACTCTCCCGGCGAACCCGGATCGGACGGCTGGAAGAAGGAACTTGGCGCAGTCAGCCCTGATTTGACGGATGTACTGTTTATCGGAGATTCCAGAACGGTCGGCCTGTCGGAATACGGCGATTTGGGAAATGCCGACGTATTCGCAAATTCCGGGATGAGCGTCTTTAATCTACTGGACAGCAAACCGAAAAAAGGCGCTGGAAGTGATAAGACTTTAAATCAGCTTCTGGAAGGAAAAAATTATAAGGCCGTCTTCCTGATGCTCGGCATCAATGAACTGGGCTACGGCAATCAAAATATTTTAAAGCAATACCGGACCGTTGTCAGCTATATAAAAGAAAAGCAGCCCGAAGCAGTCCTGATTCTGGAAGCCAACCTGCATGTAACCAAAACAAAGTCGGACCGGAGCCCTATTTACAATAATGAAAATATCAATGTGCTGAATCAGGGTATCAAACAGATTGCCGCGGAGGAGAATTGCCCTTATATCGATGTCAATGTAATATTCGACGATGAAAGCGGCAATCTGAATGAAACGTATACGACCGACGGTTCTCATGTTCTTGGTAAATATTATGCGTTATGGACAGAATGGATTTTTGATTGAGGATGGAGGACACGTCAGGAACGGACTATGTCCGGTGGGCGGGGGATGCTGTCTGAGTCTTCCGTCCCCGTGGGAAGTTGGTTGTGGAGGGAGGGGGAATCCGGCCGGAATGAATTGCTGCGGGGACCGTTTGCACTCTTTGGAGTGCGCA
>OBXO01000802.1_pt1 | contig 19589 bp, 17 predicted proteins | sample 1501431 | NCBI WGS metagenome assembly OBXO01 (sample SAMEA2580163, study PRJEB22360) | human gut metagenome | biome: human gut; feature: human-associated habitat; material: faeces | place: Denmark | collected 2008/2010 | reverse complement strand
GCAATCCACCGATTTTATTAGCCATAAGTGTTACAAAAATGCTTGACCACAACAAGTTTTAAGATTCTTTTATACATAAAACGTATAGCAGAATAATAATGATTATAAGTTTCCGGCATGACTCCAGATAACCTTTTTGCGGTTAAAAAAGCATCCGCGTCATCAATAATTAGTTCATTCCATGGTTTCCCTGTATAATCTAAAAAATGTCTAATCGTATGACAGTAGGCATTAGCTGTGGATGGTTTTAAATTTTTCTTTTCCGCAGCAAGTTTGATTTGATTATAAATATCTTCGTACATAAAATATCCTCCGTAAAATAAATGAAAATATATAAGTTCCACATACCTTTACGGAGGAGCATTTGCTTGATAAAACCGCTTGTAGAAACGGTGTAAAAATGGTATTCTTTTCATAGGCAGTGGTAGGGAACTAAGCCCGTATTCGAAGTTTGTTTTTGGTGGTACTTAAACAATACTATCTTGGGACAATCCTGTCACTGCTTTTTTAGAAAACTAATAAGAAACTGCACCACAGCCTTGGCAGGCCATCGCGCAGCGATTTTGTTCAATTAGAATTTTTAGAAATCACAATAAAATTATTCTGATAGCCCTTCAAGAATTGAAATATCATGCACATCTTTATCTCTTAATTCATAACCTGAATGAAAAACTTTTTGCCCTTTTAATGATATACACGGAATTTTTTTCCCTTCAAAAAAGGCAGAACTAAAGTAGTCTTTTTCAAACTCGTACCAGCCACCCTCTAAATCAGCTTGTTTTGAAGTTCCATCTTCATTCAAAACAAATGGATGAATATCCAAATAACCCAATTCATCACTATATAGTTCTATCCTGACTGGTCTCCAGTCCGTATCAATTTTATACCCTAAATTCAATAGCACATCTAATAATCTATCCATATATTTAGCATCAAAATTTATATCTATATCTCTATGACTTCTTGTTTGTTTGCCTGCTAAAATATCTACACCCCATCCACCATCCAACCAATATGTAATTCCCGTCTTTTCTAACAATTCTATTACTTTGTATAAATCTTCTTTTGTTGTTATTTCTTTTCTATTCATGTAAAATTCCCTCCACAACTTCTAATTTGTTACTCGCATGATATCATATTTTTTCTTTAATTACATCCCCCTAATTTTAATACACTGCCATTCGGCTTGCTTCTGTAACTAGCATCCGGTTAATTTTCTCCTGCATTGTTTCCGTTGCATCTTCATTGAAATGATAACGAACAACATAGACCGTCTGTCCTATTTTCTTTGTAAATATGTTTTTCTCTGTTTTTGTATTCATCATTTTTTCCATAATCATTTTTTTCCTTTCCTTTTGGATCCCGGCGAAGAGCCATTCCATTTGTCTCTGTCAGGACATTATTATTTAAACTCGGCTCAAAATAAGCACTTGCAGTTTCATAGGCTACCTATATATAGGCTTCTCTTTTATGCTTACAAAAATCCTTGTGATCACAGCACTTTTTTACCATAGAAGGCATTTTTTATATGCTTATATCTTGTTATACTGAGAAGCCCGACAAGGAGTAGGCACTTAAAGGTTATTCTCAGGCCCTTTATAGGCATTAAATAGGCACTTAAAAATACCTGTTTCTCCAGTGTTTATCATACTTTAGGCACTTAGGCACTTCATTTTTAAAATTAATAAGAAAAAAACATATACTTATAAAACCCATATATTTAAGCAGAATATATTTTAGGCTTTTCTAGTGCCTAATGCCTTTTCCAGCCAGATCAATAATTGACATCTTTCGTCCTCACCTTGACATGGATCCCACGAAATCCTCGGCAAAAACGACCATTTCCTACCGAGATATTCTTGTCATAAGTCATTCCATAATCAGATGACCGTTCCTTAAATCTCCTTGCAAAGGATCTTTCGCTTACGGGTACATCCAAGTTATCATTGCACCATCTGCAATAAGCAATATATAAATCTTTTGACGTAGCATGAGTGCCTTTTTCCAGTCTGATATATCCGGTTGATTCCAGGAACGATAGGATATTGTCATCATCCTCCTGCATTTCATCCATCAATAATTGGGATTTATTACTGATAGTAAACTGATAATCATTACGAATCAGTCTCTCTAATCCCTCAATACACCATAAAACTATGCCTTCCACTTCCTCCATCATCTTATCTGCCAAATAGGGATCATTGATTCTATCTGGCGGTACATCTTTTGTTTCCAGAATAATCTGACGTCTGTAAAAACCTTTACTCCTGTCAAAAAGCGACTTCAATGTACCATTTCCAAATGCCAGTATTCTGCAAACAAGCAGTCCCTGATAGCTTTGTTGGTTTTTTTTCTCTAAGTCCATTTCATCCTCAGCTGTAACAATTGCTTTAATCACATTAGTTGATGGTAATGCTTCTGTTTTCATATCATCATCCAAATACAACAGCTTGCCTTCCTGATCGGCTCTGGCAAACTTGTCGGTTTCCAGTTTCTGAAGACTTCCTGAATTCATGTTATGACCAAATATTCTTTTTAAAATTCTGCCAATACGGCTTTTACCTTCACCACCTTTTCCGATAATCAGCAGCATCTTCTGACCTCTATTGCTGGGAATGAGACAATATCCCATAAACTCCTGCAGGCAGACAATATCATCCTCTTCGAGCAATCCATCCAGGAATGCTAGCCATTTTTTTGGTTTAGATGCATCCTTGTTATAATTAACCGTCAATCGGTTTTGCGTCCATTCTTTCCGATTGATAAACTTCTGATTTACAAAATAGGTTCCATTCCTAAAATGAACCCGATCTTCTTTTATGGGAAGCGGATCTGAACGGGTGTACATCTTAAATCCATTTAAAATAGCCGTTACTTTAGATGAAATCCCGCTGGTCCAATAATGTTCAATAATATCCAGAATCTCTTTCTCCATTTCATCATTTGGAATTGAACGGTCTATATCATACAAGATTCCATTGATACACTTAATTTCATGTTGCTGTAGAATTGTCTGATACAGAAGGATTTCATTGATATGCTTGCCATCGAACCAGATTGGCAGTTCCATTTTGGATAAATTCTTTTCCACCTGTGTCTCTTCGGTTACTTCTTCAACTTTTTGTAATGCTTCCAGACGTGCAACCAGGTCGTCTGGAAGATTCTTCCTTAATTCGTTGCTCAATGCTCTTCACCTCCTCCTGACAGTCCAAAATCAATCTTGCACGATCTTCTAGTGAACCACTAAGAAGCACATCCATCTTGTATTCAATAAGTGTGTATTTTTCCATTGCTTCAACAAATAACGGATGCCAATCATCATCTTCAATTCTGGGAGCATAATCAACCTTCCATTTCTTTAAAAGATGGTAGTAGTCACTGTATACTCGAAAAAAACGAATCTGTTGTTCGTGAAAGAATTGATCCAGTGTCTGTTTCTTTTGTTTTGATTTTGGGTAATCTTTCGTCTTGTTATAGCTTTGGTATTTTTCATAAGGTACAGAAAAATCTTCTGCCAGTTTTTCAGCTGAGTCTTTTACAGAAAGATTGAAATATTTGGCAACAAAATCAATCACATCTCCATCTGCCTGACAGGCAAAACAATGATATCTTTTATCAAGCTTCATACTCGGATTCTTGTCTGGGTGAAACGGGCAGACGGCCATTCCATTTCGTCCTACTTTGATTCCATAATATTCTGCAGCACTTCTTGCAGTAACAGCTTCCTTTACAGCTTCAAATAATTTCATACCTGCTCCTTTCCGAGAAAATAAAAAGCACTCCCATTGATTCAATAACAAATACAACGGAATGCTCTATATCTCTAAATCACTAGAACGTGACTCTCCTTTATTCAATTTTCTTCTCTCTGCCTCTTCTCTCTGGATTTTTGCTACATTCTGTGCAAGTCTTTCCCTGATAGATGGCTTCACTTCCTTTTTGATTTCTTCTACAACAGTTTTTTTCTTCTCTGGCTGTTTTAACTGGTTGGTGATCCGTATGACCACTTTCTCCATTGCTGTTTCTATTTTTCTTATCAGACCATCCAGTCTTTTTATTGCATAATCCTTTTCTCTTTTGGAAGCCTTGTGTTTCGGATCCTGAATCCACTTTTTAGAATCTTCTGCCAGGCGAATATCATCTCTTCTAGTAGCCAACATTGCTTCTTTTGCAACTTTCTCTACTGCCTTGTCGTATGCTCCACTGGATACTTCGTCAAGTAAAGTTTCCACATCTTCAATACGGACTGTAAGCTGTTGCAATTCCTCTCTCTGTTCTTCAATCAGATCACCCTGCTTGAAAATACGGTCGGAATTATTAGCGAATTCTATATCCTGCTGTTTTATTTTTTCTTCCTGAGACCGAATAATTTCTTCGTTTGCACGAACATGACTTGACTGTTTTGCAAGCTCCAAACGATTTTCGTTTACCTTATCAATCTGCAAAAGGATTGTTTCCTTCTGATCCGCAATTTCTTCTTTCTGCTTCATGCGGATATAATCTTGTTTTTCCAGATATTTCCGTCCACCATATGATGGTTCTTCATCAAGTTCCAATCCATGCCGTTTACAGATATCTAAAAACATTGTCCGACAGGCAGAATCAAAAACAACCTTGCGGTTATTTGTCTTTGATCTCTTCTTTTCCGAATTTGGAAGTTCAAATCCAAGTTCCTTCAACGCTGCTTCCTGCTTCGGCTCAATCTCTCCATATTGGTTTGTAGCATCGAAAACATGACGCTCATGGATATGAGGCGTTGCTTCGTCCATATGCAGTGACCAGTCGATGATATGCACATTAGAACCAAACCGTTCATCGAACTCTTTCTTAAATTCATCAAAAACTAAAACCAGCAGTTCCACAGAAGCGTGTTCATCTATCGTCCCAAGCTGATAGATACTTTCTTCCGGACAGGTCTTTTTGTTTTTCCAAACATCTTCTACTTCTTTGCATCTGTCGGGGTGTCTGGCTTTCACATGTCTTTCATTTTGCTTCATAACGTAATTTCCATAATGTTCTTCATAGAATGCCAACTCAATTTGTTCAAAAGAAAAATTATCCTCTTTTCTCTGATCTTCCATTGTGGTATATCCCTGATAACAGTCCCAGTAAATATTTTGTCGAACTCTTTCATTGTCGATATGCTCACTGTGTTCTGGATTAAATCTTCGATCATTGTGAAGTGGATTATAAACTCCATTTTTCCCAGACCTACCGTTATGCCTTGTTCCTTTCATTTCACATTTTTCCTTTCTTTTAAGTTGTTTTCCCGAAGGGATTGCAGCGAAGCTGCTAAAAGGCTCTGTCGCTGTTACAGATAGTACCCAGTACCATATGGCGAAACGCCATATCACTGGGCAATGGCTGCCGCCCTTAACCTGCTAAGGGCTTTGCCCCTTAACCCCAGCAAGGTGTTGCCACCCTTTGCATTCCTGGCACAAAGGACTTCCAGCCCTCTGCACTCCCGGCAGACAAAACGAAACTCCTGCCGCTGTCCCTTCGGCATGTTCTCCGTTCTGTCTATTTTTCAAAAATCCTCTATTTCGGATTTTGTAAAATAAAAAAGCCGACGCAATTTCAACCTCATACAAAAGTCCAAATACATCGGCTCAATCCTTTGACCTGATCGGTCTTTATTCATTTTTCTGACTGGCTCATACAGTCCATTTTTAATAATGAGCAAAACAAAAGGCACTAATCCAGACCGTTACTGTCATCATGAATGATTCTTTCTAATTTGTTCATGCTGATGCAACTCCTTTCTTTGGTTCTGTAGGTGGAAGCAATGATACTGGAACGAACACACCTTTTGCAATATCTTCCTGACGGATTCCCTCTTTTTTTGCGTCCATCGCCGCTTTCTTTTTGGCTTTCGTACGTTCATAATATTCTTGCTGCTTGCCATTTGCTTTTCTTTTCAAGTAATTCTGATGAAGCCTGTCTTTTCTGGCTTCCCGCTTCTTCATTTCTTCAATTTCTTCTAGTGTCATTTCTACCTCACCGAAATGTGGAGGTAAATATTTTCCAATGAAATTGAAATAGATTTCCACTTCCTGTGTTGTTTCAATGCTTCCTTTTCGATCACGCTCATGAACCACAATCTTTTCAACAAATTCGTTCAGCATATAAGTAGTCAATTCATCAAAGTTTTGGTATTTATCAACCAGAGCAATAAACTTCTCCGCCGATCTGCGACCTTCTTCATAGCCTGATAATTCAGCTTCCATATCTGCAATTTCTGCCGACAAATCTTTCTGTTCTTTAGAATACTGTCCGTCAAGAATCGCATAGCGTTTATCTGGCAGTTTTCCAAGAATATTGTCCTCATAAATTCTACAAATCAGTTTTTCCAGTTCCTGCACACGCTTTTTTGCTTCTGCTAATCTGCTTTTCAATCTCGTAATCTCACTGGACTGCTGTGAAGTCTGTGCCTTTTTTACTGTTTCCAAAAATTCTTCACGATTCAATTGTGAATACTCTGCAATAGCCCTTAACAGTTCCTTAATGAGTTCTAAAACCACATCAGCATTAATTCTGTGCTGTGTCCGGCAGAGTGTCCCAACCGGAACTTTAGAATATGCAGAACAAGTATATTGTGGTACTCGCTTGCCATTATTTACCCGGTGTACATACATTTTGGAACCACAATCTGCACAGTACATCAGACCTGTCAGTGGGTGGGCTTCTCCCCATCCATCTGGATATCGTTTCACATTGCTTCGAATTCGCTGAACATTATCAAAAGTTTCCTGATCTATGATTGCTTCCTGTGTATTTTCAAATACCGTCCAGTTATCCTCAGATACATAATGGCTTTTCTTATCCTTGAAATGCTTTCTGGTTTTGAAGTTCACTGTATGACCAAGATACTCCCTTTTCTTCAGAATACCTGCGACGGTAGAAGAGCCCCATCCATAAGGATCTTTTATTTCTTCTACTCTGCCTTTCCATAATCCAGCATCTTTCTTTGCCATATGAACAGCTGGTATCTCAACCTTATCCTCTTTCAGCGCCCTGGCAATCTGATATGGTCCGTATCCATCCATTGTCATGTGAAAGATTCTCCGTACAACTGCAGCTGCTTCTTCATCAACAATCCATATATTCGGATCATCCTTGTCTTTCAGATATCCATACGGTGTTGTGCTTGCCACATGCTTGCCGGATTTTCCTTTAGCCTTGAAAGTAGATTTTATCTTTTTACTGGTATCCCTTGCATACCATTCATTCATGATATTTCGGAATGGAGTAAAATCATCGTCCTCCCGGAAGCTGTCTACGTTCTCGTTGACTGCAATCAGGCGGACATTCTTCTGTCGCAGCAATTCCATATACTGTCCGACTTTCAGATAATCTCTTCCCATTCGGCTCATATCTTTAATCAGGATCGTTCCGACTTTCCCCGATTCCACTTCTTTCATCATGGCAAGGAAACCTGGACGATCAAATCTGGTACCCGATATACCATCATCAGTAAAATGAACAAGATTGGTAAATCCATGTTCTTTTGCATATTGTTCTAATAATTTCTTCTGGTTTGAAATACTGTTGGATTCTCCGTTTAATTCATCATCACGACTAAGACGTTCATACAACGCTGTCAAGAATCCCTGTTTCTCTGTCATAGTCAGATGTCCTCCTTCCTTCGTTTATTGATTTCCTGTTCTCATCCCATATCCGTTCCTGTACCGGGTTCTGATGTTTCCGGGACGTATTAACCATAAAAGACATGCTGAATGCCTATTCAACTCTGGTATCACTATGGGCAGGCTGTTTCGTTTTCAAGGTTCGTGTAAGAAGTAAAAAAGTTCCTTACACTAATCGAAATGCTCAGAGGTCTTTTTACAGGCTCTTATTGCAATTTTTTTGATTTTGTGCCAACTTTTTAAAGTTCCTTACACAATCTCTTTACTGACGAAACAAAATACGGACATATTTTGAATTTTTACAAAATACAATTTTGTTCTTTAAGGTAAAAAAATAAGCCTCAAGAGACTTTTTAATCATTTTGGAGCTCCAACTCTTTAAAATTAATTGATTAAGAAGTCTCTTCAAACTTACTACACCGGCGGCCAGCTTATATTTCTTATACTGGCGCACCGCAAAGTGGTTTGGCTTCTCGGCTTCCAGTGCATCAAACATCAGATCCACGGGGTTTTTGAACTCCTCATCATCCTCACGGACTTCCATGGCGTTGATGAACTCAATGAGGGTGGAGAAGTTCTGCTCCTCCACCGGAGCCTCATAGTGGATATACCCAATCAGCGCGCAATACAGCAAGGTCTCTGCTTATAGTGATAGGTAAGGTTTTGATATTATCTCCACCTTTTCCCCCACTTCACACCGGACATGCGACTTTCACCGCATCCGGCGCTCCATCGATTGTCTTCACAAGACATTTAATCAGTCACCAAATTTAAGTTTTATATTATTGCTGACAGGTTCGCCTGCTCTCGCAGACTATTGATTTTCACGAGCATCTTTTTTGTGATATTGAGTGTTTTTATCAGGTCTTTTATTGCTGCTTGGGGCAGTTCTTGTAACAGAATCAGATATTTTTTGTGAATCAGAACCATGTTTTTATATCTTTCAAATCCACCAAGTGATCCTGGTACTTTGAGCCATACAGCTACATGTTCCGCATCTGCGAATTCTTCTCCACTGATTGCACATTTTCCCTTTTGAGCAGAAAATAAAGATATTTTACTGTCATGGTATTCTGTGCTATGACCAACGAATATTTTTTCTCTCAGTCCTTTCAGAACATACTGATTAAGGTTAAGTTCTGTATGAATCAGAGCACGACCTTCTTTTGTATAACTACAAACGATTGATCGCTTCGCCATCGGTATTTTATTTTTGATGAATGCAATCGGATAGATCATCTGGTCAATTCCTGAAACATATCGAATCATTTTTGACTGTCCGAATCTTTCCTTTTCTGCTTGGGTGATAGTTCCACCCTCACGTTTTAGCATACTTCCTGTTTCTGTATTTAACCTGTTCGTCAAAACTGTCATTACTCGCCTATGGAATTCTCTGCAATCAATACTGATACAGGTGGCAAGCTGATAGTAATTCTGTATGCCTAACACCATGGAGTTATATAGCTGAATTTCTGATAAACAACTTTTTTTCTCTCTGGGTTTTGCGATGTTTTTCGCTTGTTCCACTAGCTTTGCTCTTTCAATTTCAACCTTTTTGTCACAGATTGCCGACTGCACCACATATTTATGATGCTTCAACCTTACCCTTATTTTGAATCCAAGAAACTCTGACCACCGTTTTCTGGTGTTCACAATCCTTGTTTTCTCAGGAGACACCTCTAATTTCAACCTCTCTTCAATCCACTCCGTAACCGCTTCTTTTGTCCTGACTGCGTCCTCTTTCGTTCTACAGAAAATCCTAAAATCGTCCGCATACCGAATGATATGCATTTCTTTCATTTCTGTGTTTTTCATAATCCTATAACCATGGCTTTTATCAAAAATCTTAGTTTTTCCGATTATTCTTTCTCGCCCTCTGCTTATAGCAATTGGATTTTCCTCCCATTGACTGGCTATCCACCAATCCAATTCATTTAGAACGATGTTTGCCAGTAGTGGTGAGATAATTCCTCCCTGTGGTGTACCCTTGTCGGGCAATACCGTTGTATTATCGGGCATTTTAATTGGAGCTGTTAGTATTCGCTTGATAATAAAAATCAGCGTTTTATCATGGATACCCAGCGACCATATCTGTCTGATTAACTTGCTATGATTTACGTTATCGAAAAATCCTTTAATATCAAACTCAATAACATAATGAAGGTTCATCATTTGAAGCATGGTGTAGGTTCTGTTAATGGCATGTTCAACGGATCTGTTCGGACGAAATCCATAACTATTATTGCTGAACTTTGCTTCGCAGATTGGTTCCATGATCTGCTTGATACATTGCTGTATCAGCCTATCCCATATGCATGGGATTCCCAGCGGACGTGTTTTTCCGTTTGGTTTCGGGATATCTTTCCGTCTTACAGGCTTTGGTCTGTAGCCGTGTTCGCTTCCCGTAACAATAAATCTCACTCTTTTTACCACATCATCAGGAGTTCGACTCCCAATATCTGTGATGTTCTTTTTATCTGTTCCTGCCGTGTAGCTGCCTTTGTTCGCTTTGATGTTTCGGTACGCAAGTAAAATGTTATCCCTGCTCACTATCAAATCCATAAGATTCTCAAATACTTCACCGTTCTGACTTTTTTGATATAGTTCATCAAAAGTATCTTGCATTCCATAGTACTCCGCATGACGCAGGTCATCTACACATAATGTTTTACTTTTCTTTGGCATAAGGCATCACCTCCTCTCGAAAGTGACCCTTTTGGTCTTACTCGTAATCCTTATCATAAGACTGAATAATGCCTGTTTATTTCAACCGACTTGTGACCATTCCTCCGAGTTCCTCTTTTTCGCAGAACTCATCATAAGTTCGATCACGGCTTTTCAGCACCAGTTCACCTGCTTATTTTCTTCGTCAGGCTATCCCATAATGGAATCTGATGCCTTTCCACGTTCCGATAATCCTATCTGTACATATATCCTTAGGTCTCTGCTATAGTCCTGTCAGCTTGGATGTGCCTGTAACACAACATGGTCGTTCGTAGGGTCAATTTCTACTGAACCACACTGACTGCGCTTTAACGCACCCATACATTTCTATATGGTCTTCTTTTAGAACCGTACATTCGCAGTTTTCGTCAGTTTACTCGCCAAAGTAAACATTCTAACCATAGATATTTTATAGATCCTAGACCTATAGGTAGCGCACCCCACCTCTGGGGCGTTTTCGAGAATCTTTTGGCAGATTCCTACGACTACTCTCGGTCGTTGTCACGGAGCTTCTCACCCCAGCCATTACAGCTGACGCAAGTCCGTCAAGGATAGACGTTTCAGGGCGTTACCCCATCATTCCACCTATCGGATTACCAGTTCACAGACTGGTTATTATTTAATAAACCAACACTGTGCGCAGACTTTTTACCGCCTGCGAACGTGTCGCACTGACCCAAAAATCGTCCCCGGCCTTGCCTTCGCCTTTGGTATTGGCGATCAGCGTTGTGACCAGCTTCAAGATGTCCTTTTCGCTATGGATATAGGCGAAAGGGTTATAGTGCATTGATTTTCGGAAGTTGATGGTATTTAGGACCTTGATGCGGTACGGCTCATAAATGACCTTGCCGTGCTTATCCTTCATGGGCTTTCCGTCCTTTCCCAGTTTGGGTGCGCCCCTTTGGAGCATTTTCCCGCACTCCACCAAAATGGTTCCCTTCGGGTCTGTGACCACATAAGAACTGTGCATCTGCATCAGATTTGGTTTGAGCCAGAAGCGGGTCTTACCGGAACCGGAGCCGCCGATCACCAGCACATTTTTGTTTCTGGCGGTCTTGGGGTCCTTGGGGCGGCTGTTCATGGTCAGGCTCTCGGTTTTGGTCAGAATCACATTGTTCTGGAACACCGGGTCGATGTAGGGTGCAATATCCTCACGGGTTCCCCAACGGGCAGAGCCATACTCCATACCGTGACGGTACTTCTTGGCGTTTTTACTTTTGAGATACACCGCCAGACGCAGGCCAGAACCGCAGCACAGCCCCACCAGCAGATCCAACGGGTGCAGGCTGGGCCAGAAACTTTGCAGCGCCCCAGGCAGGACAGCAAACAGGGAAAGGAATTTCTCCGAAGCATTTGTCCCCTGAGCCAGTCGCCATGCCTCCCCGAAGTTGGTAGCAAACAGCCCCATCAGGAGATAGGGCAGGTTCAGCAAAACGAGCTTTTTGATGTCAAACTGCTTTTTCATCGTTCCAGCTCCTTTCGCTTGGTGCGGTCCACCACGGCATTTTTGACCATCTCTTTGAACTGACTGAGTTTTGCCAGCACAGACGGGCGTTCCGTTTTCTCGGCCTTCTTGACCTTTTTGCTGGTGTACTCAGTAAATGCAGCGGTCAGCGCATCGGCGTCACGGCCTTTGAAAAAGATCAGGTACTTGGGCGGGGAGCTGCTGCGGTCTTTCTTCACCGCATAATCCACACCATATTTCCGGGCGATCTTCTCAAATTCCTTGATGGAAGGGTCTGTGATCTCAATATTGGAGATCCCCTGATTCTGACCAATGAGCTGCTTGACGGTCTGTTTGCCGTGGGGTGTCACAGGAGCGTCACGGCTTCTCTGCTTTTGCAGCTTCTTTTCCTTGCAGTGGGCAAGGTACTTGGTGATGGCGGCCTTAAACAGCCTGCCAGTGAACTTTGTTCCGCTGACAACCAGCGTTAAAGTCCTGTTTTCCACTTCTTCCTGCATTTTCAACGCCTCCTTTCTACAAAATGTGCAGGGGTGGTGCATTTTCTTCTAAGGCGGGACCACCAGCCGCCGGAGAAAATATTTCTTCATCGCTCCATCCCGCGGCTCTTTTTCTTTACCGGCTTCTTATCCGGCAGATTCCACTCTTTCCGAAACTCCGCCACACCTTTGGGGTCAAATGCCTTCAACTTCTCCAGATCAAAGGCAACAGCAGAATATTTCCCATAACCGGACTGCACCTGATAGGGAAGCACCTTCCCCAATTTGTTCTCTTTGATGAATCGCAGCAAGTCCTTGCTGATGTCACCGGAAATAAACGCCTCTCCGGGGTCCAGGGAATACCCCGGAAGGTTCACCGTCATATCTGCAAACGGTTCTGCCCCATCTTCTGTATGGGTAATCATGCCGATATAAAGCCGCTGATTATTCGCATACATCCCAAGTTGCAGCGATATGGTTTCTTCCCCATATTCCCACTTGAAGGGTACTTTCTTTTCCTCATTCATATCGGATACCTCCTATCGTATCTGTTCTTTGTGGTCATAAAACAAATCTCCATTTCTGACCTTTGCATGGCTGAGAATTTTGATCTGCCCCTTTGCCTGACTGTCCAGCGCTTTTCCATAGCCTATATCTGACAAAAACAGGCGGGTCCGTTCTCCTTTCCAGCCCACCGGGGAGTCATCGGTCAGCACATCAAAAATAACCATGTGCCGGGTATTCTCCGCAAATCGCTGAAGATCCATGTAGTCATGGCCGTGGTAGTTCTGCGCCCCGGCCTTCTGGCGCATTTCCTCCATCAGCTGACCGATTGTTTTGCCTTCCTGCATAAAACCCACTTCCCTTCCGTTCTTATGAGACCAGCAAGATCATCTCCCGAAGCTGGGCAAAATACAGCTTGCCTTGCGGAGTTATCAGCGTATAAGAACCGGTATGACCGTGATTGCAGTAGTCCTTTACACAAAACAGCCCTTCATTGGCTGGCTTTGCATAGGGCAGTACATTGCCGGACGCAGTGCGGTACACAAAACGCTTTTCCAGAAGAAATCGGACAAAGCGGCGTTCCGGGACATCCAACTCTTTGGCGGTAGTCCTGAGATTGGTGCTGTGCTTTAAGTCGATGAACAGGTCGTAGAAAGCGGCTTTGCCCTCCAGCTGTGCATTTTCCTTACGCAGAGAAATATTCGCTTCACGCTCAGCCAACAAGTCTGAGCAGAGCTTCATCAGAGCTTCCGGGGAAGTGGCAACCTCCCACAACTTCTCTTTTGTGAGATAGGCCCCGTGCTTACGAATGGTAGGCAGGACCTCATCGAACACCCACCGTTCAAACCGTTCTGCCGATGGCAATTTGCTGTGAACGATCAGGCGGTACAAATCTCCTTCGGGGATAAAAGTCATACTGATTTTGCGGTCGGGGCTTTGTGGGTGAGGTGCGTCGCGTTTCACGACATACCTACAGTGGCGGATAATTGCATCGCGGGGATTGCTGTACCCCAGCGCAGCGGCCACATCCGTTCCGCAGAACAGGTATTTGCCGTTTTCTTCGATGACCCGGATACTGCCAAACTCCGGGTTTTTGAAAATTTCCATCTGGTTCATGTCGTGCCTCCTTTTGCATGATAAAAGGCGGCCTTTACCAGCCGCCTGCGTGCATATCGTGGTTGACCAATGAAGTGAAGTGATTGTTCATGGTGGTAGGCGCATTGAACAGCACTGCAAGCAGGTACTGCTTCATGTTGCGTACCTGGGTGGTGTTCTTTTGCAGACAGTCCATGACAAACTCGATGTGGGAGCTGTCCAGTTTCAAAAAGCGGGAACGCACGATCTCGTGAGGGAAGTCTGCCCCAGAGATCCGGGTAGTCTTTCGTTTGGCACATACCGTTTCGACCAACAGCTCTACGATCTCATTCAGGTCATCCAGGTAGAGAGGATAACGCTGCTTCAGACAGTCATACTCGATATTTTCCAAAATCAACTCCCGATAATTTTCTATCTCTGTGACAGACATCGCAGCCCTTCCTTTCCGTTCCGGCGGTCTTGCCGCCGCTGTTTCCCGGAAGGGAATGGAATCGGTACTTGATCCATAAGTAATTGATTTTTCTGTATTTGATTTCTCTATATTTAATTCTGCGGGCTTTTCCGTATCCGGTTTTACCATATCCGGGTTTTCCGTATCTGGTGAAGCCGTATCCGGCTGGGACATATCTGGCTGGGGCTGTTCATAGATGACATACTCGGTATCTGTGATCCGCCCACTTTTATCGCGTCTCTGGTGGCGCACGATATATCCGGCTCCTTCCAGTTCACGCAGGGCAGCACCGATGGCATCCACGCCCTCCTTACAGATCTTTGCAAGGCCACGGGTGGTGTAATTCCAGTCCTCTGGCAAAGACAGCATCATGGAAAGCAGCCCCTTGGCTTTTAACGACAGGTTTGCATTTCGTAAATGATGATTGCTCATCACGGTATAATCACGGGTCCGTTCAATGCGAAAAACGGCCATCGACCTCACTCCTTCCGAATTTTGGGTACAAAAAAACCGCAATCCTCATTCCAAAGAATTGCGGTGTTCAACACTTTTCAAATTTTCTTGCATAGAACCAAAACAGCGGCTTTCGAGGACGCGCCTCTGTAAATGGCTCCTCCTGGGCAAAAGGAAGTGTTTGCATCACTCGGTCAATATCCGTTGATTCCATGTCATGCTGAGATTTGCAATCTTCCCGGATTGCTTCTTGAATTTCCTTTACCGTACACATAGTCATTCCTTTCCTTTCGTTGTATGAGTTTATGAGCGGCGGCGTTTTCCCGGTTTGAAATCGAGGATATGTCCCTCAATCACACGAGCGTAACGCTTGATCTTGATCTCCCGGCACTGCTGGCTTTGCAGGGCAGCCTGATACCCGTCCTCGGTCAAAAACAGCCGCATTTCCTCTCCGGGGCTGCCGTAAGCTGTGCTGGGACGCAGGACGAAAAACTCAATCATCCAGCGGGTGTTATCCCAAAACCTCTCTACGGCGAGAATTTTGTGTCCTTTCAGCTCACGGGCTGAAATATCCCTCATAGGCGGCTCCTTTCATCGTTCCTGGTCTCTCTGACGCTTTTTCTGCCATGCCTCCAGCAACTTGATGATGGTTTCCTGCATCCGCTGGGGCGTATAGCTTTTAGGGAAATACTTCCGCAAGGTGTCAGAGGTAAATGTCACTCGGTCCAGATCGCTTTTCTTTTCCTCACCCATGATGACACGCATCATATCGAGGGTCAGATGCCCCTCCTGACTGTATTTCTTGAGCCGCTGGGCTTGAGAAAGAGAAGGGGTAGCCTGTTCGCTGTCCATCGCATCCAACAGGTCTACCTGTTCCTCCTTTTTGAGAAAGGACAGCTCATAAGCAGGATTTAAGGCAATTTTCTTTTCATCCACCATGTCCATCAATTCAGGAATCAGCTCTGTCAAGCGAATAAATCTCTGAACCTGCCTTTGACTTTCTCCTGCTTGATTTGCAACCAGCTGAATTGATGTCTGCGACTTCTCGCCAACTTGGCGAGAAGTTAAATCTGAGCGTTCTCCCTGATGTTTTATAGCCTCCAACTTCATTTTATAGGCAAAGGCCCTCTCACTTGGAAGCAGGCTTTCTCGTTGCAGGTTGCTGTCAACCATAATGATCGTGGCGGCATCATCATCCAAATTCCGAACAATGACCGGCATGGTCTCCTTTTCTGCCAGCTCACTGGCTCTGTGCCGCCTGTGTCCGGCTACCAGCTCATAACCGCCCTCCGGGTCCGGTCGAGCAATCGCCGGAACCAGAACGCCATACTGCTTGATACTGTCAGCGGTCTCCATCATGGCTTCGTCATCCTTGACTTTGAATGGGTGGTTCTTAAACGGATGCAGTTCAGACAGCGGAAGTTCCTGAATCTTTTCCAGCTTTGCATCCTGGCGACCTTCTTCGGTGGAGAACAGATCATCTACCGAGGCCAACTCTATTTTTTTCGCGCTGCTTTTCAAGTTTCAACACCTCCTTAGTCAGATTTTTGTAGCCCTCAGCCACCTTGCCGCCGGGATCATGGGCAAAAATGCTTTTTCCCTCGGCGCTGATTTCCTTTGCCCGGACAGAGTGGGGAATCTCTGTGCCGAATACCTTAATCTTGCTGCCATAGGTCTCTCGCAAAAGTGCGGAAATCTCTTTGGCAAAGTTGGTTCGGCTGTCAACCATCGTCAGTAGGATACCGTCTATCTGGAGCTTGGGGTTGATCTGCCGCTTTACCTTGTTTACCGTGGAGAGCAGCTGTTCCAGCCCTTTGGCGGGCAGATACTCCGCCTGAACGGGAATGATGATCCTGTTTGCAGCGGCCAGCGCATTGACTGTGAGCATCCCCAGGGAGGGCTGGCAGTCGATAAGGATATGGGAGTATTGTCCCTTCAGCGTGTCCAGATATTGCCGCAAGACAGTCTCACGGCTCATGGCATTTACCAGGGATACTTCCATACCGGATAACTGGATGTCCGCAGGCATCAGGTCTACGCCCTCCGAGTGGTGCAGGATACCCTCGCCGGGACGAAGCGGCTCATCCATCAGGATACGCCCCATAGCGTCCGACAGCGTAAAGGGCAGCTTGTCCGGTTGTGGATTGCCCAGGCTGATCGTCAGGCTTCCTTGCGGGTCTCCGTCGATCAGCAGGACTTTCTTTCCAGACTGCGCCAAACCGATTCCAAGATTGGCACAGGTGGTGGTTTTGCCAACGCCGCCTTTCTGGTTGGCGATGGCGATGATTTGCGTGTTCATTGACTTCACCTCATTTCTAATTGTTGCTGTTGCTTCTGGAAATAGAGTAGGAGACGGTGACTAACCGCCGTCCTCTCACACCACCGTGCGTACCGTTCGGTACACGGCGGTTTCAATAGTTGACGTGCACTGACTGATAGGCAGTGGCTAAATCATAGAAGCCACTGTTTACCAGTCTTTCTTTTGTCATGGCTCGTTTTACTGTTGTCAGGTTTGCACAGAACCAATGACCTTTCCGACTGTTTGCCGCCATTTGTGCATAGTACTCTGGAACTCCCAGTTTCATTAGATTTCTCTTCTTTGTCTTTGGAAGTTTCCATTGTTTCCATATACACACACGAATTCTGTGATAGAGCCATCCATTTAAATCTTCAATGTTATTTTTCATACTTGCTATTCCGTAGTAGTTCAGCCACCCTCTTGCATATACCTTGATTTTCCCAAGGCTAGGTTTGATACTCTGTACAGACCTACGGGAAGATAGTTCTTTCAGTTTCGACTTGAACTTTTTCCATGACTTCGGATGAACGCGGACATAAATGCCACTCCCGTTCCTTCCCAATGCAAAGCCAAGGAACTTAAAATTTCGGATTGCAAACACACTTACTGTTCGGCTTTTCTCTCGGTTTACTGTGAGTTTTAATGTCTCCTCAAGATATTTTGTACTGCTCTCAAGCAACCTCTCCGATGCTCGTTTGCTCTTCGCGAGCAGAACGATGTCGTCAGCATATCTGATACACGGAACTCCTCTCTTTGTAAACTCCTGGTCAAACTCGTTCAGATAAACATTGGCAAGTAGCGGAGACAGATTTCCTCCCTGTGGAGAACCTTCTTCTGTTTCCATTACCACTCCGTTCTCCATAACACCACTTTTCAGATACCGCTTAATGAGCTGGATTACCCTCTCGTCCTTCACTTCTTTACGCAATAGGTTTATCAGCTTCTCATGGTTCAGAGTATCGAAATACTTGGATAAATCCAAGGTTATTGCAAAGGTATAACCTTGCTCCGCATACTCCTTCACTTTCTGTATCGCATCTTTTGCGCTTTTGTTTGGACGATATCCATAGCTGGTTTCTATAAACAATGGTTCATAGATTGGCATAAGCTGTTGTGCTATTGCCTGCTGAATGGTTCGGTCTATCACTGTTGGTATGCCAAGCTTCCGCACACCACCATCGGGTTTTGGAATCTCAACTCTCCTTACTGGAGACGGGGTGTACTTCCCTCTGTAAATTCGGTCTGTCAGCTCCCGTTGATGTTCCTTTAAGTACGGGAGTGCTTCTTCCACGGTCATTCCGTCGATTCCCGCCGCTCCCTTGTTTGCCTTAACTCTTTTATACGCTCTGTTAAAGTTGTCTTTATACAGTATCGCTTCCAAAAGTTTTGGCTGTGCACTGTCTCTTTCTTTCCATATCCGATTGAATGACCTTGACACTTTCACATACCCTTCGTGTTCCGCACTATCTCTTTGTAAACAGCCATTATTCATGTTTTCTGCCGTAATCAGTCATTCCTCCTTTCTCGGTCATACTTAAGACTCCTATTGATTCGGTCCTTCATGAAAATCTTCACTACTATGACCTCTGCTGACTTCTGTACGTTCAATACCGCTTTCTGCGGTGGTTACTCCTTTCGGAGCATACCGCACAGACCTCCCTAGGTACCACACGTTTCCTTCTCTCCATCTATCTGCCACATTTATCACGCATGATTCCGTGTAGTTATCGGGCTTCGACTTGCTATGCAGCCTTACCCTCATACGTAACCTCATATGTGGTTTCTGTTCGTCAGACCAGAGATTTGCCCATGGGTTAGTATGTTCCCCATATCCAGCTTCCTTCAGATTCCACCTCGCGATGGACACCCTTGCCTTCGGCTATATCCTTCCCACTACCGGGCGGATTCGGGACTTGCACCCGTTGGAAACGTGCGCCGCTAGGCGCACATAGAAAAAGCCGCCACTCCAAAATAAAAAGTGAAGTGACGGCTCTTTCTATCGCCGGAATACGAGTTCCTGAAATGAAAAAAGCACCCAGTCATTTATACTGCGTGCTACATCAAATTCATATTCAATTATTCAAATTAGGTCAAACTATGTCAAACTGCCACAGACCAAAACGAGGGAACAAAGAGCTGAAAAGAGACCCCAAAACACCCCCAAAAATCGGCTCTCGGTTAACCACTTTGGGCACCACTTGACCCTCTTTTTGCCCTCTTTTTGGCCGGTTAACCACTTGCGGACCACTAAAAATTGGGTGAAAACGGCTCTCATTTTTCCAAATTTGGTCAAACTATATCAGCCCGTTTAGATATAGTAAAACCCCGGAAAACCTTGATTTTCCGGGGTTTTTGAACCATTTTGATACGGTTTGAACAGCAGATTATCTCTTGCTGAACTGAGGCGCGCGACGAGCCGCCTTGAGACCGTATTTCTTACGTTCTTTCATACGTGGATCACGTGTCAGGTATCCAG
>OBXO01000801.1_pt1 | contig 19625 bp, 18 predicted proteins | sample 1501431 | NCBI WGS metagenome assembly OBXO01 (sample SAMEA2580163, study PRJEB22360) | human gut metagenome | biome: human gut; feature: human-associated habitat; material: faeces | place: Denmark | collected 2008/2010 | reverse complement strand
TTTCGCAAAAAACAGCGAAAACACCTCGCGGAATACATCATGGCTGAACTGTTACCGGCCACAGGCCTTTCAAACAGGCATATTCCCACTTTCCCATACATATGATCATAAGAGACACTTTTTTCAGACTTTTAGTCCATGATATTGCTCACGGTCTGATGCAGTGTCAGGATATAGGAAAGGGGAATCTGCTTGAACCGAATTATAAAAAAAGTAACGGCCGGGTTCGACCGGCTACTTCTCTTTCTACATAAACGACGAACCGGAATCATCATCGGCCTTGAAGCTATGGCCGTTCTTTTTCTGCTCACAGGCTGGTTTCTGGGCAAAAAAGGGATATCTGCTTCGGCCACTCCTTTTTCCGGCAATCTGTTCTCCATTTTTCACAGGGAGGAGGATGCCTCCACCGGCAAAAATGCAAAAGATTTTATCAAATGGGTTGACTTTGATGTCACCTCTGAGGCTATGACCCAGGCATTCCGGTATGATGTGGCTACTTGCCAGCAGGATATTCATTTAAACTGGATTGAACTGCTTTCGTATCTCGGCGCCAGGTACGGAGGCGATTTTTCGCGTTATTCCTCCTCCGACATGGACAAATTGGCAGAACAGTTAAAAAACGGCACTTCTATGGACGAACTCACAAAAGATCTGAAGTATTACTCCTACTACCTTGAGGCCTATAACGCCGTGTTGGGCGGCATGGTCGGATATTATGAAATCCAGATACCGCAATCCGAAGCGCCTGCCTTTGCCCTTTCAGATACCCAGATAAATGAAGGCGATCCCGGAGACGGCGGAAGCGAGGGTGAAAGCCCTGATTCCGCCGGCAATCAGGCCCCATCCGTTGAACCTCTGACGCCAGCAGGCGAACAGAAGGTCTGGGTGACGAAATACGGCCTGAAGGCGTTTCACCCGCTGGCAAAAAATTTTCCCTACAGCCATTATGATGATTTCGGTGTATCACGCTCCTATGGATACCGCAGACAGCATCTGGGCCATGACATGATGGGACAGACAGGGACTCCGGTTGTGGCGGTCGAATCCGGCTATGTGGAGGCCATCGGCTGGAACCAGTACGGAGGCTGGCGTCTGGGAATCAGAAGCTTTGATAAAAAACGGTATTATTATTATGCCCATCTGCGCAAGGATTACCCATATCAGGCAAACCTTAAAGAAGGCAGCATCGTCACCGCCGGAGATATCATTGGATATCTTGGACGGACCGGTTACAGCGCTACGGAAAATACAAATAATATTGATGAATCCCACCTGCATTTCGGAATACAGTTGATTTTTGATGAATCCCAAAAAGAGGGAAACGGCGAAATCTGGATCGACTGCTATGAGATTATCAAGTTTTTGAGTATTAACCGCAGTGAATCCGTCAAAGTGGACGGCACCAAGGAATGGACCCGCATTTACCAGATGAAGGATCCGGCAGTTGGCGAGGTTACTCAGTAGAGGGATAAAAAAGTTACTGTTCACACGGCAATGTTATGATGTTGGGATATGAACAGTGACCTTAAAAGCCTGCAAAACAGTATCATATTCTGTGAATAAACAGCCCGCTGCGAAGCTTCGGCTCAAACCAGGTTGACTTCGGAGGCATCAGAAGACCGGCATCCGCAACGGACAGAAGCTCTGCCATGGAAGTCGGGTACATGGAAAAAGCGACTGCCATATCCGTATCCACTCTCCTCTCCAGCTCTTTTGTTCCGCGGATTCCTCCGATAAACTCAATTCTCTTATCTGTCCTCGGATCCCCGATCCCGAGGACAGGGGCCAGCAGATGATCCTGAAGCAGGGAAACGTCAAGGCCGCCCACCGGATCGTCTGTCATAATCGACTCTTTCGCCTTAAGCGTGTACCAGAAATCGTCAAGCAGCATGCAGATTTCTCCTTTCCCGGAAGGTACTCTGCAGGAGTCAATTTCCTCCCCCATCGTCTCTTTGCTGCCCTGCGCTCTTTGCATTTTTCCTGTTATGTCAAATTTTTCCCGGACTCTGTCTAAAAATTCCCGGCTGCTCAGCCCGTTTAAATCCTTCACTACCCTGTTATAGGCCATAATCTGAAGCTCATCGTCAGGGAAAAGCACGGAAAGGAAATAATTAAATTCTTCCTCTCCCGTGTATCCCGGATGTTCCCCGCGCCTTTTAAGCGCGACCTTCACGGCGGAAGCCGCTCTGTGATGCCCGTCCGCGATATAGGTAAACGCAACGGCCGCAAATTCTTTTGTGACAGCCGACACCCACTCAGGACGTGCAATCCGGAACACTCTGTGGCGCACGCCGTCCGGGGAAGTAAAATCATAGAGCGGAGCCTCCTTTTTTACCTCGGCCTCCAGCGCCTTTATGCTTTCCCTGGAGCGGTACGCAAGAAAAATCGGGCCTGTCTGGGCGCTTGTCACATCCACATGCCGGATGCGGTCCACCTCTTTATCCTCCCTGGTATTCTCATGCTTCTTCACGATCTGGTTCAGATAATCGTCCACCGAAGAACAGGTCGTAATGCCGGTCTGCGTATGGCCGTTCATGGTAAGTTCATAGAGATAATAGCAGGGAACCTCCTCAGCCACAAAAATCCCCTTCTCCTCCATCTCTTTCAGAACCTCCCCGGCTTTCACATAGACGCGCTCATCATAAGTATCCACGTTATCGGGAAACCAGGTTTCCGCTCTGTCGATGCTCAGAAAGGAAAGCGGCTCCTTCTCCACCTCTCTCTTCGCTTCCTCTCTGTTGTAAACATCATATGGCAGCGCAGCCACCCTCGATGCGGACTCTGCGGCGGGGCGCACGCAGTAAAACGGTTTTATCTCAGCCATTTTTATTCTCCTCCTTCTCATTTCTATTCAACCAAAAACACCGGAGCGGCCGCTTAGGAAAGCGGCCGCTCCGGCGCAACCTGCATTCAGCCGGGCTGCTGCCGAGCCTTCGGCTAAGCGGCAGCAAATTACCTGATTACACGAACACGCATCATTCCCTTGATCGCATTCAGCTTCTGGCGGGTCAAATCATCCAGCTCATTTTCCAAATCTATCAGGGTGTAAGCGTATTTCTCTTTGCTCTTATTCGTCATGTTGGCAATGTTCATATCGGTGGCGGCCAGGATTGCAGAAATCTGGCCGATCATATTCGGTATATTCATATGCAGCAGTGCAACACGGTTTACCGACGCGCACACACCCATATCACAGTCCGGATAGTTGACCGAGTTCTTGATATTGCCGTTGTTAAGATAATCCATCATCTCTTTCACCGCCATAACGGCGCAGTTATCCTCAGACTCTTCCGTGGAAGCGCCCAGATGCGGGATCACGATGGCATGCTCCATAGCCGCTGTCTTTACGTTCGGGAAGTCGGTTACGTAGCGTTTAACCTTTCCCTCCTTCAGGGCCTCGGCCATATCATCATCATTTACAAGCAGATCTCTTGCGAAGTTCAGGATTACCACACCCTCCTTCATATCCGCCATCGTCGTCTTGTTGATCATCTGTCTCGTTCCGTCGAGAAGCGGAACGTGGAGCGTTATGTAATCGCACTCTTTATAGATGGTGTCGGCAGACATGATGTGCTTCACATCTCTGGAAAGCATCCAGGCAGCATTGACGGAAATAAACGGATCGTATCCGTAAACCTCCATACCAAGTGAAGCCGCCGCATTGGCAACCTCGGCGCCGATAGCCCCAAGGCCGATTACCCCAAGCTTTTTCCCTTTGATTTCATGGCCGGCAAACGCTTTCTTTGCCTTCTCGACATCTTTTGCAATATTCGGGTTTTCTTTTTCTTTTTTGCACCATTCAATACCGCCTGCAATATCACGGGATGACAGTATCAAGCCCGCGATTACAAGTTCTTTTACACCGTTTGCATTGGCCCCCGGCGTATTGAACACGACTATGCCCCGCTCGGCGCAGGCGTCCAGCGGAATGTTGTTCACTCCGGCCCCTGCACGGGCAACTGCACGGAGGTTCTCCGAGAACTCCATCTCATGCATGGATGCGCTTCTAACCAGGATTCCGTCAGCCTCAGCCGCCGAATCCACTATCTCATATTCTTCTGGAAACAGTCCGGTTCCGAGTTTCGAAATCGGATTGAGGCAGTGTATCTTTCTTCTTTTCATATCCGTTACATCCTCCGCTTCTCATCACTTTGCGTGCTTTTTCTCAAATTCACGCATAAATTCCACCAGCGCCTCAACGCCTTCGATTGGCATTGCATTATAAATGCTGGCTCTCATACCGCCTACGGTGCGGTGTCCCTTTAAATTAACGAAACCGGCTGCTTTTGCCTCCTTGACAAACAGGGCATCCAGCTCTTCATCTCCCGTAACAAACGGCACGTTCATCAGGGAACGGTCTTTCTTCTCAACCGTACCTCTAAACAGACGGCTCTCATCCAGGAAATCATAAAGGATCTTCGCCTTCTTCTCGTTGCGCTCCTTCATCACTTCCAGTCCGCCCATTTTCTTCAGCCACTTAAATACTTTGCCGCACATATAAATCGTATAGGTGGGCGGCGTGTTGAAAAGGGAATCATTGTCCGCATATGTCTTATAGCGCAGCATCGTAGGCGTACCCGGAAGTACATCCTCCGTAATCAGGTCTTCACGGATTATTACGATGGCAACACCGGCCGGCCCTACATTCTTCTGTACGCCGCCCCATAAAATACCAAATTTGCTTACATCGATCGGTTCTGAGAGAAAACATGAGGAGATATCTGCCACCAGGGTCTTTCCCTTGGTGTTTGGAAGTTCATGGTACACGGTACCATAAATGGTATTGTTCAGGCAAATGTAAACGTAATCCGCATTCTCGTCAATCGGCAAATCAGAGCAATCCGGTATGTAGCTGAAGGTCCTGTCGGCGCTTGACGCCACCGCATTGGCCGTACCGAACAGCTTTGCTTCCGTATACGCTTTTTTTGCCCACTGGCCTGTGATGATATAGTCGCCGACTTTATTCTTCATCAGATTCATCGGGACCATGGCAAACTGCACGTGTCCGCCTCCCTGTACAAATAATACTTTGTAGTTGTCGGGAATATTCATCAGTTCGCGCAGATCTTTTTCAGCTTCGTCAATAATATCCTGGAAATCTTTAGATCTGTGGCTCATCTCCATGACGGACATCCCACATCCTTTGTAATCCAGCATCTCCTCAGCCGCTTCTTTCAGTACTTCTTCCGGCAGTACAGCCGGACCTGCCGAAAAATTGTAGACTCTGCTCATAGATAGTTCCTCCTCTTTTTCCTCATATCTCTTCTCATGATTTGTAACAGTCCATGCAGCATGAACTGATACCATTATAAACATCCGAAGATTCGGATGTTTATAATAATGTTTTCTATTTTACAACTGTTCAATCCGTAAGTCAATCTCATCAAAGGCTTCTTCGATTGGTTTTCCAGCCGGAACCATCGGGAATACCTTGTCATCTGTCCCGATCTGACAGTCAATTACCACCGGAACATTCAGACTGATGGCCTTAAGCAGAGTCGGCTCCACCTCTTCCTTCGTCGTGATGCGGTATGCCTTTGCACCCAGGCCTTCCGCCACCTTTACGAAGTCTACCTGATCATTCAGGTTCGTCTGGGAGTACCGCATTCCGTAGAAGAGTGTCTGCCACTGGCGCACCATTCCCAGCACATGGTTGTTAAACACAATCTGGATAATCGGAATATTATAGCGGGTTGCCGTGGCTATCTCATTCATATTCATGCGGAAACATCCGTCCCCGCCGATATTGATTACCAGTTTATCCCTGCATCCCATCTTAGCCCCGATCGCTGCTCCGAGACCGTATCCCATCGTGCCAAGACCGCCCGATGTGAGAAGCTGTCTGGGGCGTTTGTACTTATAATATTGTGCAGCCCACATCTGATGCTGGCCTACATCCGTCGTAATGATTGCCTCCCCTTTTGTCACCTCATAAATCTTTTCCATAATATAAGGCCCGGTCAGCACTTCTTTATTATAACGCAGCGGATACATATCCTTTAAACGCTCCACATGGGCAATCCACTGATCATGGTTAATCGGATCGAGGCGGGCATTCAGCCTTCTGAGTATCACTTTCACATCACCGATCACGCTGGCGTCTGTCTTTATATTTTTATTAATCTCAGCCGGATCCACATCCAACTGGAGAATCTTTGCATGGGACGCGAAGCGGGACGCATCTCCTACGACGCGGTCACTGAACCTGGCTCCTACAACTATCAGCAGATCGCATTCCGCCACCCCGAAATTAGAGGTCTTTGTACCGTGCATGCCAATCATTCCGGTATACAGTTCGTCTGTCCCGTCAAATGCTCCTTTTCCCATCAGGCTGTCTGCGACCGGAGCCTGGATCTTGTGGGCAAAAGCGTGAAGTTCGTCGGAGGCCTCCGCCGCAACGGCTCCTCCGCCTACAAAGATAAACGGCTTTTTGGAGGAACGGATCATGCCCAGGGCTTTTTCCAGGTCTTCCTCTGTAATATCGGAAGACTCCCTCTTTACCTCCTCCGGCTTTTTATATTCATATTCACACTCTGCGGCCGTTACATCCTTCGTGATATCGACAAGGACCGGACCGGGCCGGCCGCTTTTGGCGATTGTGAACGCCCTTCTCAAAACTCCGGCAAGCTTTGTCACATCCTTGACAATAAAGTTGTATTTTGTGATCGGCATCGTCACGCCGAGAATATCGATTTCCTGAAAGCTGTCTTTTCCAAGCAGGTTAACAGCCACATTACAGGTGATGGCCACCATCGGGATGGAATCCAGGTTTGCCGTCGCAATTCCCGTCACAAGATTGGTCGCGCCCGGTCCTGAGGTGGCGAGGCAGACTCCCACCTTGCCCGTTGCCCTGGCATAGCCGTCGGCCGCATGGGACGCTCCCTGCTCATGGGAGGTCAGGATATGGGTGATTTCATTCTGATGTTTATAAAGCGCATCATAAATGTTTAAAATAGTGCCTCCGGGATAACCGAATACGGTATCCACTTCCTGCTCTTTTAAGCATTCGATGACAATTTCTGCTCCTGTTAATGTCTTCATTTATTTCCCTCTGCTTTCCTGTGTTATTTGTAACAATTCAGCCTTGTTATCGTTTGTTGCAGTTTGGCCGAAGGCAAAACTGTCGTGTTTATTTCTTTGGAACCTCCAGTACGGCGCCTCTGTTGCCGCTGGTAACCATAGACGCATATCTGGCCAGGTAACCGGTCGTAACCTGCGGAGTTCTCGGCTGCCATTTCTTTCTTCTCTCTTCCATCACTTCGTCCGATACAAGTATATTGAGGGCATTATGATTGATATCGATGGATATGATATCCCCCTCCTCCACAAGTCCGATAGGACCGCCCACGGCCGCTTCCGGAGATACGTGTCCGATGGAAGCTCCCCTGGAAGCTCCTGAGAAACGTCCGTCTGTGATCAGGGCTACACTGGATCCAAGCCCCATTCCTGCAATCGCCGATGTCGGATTCAGCATCTCTCTCATGCCGGGACCTCCCTTCGGACCTTCATAGCGGATCACGACCACATCTCCGGCCACAATCTTACCGCCCTTGATGGCCGCAATTGCATCCTCCTCGCAGTCAAATACGCGGGCCGGGCCTTCATGCTTTAACATCTCCGGCGCTACTGCGGAACGTTTGACTACTGCCGTGTCGGGAGCCAGATTTCCTTTTAATACGGCAATGCCGCCGGTCTTGCTGTACGGGTTGTCGATTGGCCTGATGACCTCCGGATCCCGGTTGATGCAGTTTGCGATATTCTCGCCCACCGTCTTTCCCATAACGGTCAGGCAGTCCAGATTCAGCAGATCCTTCTTTGCAAGCTCGTTCATAACTGCATACACGCCGCCTGCCTCATTTAAATCTTCCATATAAGTAGGGCCGGCCGGCGCCAGGTGGCAGAGGTTCGGCGTTTTTACGCTCATCTCATTGACCAGCTCCATATTCAGCTCCACACCAGCCTCATGGGCAATCGCCGGCAGGTGCAGCATGCTGTTGGTTGAACACCCCAGAGCCATATCCACGGTGAGGGCATTTAAAAATGCTTTCTCCGTCATGATATCCCTGGGGCGGATATTCTTCTCATACATCTCCATTACTTTCATGCCGGCATGCTTGGCCAGCTTGATTCGCTCCGAATATACGGCGGGAATGGTGCCGTTGCCCTTCAGTCCCATGCCAAGCACTTCCGTCAGACAGTTCATGCTGTTGGCCGTATACATACCGGAGCAGGAACCGCAGGTCGGACATACCTTGTTCTCAAATTCCGTTACTTCTTCCTCCGTCATCGTCCCGGCCGCATAGGAACCAACCGCTTCGAACATGCTGGAAAGGCTCCTCTTCTGCCCGTGGACTCTTCCGGCCAGCATCGGTCCTCCGCTGACGAATACGGTCGGCACATTGACACGGGCCGCCGCCATCAAAAGCCCCGGCACATTCTTATCACAATTTGGAACCATGACAAGGGCGTCAAACTGGTGGGCCAGCGCCATGCACTCCGTGGAATCGGCGATCAAATCTCTCGTCACCAGTGAATACTTCATTCCCAGATGTCCCATGGCAATTCCGTCGCAGACTGCTATGGCCGGAAATACCACCGGCGTTCCGCCTGCCATCGCCACTCCCAGCTTGACTGCCTCTACAATCTTATCGAGATTCATATGTCCCGGAACAATTTCATTATAGGAGCTGACGATTCCCACCATCGGTTTTCTCATCTCTTCCTCGGTCATTCCAAGTGCATTAAATAATGATCTATGGGGCGCCTGCTGCATCCCTTTTCTTACTGCATCACTTTTCATCTTTTCTCGTCTCCTTTTTAAGTCTCCGTCCATTTTTCGGTTTATCTTTTATTGTACAGCATTTCCAGTGATTTTTCACCTGTTTTATATGGCTTTTCATCTTTTTTTCAAATCTTACAAGTATTACCCTCTTTTTCCAATTTTTTGTAAAGGAGAGTGATAGAATCAATATAGGTTGTCTATAATCTGAATGATGGAGTTTAATGCAAAACTCCATCATTTCTTCCATACACAATTTCTGTTTTTTTCAGCAGATACACTACTCACATGACAATACTAAATATATATTTACTATTGTCATGTGACAATAGTAAATCTTTTATCCAGCTTTATATCGCCTTTTCAGCCTTTCCGCGGCCTCAAACCGCTTAAATCGTTACACTGCACGTAACCGTTCAGACAGCATGAACTGTTTCCACTGCACAGCTCTGTCAGCGGATTTTCTCACAGATGAGCTTTCCCATCTCTCTCGTTCCCACCTCTTTGCAGCCTTCTGCCATAATGTCAACCGTCCTGTACCCATCCGTCAGGACCTGCTGCACGGCAGCTTCCACGGCTTTTGATTCCCTGTCTAAATCAAAAGAATAGCTGAGCATCATAGCCGCCGATAAAATCGTGGCGATAGGGTTCGCAATATCCTTGCCGGCAATGTCGGGCGCGGAACCGTGGCTTGGCTCATAAAGTCCGAATCTGCCTTCGTTCAGGCTGGCCGATGAGAGCATTCCGATGGAGCCTGTGATCATGCTGGCCTCATCGGAAAGAATATCTCCAAACATGTTCTCCGTCAGAATCACGTCAAACTGCCCCGGGTTCATGACGAGCTGCATCGCACAGTTATCAACGAGCATATGGGAGAGCGTAACCTCCGGATAATCCTTTGCCACCTCTTCCACCACTTTTCTCCAGAGCCTGGAAGAATCCAGCACATTGGCTTTATCAACACTCGTCACCTGTCTGCTTCTCTTCATCGCTATGTCAAAGGCCTTAACGGCGATTCTTCTGATCTCTTCTTCATTATATACGAGTGTATCCACAGCCTGAAGCATGCCGTTCACTTCCTCCGTATGGCGTTCCCCGAAGTAAAGTCCTCCCGTAAGCTCCCTCATGATGACCATGTCGAAGCCGTCACCGATAATTTCTTTCTTCAGAGGGCAGGCGTCCGCAAGCTCTTTATAGAGATAGGCCGGACGTATATTGGCAAAAAGTCCGAGTCCCTTCCTGATAGCCAGCAGCCCGGCCTCCGGCCGCAGATTTGGTGCCACGTCATACCATCTGGAATTTCCGACCTTGCCGCCGACAGCGCCCAACAGCACAGAATCGCTGTCCCTCGCAGTCTGAAGCGCCTCGTCGGTGAGCGGTACCCCGTGAACATCGATGGATGCGCCTCCCATAAGCACTTTTGTATATTCAAATGTATGGCCGTATATCTCTCCGACACGGTCAAGCACCTTGCATGCCTCTCTCACGATCTCCGGACCGATACCATCTCCCGGAATCACTGCGATTTTATAATTCATTTTCTCATCCTCCTGCTTCGATAACCATTTTATTTGTTAAATAATCCGATTACATTTAATCATAGCTTATTCAATTGCATTTTTCAACAGTATGCCGGGATTTCACCGTTGTCCGGCGTATAGCAATTTGGAATTTATTCTATAACCTCAGGTTATCTGGTTTCTCACATGGTGACCTGTGCGCAGAGCATGCAGGTCATCATTTAACTGTCCTGTGTCTCCCCTCTGCTCCCCAGCTTGCAAATCCCCTGGGTCATCGTTCCCATCGGACAGAAAGTACACCAGCTTCTCGGTTTATAGAGAACCATCATAATCAGGCCAAGTAAGAGTGATGTCAGCATCAGGCTGTAGAACCCGAAGCTGTACTGGGCCACCCAGTCCGGAACCATTCCTGCGGTGTAAGTCCAGCCCCATGGAACTTTAAAGGTCCAGAACAGTTTGATCGCCTCCCTGAGTCCCGAAGCCCCCGCCGCCACAAGCCAGGTCTGAAACACCATATTTCCGAACATAGCCATGAAAAAGGCCAGAAAACCGTAACGGAACCAGGGCGATACGAGAAACCGGGGCGTCGGCCTGTTCCTGGAACATTTATATTTTCCCCCCAGCAGCGCAAACAATTGGCCGCGGCCGCAGAGATTGTTGCAAAACCACTTATTTCTCCCGAAAACAGCGATAAAAACAGGCACAAGAAAATCGATCATTCCAAGCCATGCAAATAAAATATTAAAGAAGCCCAGTGTAAAATAAATGATGGACCATATCCAGAGATAATCATACCAGTGTTTCTTTTTCATAGCTGCGCCTCCCTGATAAGAATCGAAAGCGCACCGGCCGGGCACAGCTTTTCACACAGACCGCAGCCGACGCACTTCTCCAAATCCGCAGCCGCATAGCAGCCTCCTGATACCGCGATCGCCTCCCTGGGGCAGACCTTACAGCATGCTCCGCACGCGACGCATCGTTTTAGGTTCACCGATACACTTCGTTTTGTTTTAACAGACATTTCTCTAACTCCTTTTTGCTTGATGTACAACAGTATACAGGATCCTTGAAGATGATTCTGTAACCGGGTCACATTTTAAGAGATTCCCTGTTGCTAATCTAATCTTCTTTCGGTACAATGGAAAAACAGGGCATGCAACTTAAAGTAGCAGAAAAAATCCTGTATGATACATCAGGTTGGTGGCAGTGGCGCCGCTGCAACTGTAGAATAAATTTATAAAAATATTCTGCAGAAGGAGAAAATAATATGAGTTTTTCAGAGAATTTACAATACTTAAGAAAAAAACAAAATTTGACACAGGAGCAGTTTGCCGAACAGATGGAGGTATCGAGACAGGCCGTCTCCAAATGGGAATCAGGCCAGTCTTACCCGGAGATGGAAAAACTGCTTCAGATATGCGAGCAGTTCGGATGTTCCATGGACAAGCTGTGCGGCGTCATCATGCTCCTGGCGACAGCTCTCTTCCTGTTCCTCGGCCTTTCATTTGATATGTTCCGGTCCGCAGCCGTCATTTATCCGGTCGCAGGAATCTTCTGCGGTATCGTCTGCCTGCTGCTGAGCGATAAATAGCTGTGCCGTCTGGAGCGCGGCATTAAGAAACGGCCTGTAAATACAGCTCGGACAGATGCGGTAAACCGCTGTCCCGTCTGCATTTACAGGCCGTTTCCTCTTCTTTTGCGTTACTTATTTTCTAAGACCGTCTTTTTTCTGATCTTCAGCAACAACAGAATCATGCTGATTCCCAGCATAATATGGCCCACACCGGAAAGGCCCGATATGGAAGCATCCATACCTCTGCTGAGTTCGGTACCCCATACCTGTGTCAGACCCCTTAAAAGAAAACCGAGGGCGGTGACATTCAAACCTATGTGATAGACTGTCAGAATTATTCCAATCTTCTCCCCGCCGGAAAACCGGAAATTCTTTTCAAGCAGCATCAGTATGAGAAAGAAAAACATTCCCAACAGAAAATAATGTGTATGCATGACAGATAAATTAGTTTTTCCGGTAAAACCGTTAAATTTCGTAAACTCCCTGTAAAACACACCGAATACCATGGCAGCCGCTGCATAGAATAAGGCTGCATCCGCATAACGTTTTTCCATTTTATCTCCTCCGTTCTATGTATGCCTGATTATTGTTTCTTCTTTGTAAAGCCGTTTCGCCATCCAAATCATCCAGACGTAAGCCAGTGTCTTTGGAATCATCAGCATGCCCACGGCCGGTACTGCGCCGCTGAACAATACGACGGGCAGGTAGAAACCAAAGGAAAGTCCCGCCGCCAAAGGCATAAACCGGAACACCGGATCCGCCTTTTTCCCGGCCTCTGCGGCAAAGATTACGATAATGATAATTCCCATTATCGCAAATGGGATATTTCGCAGTATCCCGTAATACAGAGGCTGGTGATAGGACAGCCACTCGTTCTGAGACAGAAGACAAAGTCCAATCCTCAGGCATGCTAAAAACCACATTACACCGGTAAGTGTCTTACGTTCCCGAATCTTATAACGCTCACGCCAGATATAATATAAAATCAGATAAAAAACCGTCATCGTGACAGACGTAATAAATTTCCCAATCCCCAATGCGAATGCATTTGCTTCCATCCCTGTTGTCCAAAGTGCATAGGAACGCGGTACCAGATGAAAGGAATCCCCTGCCCCCAGCAGCGCCGTCATCCATCCTGCCATTTTTACGATCCGGCTCTTTCCTTTTGTCAGCATGGTCAGTCCTGTTATCAGGGCAAAACCAAGATATAAAATGTCAAAAACTGTTTCAGCAATCGCCTGTGCCATAGCTGTACTCCTCTCTGTCTCAATAAATGGTCCGTTTGACTATTTCCAGAAAAAATCGGAAATCATATGGATGCTCTCTGAGCAGCAGCATCATATTCGCCATAATAAAACGGGCATAATCTCTCTTTGTAAATGTTTCGTCCCAGATATCACTGCGTATGCCCGGATCCTGCTCCATCCGATACACCATTGCGGCTTCCAGAACCTCCTGCATGGATTCCATTCTCTCCTGCCCTGTCTCCCTGACATTCCCGAGGCTGTGCATCAGCATTCCGGCGGAGCTGTCGATACGCTCCCGTAAAAAAGTAAAAATTTCCTCCAACTGCCCGCAGAATGAGGGGGTCGTGACTGCCGCCCTCATATCGGCCAAGGTCTTTCTCCAGTATTCTTCCGTGAGAGCCAGGAGGATTTCGTCTTTACATGAAAAATAATTATATACCGTGCCCGTCGCAATCCCGGCTTTCCTGGCCAGAGAGCGTATATTGACTGCCTCAGGCCCCTCTTTCTCCGCCAGTTCCCGGGCATAGTCAATCAGTGCCCCCCTCAGGCTGTCGTCTTTTTTCCGCACCGTATCATCCCCTTTTTCGTTTAAATGAACACGTTCATATATACTATACATTTTTTTATCTTTCTTGTCAACCCTTTTATGAACGCGTTCATAAAAGATGACCTGCACGCGTAACAGTTCAGACAGATCTGCGCACTTGCTGCGCTGACCGTGCGAAAATGTAGTGGCCGCGGGCATCCGGCTCATCGCGCAGCGATTTAATTAGTCGGATGTCGTAACAGTTCATGCTGTCTGAACTGTTACCTGCACGCTCCGCGCACAGGTCACCGCCTTCAATATAGAGAAAAAAAGCCGCCCGGATTCATTAATCCAGACGGCTTTTTTATTATCGGCAATGATTCATTTCATTGCCCGTCACTCATATTAATTACAGTTCCGGTTTCTCAACCTGAACAATTGCATCCTTGCGCATAGGAATACGGCAGTTCTTGTTGCTGCCGAATTCTACGATAACCGTATCATCTGTCATGTCGATGATTACGCCGTAAAATCCACTGGATGTTAAAACGCTGTCGCCTACTGCGACACCTGCCATCAGCTCCTGCATTTTTTTCTTTTCCTTCTGCTGTGGTCTGATCGCAATAAAGTACATAAGTCCTATGATAAAGACAAAATATAGTACCCAGCCCGCTGTGCCCATGTTCTTTCCTCCTTTGACCGATCCGCCGCCTCGCCGCGTAATCTTGATTTTTAGTTTGTCCCGGACGGAACGCAGTTCGGACCATGTCCTTATTTTGCTTCCTCTCCGGCCATCATGCCGGCAAGCTTTGCAGCCTTATATTCGGCATAACGGTGATGTTCGATTGCGTCGCGAATCTCTTCCATCATTTTATTATAAAAATATAAATTATGCAATACACATAATCGCATCCCGAGCATTTCTTTTGCCTTAAACAGATGTCTTATATAAGCCCTGCTGTAGGAACGGCATGCCGGGCAGCCGCAGCCCTCTTCAATCGGCTTTTTATCCAGTTCATATTTTGCATTCAGCAGATTCATCTTGCCATGGTTTGTATAGACATGGCTGTGACGGCCGTTTCTGGTCGGATACACGCAGTCAAAGAAATCAACGCCGCGGTCCACCGCTTCTAAAATATTGGCAGGCGTTCCGACCCCCATCAGGTACGTAGGCTTATCCTCCGGAAGATGGGGAACCACCACATCGAGGATACGGTACATCTCCTCATGGGTTTCACCCACGGCCAGGCCGCCCACAGCATAGCCGTCCAACTCCATCTTGCTGATGGTATTTGCATGCCCGATGCGGATATCCTCGTAAATTGCTCCCTGATTGATTCCAAAGAGGAGCTGCTCACGGTTCACCGTATCCGGCTGAGCATTCAGGCGCTTCATCTCTTCCCGGCAGCGTTCAAGCCATCTTGTGGTTCTGTCTACCGAGGCCTGGACGTATTCCCTTGAAGCCACGCTGGACGGACATTCATCAAATGCCATTGCGATTGTGGAGCCCAAATTAGACTGGATCTGCATGCTCTCCTCCGGACCCATGAATATCTTCCTGCCGTCGATATGGGAGTTAAAATAAACGCCCTCTTCCTTTATCTTTCGAAGTCCCGACAGGGAAAACACCTGAAAACCGCCGGAATCCGTCAGAATCGGCCTGTCCCAGTTCATGAATTTATGAAGTCCGCCAAACTGCTTAATCAGCTTGTCACCGGTTCTCACGTGCAGATGGTAGGTATTGGACAGCTCTACCTGTGTCCCGATTTCCTTCAGATCGTCGGTAGATACGGCTCCTTTTATCGCCCCCACAGTTCCCACATTCATGAAAACAGGGGTCTGGATAGTTCCATGGACGGTTTTCATCTCCGCCCGTTTCGCGCGTCCGTCTTTGTAAAGAATATTATACTCCATATACTATTTCTCTTTCTTTGCCGCCCGCTCTCCGGCCGCCTTCTGTTCTTTTTTCTGATTGAAAAGGTACCACATGGAGCCGGTCAGGCATACGGAAGAATACGTACCGCAGACAATACCCACCATCAGAGGAAGTGCAAACTCGCGGATGGAAGATACTCCCATCAGGAAGAGAACAAATACCATGATAAATGTTGTCAGGGAGGTATTGATACTTCTCGTCAGCGTCTGGCTGATACTTAAATTCACAACATCCTCCACCGTCTGTGTATGTTTTTTCAGCTTCATATTCTCACGGATACGGTCAAATATAACAATGGTGGCATTGATGGAATAACCGACAATCGTCAGCATACATGCGATAAACGTGGAACCCACGGACCATTTAAATACGGCGTAGAACGTCACGACAACGAGTACATCATGCACCAGCGCCAGAACCGCACTTGCCGCAAACGTAATATTGCTGAACCGGAACCAGATATAAAGCAGCATACAGATTGTAGCAATCACCACGGCAATCACTGCATCCTGTTTCATCTCCTTGCTGATTGCACCGGAGATACTGTCCGCCGTGATCTTTTCCTGATCAACGCCAAAGGTATCAACCAGAGCCTGATCCAGCTCTTCTCTCTCGTCCACGCTCAGAGTCCTGGTCTTAATGATTACCTCATTGGTTCCAGCCACCTTCTGTGTCTGAGTTCCCGCTTCCCCTGTTATCTTCTCCACAACAGGCACTACCTCCGAAGAAATCCGGTCAAGTGACATATCCTCATTAAACGTTACGTTTGTCGATGTACCGCCTCTGAACTCCATACTGTAGTTCAAAATTGAGCCGCCGGAAGCGCTGTTCATTCCCATCGCCGCAAATCCGGCAAGAATCAAAACGGCCGAAACCGCGAAGAACAGCTTTCTGTATCTCAGGAACGGCCTCACCTTTGTATCCTTCTTAACGCCATAGTATTTGGCATCCTGCAAACCTGCCTCAAACAGACAATAGAGAGCAAATTTCGTTACGAACAGAGCCGTAAACATGGAAAGGATAATACCAATCGCCAGTGTGGACGCAAAACCTTTTACCGTACCGGAGCCTCTCCAGAAAAGAACGGCTGCCGCAATCAGCGTTGTAACGTTTCCGTCGATGATGGCAGACAGAGCCTTTGCAAAACCTGTCTTAATCGCAGATTTCACTGTCTTGCCCATTCCGATTTCTTCTTTGATACGGGTAAAGATAATAACGTTAGCATCCACGGCCATACCGATGGATAAGATAATACCTGCAACGCCCGGCAGCGTTAATGTTACCTCAAAGGCTGCCAGCAGCACAAGAATCAGTCCCACATAAAGACAGAGTGCGATAGATGCTGCAAGGCCCGGAATCAGGTATGCAAAAATCATAAATACAACAACAATACCGAAACCGATGGCGCCTGCTTTCAGGCTGGTGGAGATCGCTTCCTGGCCAAGCTTTGCGCCTACGACATTAGAACGCAGCTCTTCCAGTTCCAGTGAAAGGGAGCCGATTCGGATTGTGGCAGCCAGGTTCTCCGCCTCTTCAAAGCTGCCCATGCCGTCGATACGGCACTGGCCGCCTGTAATCGGTTCTTTTACATTCGGAGCCGAAATTGGCTTGCCGTCATATACAATATAAATGGGCTTACCGACCCCTTTGGTAGTCGCATCGGCAAACGCTTTTGTACCTTCTTCATTAAAGGTCAAAGCAACCACATACTCCTTCACTCCGCTGCTGTCGTCCATGCCGGCCTTGGCGCTGCTCACCTGTTTTCCGTCCAGGACCTGATTGAACTCAGAATCAAGGAATACAAGGGAGCCGGGTTTGCCCAGTTCCTGCAAGATCGCGTTCGCATCGGAAACGCCTGGAATATCTACATTGATACGGTTGCTGCCTTCCTGGTAAACTTCCGCCTCGGTGCTGTAATTCTGCACCCTCTGCTGAAGCTTATAAATCGTATCCGCCATGTCCTCAGAAGACGGATTTGCCTCTTTTGCCTGGTAGGTAATGCTGACTCCGCCGGCCAGATCCAAGCCCAGCTTGATTGCTCCCATTGTCGAATATCCGAAATAACCGAAAATACCGACAGCAACAAGCAGGAGCAGCAGCCCTATGAGGCTCTTTCCTTTTTTGTTCTTCATCGCTTTTCTCCTTTTGCTTTATCTATGCTTACATCTGTGCTTACTTTTCAATGTTATTGTTATTATTATTCCTCAGCCAGAGCAGCTTTAATCATAATTGCACACTCGATCCGCTTTTTCTGCATTTCACATCCGATATCATAAGCATCTGTAATAGAACCATGGAAATTGAAAGAATTGGCCGCACAGCCGCCGCTGCAGTAAAATCTCGCAAAACAATCCCTGCATTTATCCTTTGCGTAGACATTACAGAGCTTGAATTCATTACAAATCTCCGTCTTCGTCACACCCTCGTCCACATTACCGAGAAGAAATTCTTCATTTCCCACAAACTGATGACAGGGGTAGAGATCTCCCCATGGCGTTACAGCCAGGTATTCGGTTCCTGACCCGCAGCCGGATAACCGCTTCGCAACGCACGGCCCCTGGTTCAGATCCAGCATAAAATGGAAAAAGGTAAAGCCCCTTCCCTCTTTGTGGCGCTTTATATATTCCTCAGCCAGCCTGTCGTACTCCTCCATGATCTGCGGAAGGTCTTCTTCCCGGATGGCATAGGGTTCCTCCGGAGAGGCCACCACAGGCTCCACCGACATCTTCTCAAATCCAAGATCGGCAAAATGGAGCACATCGTCTGCAAAGTCCAGGTTATTTCTCGTAAAGGTCCCCCGGACAAAGTAATCCCTGTCACCGCGTTCTTTGGCAAATTTCTGGAACTTCGGCACTATCAGATCATAGCTTCCCTTTCCGTTGCGGAACGGACGCATCCGGTCATTGACGTCCTGTCTGCCGTCAAGGCTTAAAACTACGTTGCTCATCTCCCTGTTGCTAAATTCCATAATCTCGTCGTTTAAAAGTACGCCGTTGGTCGTCAGCGTAAAACGAAACTTCTTATTATGAAGCTCTTCCTGGGAACGTCCGTATTCCACAAGCTGCTTTACCACTTCCCAGTTCATAAGCGGCTCTCCGCCGAAAAAATCCACTTCCAGGTTTCTTCGGGCGCCCGAATTTGCGATCAGAAAATCCAGCGCTTTTTTACCGACCTCATAGCTCATCAGCGCCCTGCGTCCGTGGTACTCTCCCTCTTCCGCAAAACAATAACGGCAGGCCAGGTTACAGTCATGGGCAATGTGCAGACAGAGCGCTTTTACAACAGTCTGCCTCTTTTTAAAATCCATCACGTAGTCCTTGTAAATATCGGCGGTAAAAAGCTCCTCCCTGTCAATTAATTCCTGTATGTCGGAAAAAGCTTCCTGAATATCATTCGCACTGTATTTCTCCTTCAGAATCTCCGCCACTTCCTCCGCGGTCTTTCGCGGTACGGGTTCAGGCTCTTTCATATCGGCTAGCCTGCCCGAGAGAAGCTTAATTGCATCATAAAGGAGCGGATCCACCGAATGGACAGAACCGCTGTTAACGTCTAAAACGATATAAAAACCGTTATTTATATATTGATGAATCACAAGATTTTCTCCTTATCCAGACACATGTAGGCAGACAACACCGATCCCTCAAGTCATGTAAGTGACCGCAGGGGCCCGTCTTGCCTGCCTTCCTTGTCAAATCTCTTATGTTGGCTGACGATGAAAAGCATGCTTCCCAACGTTTTCATAAAATTATCGGTTCTGATTCTCGCAGCTCTGGTTTCCTACTGTACAAGATGTCTTACATGCAGACTGGCAGGATGTCTGGCACTCGCCGCAGCCGCCCTTCTTCATGCTGTTTTTTAATGTGTTTGTGTTTAATGTTTTAACGTGTTTCATCGTTCTATATCCTCCTCATTAAAATTACGATATAAATTCTTACAGATTATATCACATGTTACTCACATGTGCAAGCTAAAAGCCTTGTTATGGAGATTTAACTGAGGTTGGAGGACGCGTCCGGAACGGACCATGTCCGGTGTGGTGAGGGG
>OBXO01000799.1_pt1 | contig 19683 bp, 18 predicted proteins | sample 1501431 | NCBI WGS metagenome assembly OBXO01 (sample SAMEA2580163, study PRJEB22360) | human gut metagenome | biome: human gut; feature: human-associated habitat; material: faeces | place: Denmark | collected 2008/2010 | reverse complement strand
AATCGTTTTTACAGCCGGCTCTGAGCACATTTAAAATTACTTTCTGCCATCTGTGCCTTTCAGTAAACTTTTCTCTCTATTATACTATCATAGAAGAAATACGAAAACCATATATTATTGTTTAAAATAACCTTAATTGTCTGGTTTATGCAACAGTTCCCTGCCCTCAAACGTATCCGGTGCTGCTTATGCGTAAAAACAGCGTCCCTCTCCAGGACGCTGTTTCTAAAGTTCAATCTCAATCTTTCTATTCGTATGCTGATACTGACGATAGCCGACTCCTGCGGCATCCATCATTCTCTTAGATGCAATAACCGCCGGTGTGTCTGCATATTTATCACAGTCATAGATTACATGAGTGATGCCTGCCTGTATAATTGCCTTTGCACATTCATTACAGGGGAACAGGGAAACATAAAGCTTGGCACCTTCCAGGCTGCCGCCTCTGTAGTTAAGAATTGCGTTTAACTCACTGTGTGTGGTGTACACATACTTGCTGTCCAGCGCCTCTCCTTCTCTGCACCAGGGGAATTCGTCATCCGAACATCCCATTGGAAATCCATTATATCCCATAGACAATATTTTATTATCATTGCTGACGATACAGGCTCCTACCTGTGTATTCGGATCTTTTGAGCGCATTCCCGAAAGTTTTGCAACCCCCATAAAATACTCATCCCAGGAAATATAATCAGTCCTTTTACCGCTCATTGTAAATCCCTCCAATATCTCTTATTTTGTACCAAAGATACGGTCTCCGGCATCTCCAAGGCCGGGTACAATATAACCATGGTCGTTCAAATGATCATCAAGCGCACCGATATAGATATCCACATCCGGATGTTCCTTCTGCATGCGTTTTACACCTTCCGGTGCTGCTATGATACACATAAACCGTATATTTTTAACTCCTTTTTCTTTCAGCAGATTAATTGCTGCTGAAGAAGATCCGCCTGTTGCCAGCATCGGGTCTACTACAAATACTTCTCTGTCCCAGGAATCTGCCGGTAATTTTGAATAATATTCTACAGGTTCCAGTGTATCCGGATCACGGTAAAGTCCGATATGACCTACCTTTGCTGCCGGTATCATAGCCAGCATACCATCTACCATTCCAAGTCCTGCCCTTAAAATCGGAACTACTGCCAGTTTCTTTCCCTGAAGTTCTTTCGCCGTCATGGGACAGATAGGGGTTTCAATGTCAACATCTATTAACTTTAAATCCCTAGTTGCCTCATAGCACATCAGCATTGCTATTTCGCTGATCATCTGCCTGAAATCCTTTGATCCTACTTCTTTCCTGCGAATAATTCCAATCTTGTGCTGGATCAGTGGATGATCCATAACTGTCACCTTTGACATTGCCCTACCTCCTTACGCACATAAATAATGTACGTTTCTCTTTTTGTTATTTTTTATTTTTATCTTCTGCTTTATACAGTAAAATAGAAATTACTTTTTTAGATTACTCTTCGATCAGAGAGATTCTATTCTTATGTCTTTCTTCTTCCGAAAATGGTGTATCCAGGAACGTATCCACTATTTTAAGTGCCAATCCCGGTCCTACCACTCTGGCGCCCATCGCCAGGATATTTGCATCATTATGAAGCCTTGTTGCTTCTGCACTGAAGCAGTCTGAGCAAAGTGCTGCACGGATTCCCTTTATCTTATTTGCCGCAATGGAAATACCAATGCCGGTTCCGCAGATCAGAATTCCCCTGTCACACTCACCGTTTACAACTGCATTGGCAACTGCCCTTGCGTAAACCGGGTAATCCACAGCAGCTTCACTGTCACAGCCAAAATCCTTACATTCGATTCCCCGTTTTTTTAAATGTTCCATGATTTCCAGCTTCAATGTGTATCCGCCATGGTCACAGCCTATTCCTAACATAACAATTCCTCCTCATTTAAGACTACTACTAATTTTGATATCAATTCTTTTAAATATTCAAAGCATTCCCCGTACTCCACCAGCGTTCCGCCAACCGGATTGGGAATGTCCCCTTTCGAGCCTGCATATTCAGTCAATAGATGTACATTATAAGCATTTTCATGTTCTTCAAAGATTTTATTCTTTTCCCATTCATCCATAGTCAGAATCAGCGTCCGCTTGTCAAAATCCTCCTGGACCAGCGGCGTCGCCGTATGATCTTTCATCGACAGCCCGTTGCTCACCAGCACCGCCTCCGCTTTCTGATTCACCGGCTCCGGAAAAAGCACGATCAGTCCCTTAGATTCGATCAGTAGATCTTCCAGCAAAAATTTACTCTTCATAATCGCTTCTGCCATAGGACTTCGACATGTGTCGCTATTACTTACAAATATAAGCTTATCATAATGCTTCATATCGTTTTGCTCCTTATACTTTGATGATCTGATGTCCTGCTGCTTTCATCAGACGGTTCATGATCGCCTGTCCCATCTTTGGTGTCTCAAAAGCCTCTGAGAAAATCTGCGTTACCTCAAGCTCATCGAATTCCCGCAAAATCCCATACAGATTCTGTGCTATAGAAAGTTCATCGTTCCTGGTTCCGATAGATTTAATCATACCGCCTTTATAAGCCCCGGCTGTTTCATCAGATGCAATAACCCCCGGACTTCCCCCACACTGTATTTCCTGCTGAATCAACTCATTGATTTTAGAAATGACGTTTTGTTCCTCACCTTCCAGAATAACCAGATTTGCTTTGGGTGCATAGTGCTTATACTTCATGCCCGGTGCCTTTGGATGAATAGATGCATCGTCTATTAACAATGCCTGATCTACCTGAACCGGTCCGATCACTTCCTCCAGCATCTCCCGGTTGATATATCCCGGTCTTAATATCGTAGGTGTCCCTTCACTCATATCCACGATTGTAGATTCCAGTCCAATTCCTACACTACCGCCGTCAATAATCATATCAATCTTCCCCGAAAGGTCTTCTTCCACATGGCTTGCCTTCGTTGGACTGGGCCGTCCTGAAGTATTCGCGCTGGGAGCTGCTATATAGCCGCCTCCTGCCCTGATCAGAGCGCATGCCAATTCATGACGGGGCATACGCACCGCCACTGTATCTAATCCTCCGGTTGTCCCATAAGGGACTATGTCATTTTTTTTGAAGATCATGGTAAGCGGTCCCGGCCAAAATGCTTCTGCAAGCGCCTCTGCCTTTTGGGGAACCTCTGCTGCTATGCCATACAGATCTGCCATTTCTGCAATATGTACAATCAGCGGATTATCGGATGGACGTCCTTTGGCTTCATAAATCCTGGCTGCCGCCCTTTCATCCAAAGCATTTGCCCCCAGTCCGTAAACCGTCTCTGTTGGAAATGCTACCAGACCACCGTTCTTTAAAATCTCCCCGGCTTTCCTGATCCCTCCGTCATTTAATTGCTGATCCATCACTTCTATGATTGTATCCATAATCTGCCTCTTGAATCTGAAGTTGTTCAGATTTCTTCTTAAATTTAAAAATAACTATCGTCCATATTATACCATCAGTCACATAAAAGGGCAATGTTAAATGTTTCCCGGGAATTTTGAAATATTCGGAAGTGTTATTATAAAGCAAAAAAACTTCCGCTTTATTGGCTTTTTCACCACAAAGCAGAAGCTTTCATTATGTCCTGAAATCCAAGGTAATATATATGGTATTTTATTCCTCCAGACTTTTAAGTATTCCATTACATACTGCCTCTGCCACTTTATCCTGATATTCATCTGTTACCAGCAGCGAAGCCTCGGCCTGGTTGCTCAGAAAGCCGCATTCCACAATGACCGTCGGGCTCTTGGTTTTTTTCAGCAGATAATAACTGTCATTGGCCTTGATCTCCCTGGGACGGTCCACCGCAAGTCCCTGATTCAGTGAATCCTGTATGTAAGCTGCAATTTTCTGCCCATCAGCAGACTGGGAGTAGTAAAAAACCTGGGGTCCGTGCACGGACTCGGCAGTATAGCTGTTTTGATGGATACTTACCGTAAATCTGGGATTGGCTTTGTCAATAAGTTCACATCTTTTTCTCATATCCTGCTGTTTTTTGTTGGACGCACCTGAATCATATAACCCATCCTGTGTCTCCCTGGTCATTACAACCGTAACACCTTTATCCATCAGTTTCTTCTGAAGCTTCTTGGCAATAGCCAGATTCAGGTCTTTCTCAAGTGCTTTATTAATTCCAACCTTACCCGGATCATCACCCCCGTGTCCAGGATCCAGAACGATCACTTTATCCGTCCCCGCCTGACTCTCCTGCGTTTTTCCAGCTCCGGATTCTGCGGTGACCGCTATGCTGTTTGCCTGCCTGCTTTCCGCCACCAGGCTTCCGCCCATACTTCCCAGGAAATAAGCGCCTACCAGCACCATTATTCCCATACCCAGTTCTATCATATTTTTTCTCATAAAAATATCCCTGTCTCATACACTTATTACCAGTATATGCGGCAGGGATATGCTACATTCTATGACTTCTCTATTTGTTTATAAAACTGCCCCATGGCTGAAGTACAGTTTACATTTATCCTGAGTACCTCTTTTATTTATCATGCTTATTTTCAACTTACATATTTTAAAATGACGTCCCAGATGCTGGATCTCTCAAATCCAAGCTTCCAGGCGGCGATTCCACCCAGATTGTATTCCTTAACCAACTTGGCCTTTTCCTCAATGGACTTTTCATTTTCCAGCCAGATCTTGTAGTTATTGCCGTCTCCGCCGGTAAACTCAGCATAGTCCTGCATAGTTCCTTCGTCCCAGGCGGCCTCTACTCCATTGCTTGCAAGTGTTTCGTCTGCCTGATCCATACCAATCGCTTCGCTGGATAACTCCGTAGAGCCATTTTTATTCGTTGTGATCTTCCACAATCTGGTGTAAAAAGGCACACCGTTGATTACCTTCTCCGCAGGCACTTCGGCAATCGTATCTGTGATTCCAGCCTTTACAAACGGCATGGATGCCACAGATCCGGCCTCTTCGGAGCCCACGTAGTGCTCGTCATATCCCATAATAATCACATAGTCAGCTACAATTCCCTGCTCTTTTCGATTATAATGAGCTGTAAAAGGCTTCGGAACGGGGTTATCTATGGATAAAACAATTCCATTCTTACGGCATTTTACCGATAATTCACGAATAAACTGAATGTATCCGTCTGCAGCATCCTCGGGTATTGACTCAAAATCCACGTTAATACCTTCAAAACCATTTTGAATTGCAGATGCTATCAGCTGATTTGTAATCTTCTCTCTGGATGCGGTAGAACTTAATACCTTTGTAGTATCCACCTGTTCATTGAAATTGTCAATCAAGGCCCATACCTCAAGATCATTCGCCTGTGCAGTCTTAACATAATCTGCATCAGCCAGACTTGTGATATTTCCATCATTATCAGAAATAGAAAACCAGGTTGGTGAAATTACATTTACTCCTTTCAGCCCTGCAATATCGGTCGCAAGTGCTGCATTAGAGTCTTCGTTAGTCACCTGGTGCCAGACCAGATTAATCTTATGGTCCCTGACAATGTTGGTATATACCGGTTCTTCAAAATCTCTGCTTGTCTCTTCTTCACGTGAATTTGCCAGACGCTTATTTTGTACATACCCAATATATCCGTCTTTTGTCATCACCTTTGTCCAGTCGTCCATTACTTCCAGGACCGTTACCTGATCATTTTTCTTTACATCTGTCAGGATCGGACTTTTAATTCCGCCCTGATAGCGGACACTTTCTGACTTTTTCAGATCTGCATAAGTAACCTTACCCCATTTATATGTAATAATCATGCGGTTTGGTTCTTTTTCAAGTTTGTAATCCATATTCGTGTACTTCTGCACAAAATCTGCTGCCAGATATACCTTATCCCCATCTACCTTTACAATTTCATAGTTTTCGCTCTGCTTATTCGCAGAAACCGTATACTCTTTTTTTCCTGCCGGTATCGTAATGATATCCGTAGGCGTAGTATAGATACAAATATTGGCACTTGCATCCCAGTAGAAACGGCTGTTTAAATAATTCTTTACCGCTTCATAATCGATATACGCAATATCACCAGATAAAAATCCCTTATATTCAACCACCTGATCCTGCAGGATCAGCGCCATTTCATTCTCATTTGTAATTCCATAATACTCTTCCACGCTCATCCTTTCGTTTGTGGGCGTGTACTTCTCTACAACCTTTGTAGCTATACCAATTAAAGCAACGATCGCAATCATCACAACTGCGGCTATAACCGGTACAATTTTTTTCTTCATTCATTGCACCTCCTATTATATTTATCTCTCCACCTGTCTAGTATAACACATTTTTACGATTCGTCATTACATAATTCGACATTTTTTATACAATTGCTGCCATTTGATTGCAAAGGGGGCCTTGTCTTCAACAGCGTTATATTTTATCGAACCCAATGCCATAAATTTCATTACGGTCATTGCTGTAATAATCTCTCATATAATTATTTTCCTCTCTCGCTGTGCATGCTCTTGCGATGCTTTCGGGATCACTGGGCTTTCCGTCCAGCCACAGAGAAACCCCTGCTTCATCGTACCTCTCTAATTCCTGATACAGCAGAGCATTAAGCGGTACATTCTTTTTACGCTTTTTATTTTTTTCTGGTTTCATCCTCATCACTCACTTCCTAGACATCTTTACGCATCTGAAATTTCCTTAGGTGCATGTGATATATTATTCTCAAATGCGCAGGCTTTTTACAGCTTTTGTCTTTTTAATAATCTATAACATCTAAGAGAAAACAGGGACATAATCCAGAGTTTATAAAATCATCTTAACAGGTGAATTCAATTGAACTTATTTGGAAAAATGCAATGAATTAATTGCTCGAAATCTGCGAAGAATATCGCTGATCAGATATATCGAAATATAGAATCTAAAAGAATAAAAATATTTCCGGGCTCCTCCCCTCCTTTTTATCTCTTTTTATGTCCTATATCTTCTCTTAACGTTTATTATATATAATAAGTTATAAAAAATCAAGTAATTTTTAAAAAATTTTAAAATCTAGTGTATTGACTTCTATACAAAGATTGTTTATACTATGGGTTACTCAGTCATGATACGATTTACCGCCATTTTCAGGTATTGTGCGTCCCATGGGTATGAATGATATTGTACAAAAAAGAATAAATAAACCAGTGATTTACTTTACATATTTGTATGTAACAGTATATAATATAAATATAAGAAGACATTAAGTTTTACAAGCGCTTCGACCTTGCGGCTGCTTAACCGGCCTGTAAGAATAACCCGATGTGTTCGTATCTTATTTGGATAGGATGTGATTATATGAAGATAGAAAAAATCAACGACAATCAGATACGCTGTACGCTGACAAAAGAAGATCTTATTGATCGCGAATTAAAATTAAGCGAACTTGCATATGGTACAGATAAAGCAAAATCTCTGTTTCGGGATATGATGCAGCAGGCTGCTTATGAGTTTGGATTTGAGGCAAATGACATTCCTCTGATGATAGAGGCAATTCCTGTTTCTCAGGATTCGATTATCCTCATTATTACCAAAGTGGAAGATCCGGAAGAACTGGATACCAGGTTCGCAAAATTTGCACCCACAGACGGCAGCGAAACACCCGATGCAGCATCACCTGCTTCTCCATCAAAATTGGAAGGTGCCGATGATATTTTAAGTTTATTTAAGAAAATTCAGGAAGCAAAAAAATCGCTGAATGAAAAATCGCCTGCCGCAGGCACTAAGAAGAAATCCAAAAAGCAGGAACCGATATTAGAAGTACCTTATAACCTGACAAAATTATACAAATTCCCTCAGCTTGATTCCGTAATCCGGGTTGCCGGAGTTTTAAATGGCAGCTATGATGGTTATAATTCACTGTACAAAGATGATCATTCGAAAACTTATCACCTGATCATCAGCAAATCCGATCATACTCCGGAAGAATTCAATAAAATTTGTAATATTCTTTCAGAATATGGTATGAGTAGTAAGTATTCTGCAGCAACAGAGGCATTTTATACCGAGCACATGGAACAGCTTATTGCAGAAGATGCGTTACAGAAACTGGCATTGCTGTAGGAAGGATGTAGTGGTATGAGATATCTGGCATATGCATCTTTATCGGGTATGCTGATCCACATTTTAGCAATCAAAAGCCGCATCAATCGATGCGGCTCTTTTATGATCAAATCTATTTACTTACGCTGTCCAAATATGCATTCAGTCTAGCTACTAATACATCTGGTTCAATTCCATGAACCATAGCTGCTTCTTCTAAAGATTCAGCCTGTGAAGACGGGCATCCAACACAATGCATTCCACCTTCCATCAGCACAACAGGCATTTGGGGATCTAATCCAATGATTTCGCCAATCAGCATGTCCTTTGTTACTTTTGCCATGTCTATTACCTCCTTCGTCATTTCAGATGTCCCTTATTATAATACTTTTCTTTTTATTATGCAAGGAGGAATATTGATGATAAATTGCAAATTTCTACTATATTTCCAAAAATATTGCACACGATCTTCGCAACTTAACGGTACATTGAGACACCGTGCCTGTATTTAGGGACTCTGTAAACCTAAAAAGGGTATCGATTCATTTAAATCACGTCGTTTTGTAGGCAGATCAAGAAATTCTGTTCATAATTTATTCATTTAACATTCAAAAAACCTTTACTTAACTAACATTCTTTCTTCATTTCTATTACATATAATATTATTATCAACAGAAACAAAAGACAACTTCTTAAGTATTAAGTTACTATTTTGAATAAACTTTTTCATAATAATGCCAGGTAGGACAGCTACCTGGCATCCTCCCTTTTCAGGGACTTTTTTTATGTAGTACAAAAATACTGCTGGTAACAGAACAACTCCATGGATAATTTAGATCCGATGGAATTTATCCTGTTATCAGCTAATTTTTTATACTTCAAATAACAAATCACCATAAGATGGCATAGGCCATTCTCCTTTATCCACAATCATCTCTAACTGATCCACCGGAATACGAAGTCTTGCCATTGCCTTATCTACTTCTTCATAGTAATACATTGCCTGTTCCTGCCCTGCCGGCTTATTGGCTGCTATTTCTGTTACTTCTTCCAAATGAGTGAGTTCCTTCTTCGTAACCGCTAGTAATTCGGTGGCCTCTTTCAAAAGGACAATGGAAACCTGAGCCTCTAATCCAGCCTGGACTACAGCGTTTACCGTATCCGCTAAGTTTCGAATATAACGCAGCACCGCTGGAATAATATGTTTGCTGGCTATATCAATCATAGCTCTTGCCTCAATATTAATTGCCTTAGAATAACCCTCATATTGGATCTCAACCCTGGATTCCAGTTCAGGCTTTGTAAATACATTGAATTTGCTGAACAACTCGATTGCTTTATCCGTTACGAGAGCTGGGATTGCTTCTACCATTGATTTAATATTAGGCAGACCCCTTCTTTCAGCTTCTTCCACCCACTCTTCCGAATATCCGTTTCCATTAAATACTATTTTTTCATGTTCACTGGCATATTCTTTTATCAAATCATGGACAGCCAGATCAAAATCTTCTGCCTTTTCTAACACTTCACAAGCTTCTGCAAAAGCTTCTGCTACAATCGTGTTTATTACAACATTACATTCAGCTACAGAATCTCTTGACCCCACCATACGAAATTCGAATTTATTACCAGTAAAAGCAAATGGTGAAGTTCTGTTTCTGTCTGTTGCATCTTTATTAAAGTCCGGTAATGTCTTAACTCCTGTATGAAGTCTCCCACCCTTCAGGCTGTGAGTTGCAGTACCGGTACTGATCAACTGTGTTAAAACATCCTCTAACTGTTCTCCTAAAAATACAGAAATGATTGCAGGAGGCGCTTCATTTGCTCCTAAACGATGATCATTTCCAACATCTGCTGCAGACTCACGCAATAAATCGGCATGAATATCCACTGCTTTAAGAATACATGTTAAAATCAATAAGAACTGTATATTTTCATGAGGTGTTTTCCCAGGTTCTAAGAGATTAATCCCATCATCTGTTGTAAGGGACCAATTGTTATGCTTTCCGGAACCATTCACACCCGCGAAAGGCTTTTCATGAAGCAGGCACTGAAGCCCCTGTTTCTCAGCCACATGCTTCAAAGTCTCCATAATAATCTGATTATGGTCTGCCGCCACATTACACTGTGCATAAATAGGTGCAAGTTCATGCTGTGCCGGAGCAACCTCATTATGCTGCGTCTTAGAAGATACACCCAGCTTCCACAGTTCTATATTTACCTCTTTCATAAACTTCGCAATTCTTGGTCTGATAACTCCAAAATAGTGGTCATCCAACTCCTGACCTTTTGGGGGCATTGCTCCGAACAAGGTTCTTCCGGTAAATATCAAATCTTTTCTTTTTAAATAATTTTTTCTATCAACTATAAAATATTCCTGTTCAACGCCTACAGATGGAGTAACTCTCTTAGACGTTGTATTTCCAAACAGCCTGATCAGACGAAGTGCCTGTGTCTGTACTGCCTGCATCGAGCGTAGTAGAGGTGTCTTCTGATCCAGTGCTTCCCCTGTATAGGAGCAGAAAGCGGTTGGAATACATAGAATTGCGCCACCCTCATCTTCTCTTACAAAAGCTGGCGATGTACAATCCCACGCTGTATACCCTCTGGCTTCAAAAGTTGCGCGAAGTCCGCCTGAGGGAAAAGAAGATGCATCCGGTTCTCCTTTAATCAACTCTTTTCCGGAAAACTCCATTAAAATAGAACCGTCTTGGTTTGGAGCAGTAATAAATGAATCATGTTTTTCTGCAGTAAATCCCGTCAAGGGCTGAAACCAGTGTGTATAATGAGTTTTGTAAGATTCTACACCCCAATCTTCCAGGCCTGCCGCAACCACTTCTGCTATCATTGGATCCAGCTCTTTTCCTTCATCAATTGTCTTATGTAACTCTTTATAGACCTTTTTTGGAAGACGTTCCTGCATTACCTTATCATTGAATACATTCTGGCCAAACAATTCAGCTACATTTATATTATCGCTCATCGTGTTCCTCCACTTTTCTATCTTCGCCACAGGAATATGGCATCAATTTATTATTTGCTATACGCATAATACCGTACTTTTAATAAAATTGCAAGTAAATCGCACGAATTTTGCTTGGGTACAAGTCATTTCAGAATGCAGTAACAGACCCATCCTTCCGGCTAAAGTTCTGCAAATCATCTACTTTTCGGTCATTATTTATATGATTTGATACTTTTCCAGCAACTCTTCCCTTTTATCCTGCGAACGCGCAAACTCATAGAATTCCTTCACCTTTCCTTCATCCAACATCTTTATTGCCAGATTGCACGTTAGATCAAAACCCTTTTCTTTTCCTCTTGCTTCCCCTCTATGTTCTCCTTCCAATATCATCTCATCAATCGCCTTACACATATCCACTCCTCCTTCTTCTGTCCTTGATAATTTTTCTAGATCCAATAATTGTTTTTTATGTATGAATATCGCTGCAGCTTCATACGCATCCACCGGCAAATTTTTATATAGCTCTTTATTTTGAATCAAGCCTATGACTGCCTTTAAATCCGTTTCAAACTTTTTATAGTCCATGATCTTACATATATTTAGTACACGTATTGGATAGTCCGGAATATACTGCTTTAAAAACTCTTTATCTACCTCAGATCCAAACATGTCATACAAAGACATTGGTCCGTCCCACTCTTCTTCACCGTAATATATTACTTGTGTCATAACCGGTGAGATGGTATCTGTTTTTATCATTCCGGAGAGATATTCTCCCGAATCCATTTTATCTTTATGTTTTTTATGCTTTTTACTCAAATCATCAACCTGATCATTATACGTCAAAGCATCATACAGCATGCATCTTAATGGCATTGCATAATGTACTTTCATCTGATTTTCAATTCCTAAGATCATAAATCGAATACCTGTTTTACTGGATACCTTTTTTACAATATCCCTGTTGCGCTTTATGACCTGTATATCTCCTTCTCCTCCACGCAGTGCCATACCGGAAAGAGGATTGATAACTCTTCTATAACATATATAAAACAACTAACATAACATCAGAGATTTATTAATATTTATTACAATTCAAGTATAACTAATAAGGTACAAGTTATACCACATCAACGTCATATCACAGCAGCCCTATAAACTAAGCATATAATACAATCTTATCATTTATATAGATTTTTTTCATTTTAGTTTACGTGTTGTTACATAATGACCCGCTTCTTTACTTCCTTAATCCTTACTTATATGAAAATTTTGGCAGAAACGCCGTTAGAAAAAGATTCGATCTACAATAAGTCTATCACATACACCTATTTATTTCAAGATTTTTTTAAATTTATAATAACGCAACTTAATATTTATAGTTCATATCAATTGATTAGACTGCAGATTCTTAATTCTTCATTTTTTATTTCTTTATTTTACAAAGCCGGCAATTTTACTACATACATCTTACCCATACAGATTTTAGAGAAATTAGTTAACTTTAATAAACTTGATTTTCTGCCGGCTTTGTATCAATATCTATGGCGAAATGAAATGAGATTTCATTTCTAAGTCAACGCTCCGCCCCATTGGCGCTTTAAAGACGGAGCATTATGAAGCTATATAATTTATTATTTATCATACCTCGAAGATTAAGTCTCCATAGGATGGCATTGGCCATAACTCTTTATTTACTATCATTTCAAGTTGGTCTACCGGTGCTCGCAGTGCATCCATAGCTGGCATTACTGCATCATGAAAATATCTTGCCTGTTCTTCACCTTCTGCTTTTTGTGCAGCATTCAGGGTTACCTCTGAAAGTTTATCCAATGCATTCTCTGCGGCTTCCAGCAGATCACTGGTCTTATCCAATAACCTGGATTGCACATTTGCTCTAGAACCTGCCTCTTTTACTGAAATAATTGTATCCGCAAGCTCTTTCGTGTAATGAATGACTGCCGGCAAGATCTGCTTTCCGGCGATGTCAATCATTGTTTTGGCTTCTATATTGATGGCTTTTGCATAAGCCTCATACTGGATCTCTACACGGGATTCCAGTTCTGCCCTGGTAAATACACTGAACTTTGCAAATAATTCTATTGCCTTATCTGAAACAAGTGCAGGAATTGCATCTACCATGGATTTGATATTGGGCAGACCTCTGCGTTTCGCTTCCTCTACCCATTCATCTGAATAGCCGTTCCCATTGAAGACAATCCTCTGATGTCTCGTTGCATATTCTTTGATCAAATCATGTACTGCGATGTCAAAATCTTTTGCGTTTTCCAGAACTTCACATGCTTCTGCAAATGCTTCCGCTACGATTGTATTTAATACGATATTTGGTGAAGCAATGGAATCTCTTGAGCCAACCATCCGAAACTCAAATTTGTTTCCGGTGAATGCAAAGGGTGACGTTCTGTTACGGTCAGTTGCATCTTTTGTAAAATCGGGGAGTGTCTTAACACCAGTGTGCAGAACTTCTCCTTTTATACTCTTTGTTGCCATACCTGTGCTGATCAGCTGCTCTAATACATCTTCCAGCTGCTCACCCAGAAATACGGAGATAATAGCAGGCGGTGCCTCATTTGCCCCCAGTCTGTGATCATTCCCCACGTCTGCCGCAGATTCCCTCAGGAGATCCGCATGTTTATCTACCGCTTTTAAAATGCAGGTGAGCACCAGTAAGAACTGTATATTTTCATGAGGCGTTTTCCCTGGCTCCAGCAGATTAATGCCGTCATCTGTGGTAATCGACCAGTTATTATGCTTACCGGAACCATTTACGCCTGCAAAAGGCTTCTCATGGAGAAGGCATTGGAGTCCATGCTGGCAGGCAACTTTCTTTAATACTTTCATAACTATTTGGTTGTGATCCACTGCTACATTCGCCTCTGCATAAATTGGCGCTAATTCGTGCTGAGCCGGTGCCACTTCATTATGCTGGGTCTTTGATGAAACCCCTAATTTCCACAGTTCCTCATTTACGTCCTTCATATAAGACGCCACTCTTTGACGAATCGTTCCAAAATAATGGTCATCCAGTTCCTGCCCCTTTGGAGGCATCGCTCCAAATAAGGTACGTCCTGTAAATATCAGATCTTTTCTCTGCAGATATTTTTGTTTATCTACCAGAAAATATTCCTGTTCCGGTCCAACACAGGCGGTTACTTTCTTCGACGTAGTATTTCCAAACAGTTTAAGAAGCCGGATTGCCTGATCGTTGATCGCCTGCATGGATCTCAACAGCGGGGTTTTTTTATCCAGAGCTTCACCTGTGTAGGAGCAAAATGCAGTGGGAATGCAAAGAATTGCTCCAGCAGCATCTTCCCGGACATATGCAGGCGAAGTACAATCCCATGCCGTATATCCCCTTGCTTCAAATGTGGCACGCAGACCGCCTGACGGGAAGGAGGAAGCATCCGGTTCTCCCTTAATCAGCTCTTTCCCGGAAAACTCCATTAGAATTGTTCCGTCCCCCCTGGGCGCTGTAATAAAGGAATCATGCTTCTCAGCCGTAACCCCGGTAAGGGGCTGGAATATATGAGTATAATGGGTTGCTCCCTTATCCACAGCCCAGTTCTTCATTGCTTCCGCAACCACATCTGCTACTGCAGGATCTAACTCCTTGCCCTCATCAATGGTCTTTCTCAATTCTTTATAGATCTTCTTTGGCAGGCGTTCCTGCATTACCTTATCGCTAAAAACATTTTCCCCAAATATCTCTGTAACGTTTATTTGTTTACTCATATTTGATCCTCCTCATTCCAGCTGGTCTTAAAAAGCAGCACAAAAAAGGGCACTCCACCTATGGTGGAACACCCTTGTTCACTCTTTAATCGCTATCAATTTTTAATCTGAATATAAAATACCCTACTTTGATAAAAAATGCAAGCGAAATTTGATATTTTTTTAAATTTGCTATTCGGGAGCTTACAAAAAACGAATTAAGCCTGGTTTACAGATCCGAATAATTCCATTTTTTCTTTTACAGTTGCTTTGATTGCATCTGTTCCAGGAGCTAATAATTTACGTGGGTCAAATCCTTTTCCCTGTAAATCTTTACCTTCTTCAATGTATTTACGTGTAGCTTCTGCAAAAGAAAGCTGGCATTCTGTGTTTACATTGATCTTAGCAACACCTAAATCGATTGCTTTTTTGATCATATCTTCCGGAATGCCTGTACCACCGTGAAGAACTAATGGCATAACGCCTGTTAATTTCTGAACAGCATCTAATGTTTCAAAGCTTAAGCCTTTCCAGTTTGCAGGGTATTTTCCATGAATATTTCCGATACCAGCTGCTAACATATCTACACCAAGATCTGCAATTCTCTTGCATTCTTCCGGATCTGCACATTCGCCTGCTCCAACAACGCCGTCTTCTTCGCCGCCGATTGAACCAACTTCTGCTTCCAGAGACATTCCTTTTTCTTTACAGATCTCAACTAATTTCTTTGTATTTGCAACATTTTCTTCGATAGGGCTGTGAGAACCATCATACATAATAGATGAGAAACCAGCTTCGATACATTTCATACAGCCTTCGAAGCTGCCGTGGTCTAAGTGAAGAGCAACCGGAACCGTGATGTTTAATTCTTCCATCATGCCGTTTACCATTCCAACTACAGTCTTGTAACCTGTCATATATTTACCAGCGCCTTCTGACACACCTAAGATAACCGGTGAATTACACTCCTGCGCTGTAGCGAGAACTGCCTTTGTCCACTCCAGGTTATTGATATTAAACTGTCCTACTGCGTAGTGGCCTGCTTTTGCTTTGTCTAACATTTCTTTTGCTGATACTAACATCTCTATTACCTCCATATGATATATTTAAAGCCTTATTAAAAAATTGTCTATGCGACCATTATAACCTATCTTAGAATAAAAATAAACTATTATTTTACAATAATGGGAATTGACTGCTTGTGGTTGATGATCTCAACATGCTTGTGATCACCGCCAAATTCACCATCCAGAGTCCAGGGAATTTCTTCCTCTGCCTCTAAAACAATATGATCCGTTTTAAAAGAATGTATATATTTGGAATTTACTTCCTTCATCAGCAGAGACCCAATAATCTCCTGAAGCTCCAACGGATTTTGGGGCGTACGGATCAACGTCACCTCATAGACTCCATCATTTAACTTGACATGTTTTCCTGTCATGTTCCGGAATCCACCAACAGAATCTGAGTTGGTAATCATTCCGTAAATAAAATCTCCTTCTATGGTCTCATCATTCGCTTCAATTTTCATTTTATACGATTTAATCCCATAAAGACGTTTCACGCCTTCCAGCACATATGCCAGATGTCCTAAAATATTCTTTAATTCCTGTCTCGTCTGATAAGATACATCTGTAAAGATCCCAAATGCAGCAATATATACAAAATAATCATCATTAAAAGAACCGACATCACATAAATAAGGCACGCCATCCATAATATCCTGCGCTGCCTTAACCATATTTTTTGAAAGCTTCAGACTATTGGCAAAATCATTGGTACTTCCTGCCGGAATATACCCTACCGGACAATTCGCTCCGCTTTCCATCATTCCCGTTATGATCTCGTCCAGCGTTCCGTCTCCTCCGCTGCAGACCACCATGTCATATTCCGCGGCACGTTCCTTAGTCATTTTGCAGGCATCCAGGAAGCTCTGTGTCGTATAGGAATGTACATCATATCCACCTTTGACAAAAATATCAATAATCTCCAGAAGTTTATTTTTGATAAGACCTTTGCCAGATTTGGGATTGATTATAAATAGCATTTTCTTTCTCATAACATAACACCTCAATACCCCTCTAATGTATGAACCTATTCTACTACCAAAGTTTCACAGATGCAATCATTTTGTTTTTGGGCACAATCTGCTGATATTCTGTCATATATCCGGTATGTATCAAATCAGAATTCCCCGCGCCCCTGTTTGAAATCTCATTCCTGCAATCTGCACTGACTGAATATTAAGTTTATTATCTGTAACTAATACCTGGCGATTAAAAATTAATGAGAAAACACGCTCTGGTACAGCAAACCAGTTTTCTTTTCCTGTAGATTATGCTATACTGACCTGTATAAAAGGAGGTGTAATACAATGATTTATAAGACAAAAGGGGTCTGTTCCCAGGCAATTGATTTTGAGTTAGATGGGGATACCATTAAAAAAGTATCTTTTATTGGCGGCTGCTCCGGCAATACCCAGGGCGTAGCTCGCCTGGTTGAAGGCATGAATGTAGATGAAGCCATAAAAAAACTGGAGGGCATTAAATGCGGTCCAAGACCTACATCCTGTCCCGATCAGCTTGCAAAAGCTTTAAAGGAAGCAACCGGGAAATAAATTATGGGGCCGTTACCTGTTTACCATACCAAAGGATTCTATTTATTCATCAGTGTGAATAAATTCCTTGGCAGGAACCGGGTAACAGCCTCATTCATATTTATAAGCCGGCAAATTGCCTCTATTTTCTTATATTTTACATTTCTCTCTTACTATCGATCCCATTTATCACACATTGCATTAATCTGATCTGCAAATTTAGCCAAATCTTTATTCGCTCCGCCTTCATTATGTCGAATAACCGTCATCAGCCTCTGACCGGCACCCAATAATCTTGCAAATACTGTATTCGCCCTAGCACCCATAGCAGTCATATTCTCAGTATCTTTTACGATTGGAACCGGATGTGCCTCTTTGATAAACACATTTTCAGCCATATCAAATATTGTCCCGCTATACGGTGCCGTTGCTTTTAAATGCAATTCGTCAATCAAACGATTTTTAAATATATCACAGACACTGTCTTCCCCATGTGTCACAAACACTCTTGCCGGCTTCTTTTCGAGCGAGGAAACCCACTTGATCAGTCCTTCATTATCTGCGTGTCCGCTGATCCCCTGAAGCCTGCAGATCTCAGCATGCACTTCAATTTCTTCACCAAATAACCGTACCGTCTTGGCACCTTCTAAAATTGCCCTTCCTAATGTTCCAACTGCCTGATAACCCGCAAATACAATCGTACTGTCTTTACGCCAAAGATTATGCTTCAAATGATGCTTTATTCTTCCCGCATCACACATCCCGCTTGCGGAGAGAATCACTTTCGGGCTGTCATTAAAATTAATATTTTTCGATTCATCGCTGGTAATTGCCGTCTTTAAACCCGGAAAACCGATAGGGTTAATCCCCTGATCCAGAAGTGCAATGGCTTCTTCATCAAAATCTTCCCGCATCCGTTCACGGAAAATGCTGGTAGCTTCCACTGCCAGCGGGCTGTCTACATACACTTCAAAACCTTCGTGATTCTTAACCATCCGGTCTTCTTTTATTTTACGGATAAAGTAAAGAAGTTCCTGGGTTCTCCCTACTGCAAAAGAGGGTACCACCACATTTCCGCCTCTGTCAAAAGTTCTCTGGATAATCTTGGCAAACTCACCAACGTAATCCGGTCTCCCTCCATGGCTTCTGTCTCCATAGGTAGACTCCATGACAACATAATCCGCATCCTGAATATATTGAGGATCCCGGATCAACGGCTGATTTACATTTCCAATATCACCGGAAAATACGATCTTTTTCTCGCAGCCCTTTTCATTGATCCACACTTCAATCGATGATGAACCCAGCAGATGCCCCGCATCAATGAAACGTATTTTTATTCCGTCTGCAATGGGTATTATTTTATTATATTCATTCCCGATAAAGCAGCTGATTGCTCCATTTGCATCTTCCATATCATATAATGGTGCAACTTCTGCCTTCCCGGCTCTTTTTCCTTTTCTGTTCTTCCATTCAGCCTCGAACATCTGAATGTGCGCACTGTCTCGCAGCATAATCTCGCATAAATCCTGGGTAGCTCTGGTAGAAAATACCTGCCCCCGAAATCCTCTCTGGTATAAAAGGGGAATCTTCCCGGAATGATCAATATGGGCATGAGTTAACAGCAGCATATCAATATCACTGGCCGGAACGGGTATTTCCTGATTTTCAAAACAATCAGGACCTTGCTCCATACCACAGTCGATCAAAATCTTTTGTCCGCATGCCTCCAGATAATAGCAGCTCCCCGTTACTTCATGTGTTGCCCCTAAAAATGTCAGTCTCATAAAAAATGCCTCTCCTTTCGCCCAAACATAGTCGTATAAGAATATTATACTCTGTTTGATGCTATTAAGATAGGCATTTTCTAATTAATATTTAATTGTACTCACGATGCTTGTAAAATCCAGAACAGCATAAGCCGAATTCTTTTGAGGTCACTGTAAAATGCTGATATGGACTACTCATCCCAATGTCTCTGATTGCTTCTGCGTTGCTGACATCGGATTTCGGTCCCACAAAATACTGTTTATATCCTTTGCTTCCAATATCCAGTATTCCCTGATTCCACTCAGCCGCGCTCCCTCCGTTTGGAATTGCGACAATTCTGATCTTACTCCAGACATCTGCAAAGCGCTCTTTCACTGCTTCCAGATTCTCCTGGAGATTGACGGTTCCCAAGAGCAGGCTTCCATCTATGTATTCCTGTTCTCCGGCACCATTGTGCTTTTTACATAAATCAAAATCATTATATAAGCAACATCTCATACCGCAGCTTGGCACCCCAAGATTGATACATACACTGCAAGGCGTATCATCAGAGATATACTTAACCGCCATGACTGTATCTTCCATCT
>OBXO01000795.1_pt1 | contig 19745 bp, 19 predicted proteins | sample 1501431 | NCBI WGS metagenome assembly OBXO01 (sample SAMEA2580163, study PRJEB22360) | human gut metagenome | biome: human gut; feature: human-associated habitat; material: faeces | place: Denmark | collected 2008/2010 | reverse complement strand
CTCGCAGTGGCGGGGATGCCTCGGGCCGGCCACCGTCGGCCTCCAACCTCATGTCAATCGACCCCCATCGGACTGTCTAATACATTGTAGCCAATCCACCTCGCAGATCAGCAGAAACTCAGACAAACGCACCGGAGCCTTAAGGCCATTGCGAATGTCTCGGATGCGTCCGTATGTGATCGTTCCATCGCAGAGACGGTCGATTTCTCTGTTTCCGTATCCGCTGCTTCGGATTAGGGCATCGATGACCTTTACGGAGGCGTAGTCGCAAGCTTGTTGTGTGACTTTTGAAAGAACGGGGCTCTGTTCCGTCATTCTTGGCGAGCTCTGACGGCTTTGTGACACATCCAGGCGTGTCTCGGCAGGAGAGTCGTTGTGCTGCGTTTCCGTCCGTTCCGCCTCGCCGTGTCTCACTTTGCTCCGTCAACGTCTCGGTGCCACGTCACCATTGCGGTATGAACGATTCCTCGAGCACGATTGCGGATGTGACCTCGGTCGCCGCGGTTTCGACAGCATCGTCATCGACAGCAGCGACCCCGCGTCGCCCCGCAGTGCGTCTGCGCACCTTGCGGCGCGACGATTATCCTGCGCTGATCGAGATTCTGCGGCGTACATGGTACAGCGAATGGTCAGGCGGCCAAAAAGCGGACAGCGATTGTTCCCGTCGGCTGGCGGAGGCGGACTTCCATTCATGTCTGGCGCGCTCTTCCGAGGCGACCGTCGCGGTGCTGCACGGCCGGCCGGTGGGCGTGATATTGGCGCGGGTCGACATCAATGTTCCGAAACGATTGTGCCTCCTGCCGAACCGGCACCATCGTCATATCATCAGGGCATTGTTCCCGTTGCTGTTTTCGACCGCAGGCCGCTCCGGCATTGCTGAAATGCTGCGTATCAACCGTGTCGACAGACGGCTGATACGAGGGGCAAAGAACCGATACGACGCCGAGGTGACGCTCTTCCTGGTCGACGAGCGAATCCGTGGCGGGGGAGTGGGCGGCTTCCTGTTCGATGATCTGCTGGAACGGTTCCGCCGCGTTGGCGTCCGGCGGTACTATTTGTTTACCGACACCGGCTGCAATGTCGGTTTTTATACGCGTCGCGGCCTGACGCACAGGCGCGAGGAGAAGGTCGAATGGGATGACGGCGGCTCGACCGTTTTTTATCTTGAGGAAGGAACGGTATAGGCAGACCGCCGTATGAGGCCTGCGAGCCGGACGCTCACAGGCTGACGATGTCCGCGCCGAACGGCCAGAGCGCCAGTTTCGCCATCTTGAACGACTGGATGCCGAACGGGATGCCGATGATCGTGATGCAGTTCAGCAGGCCGGCGCCCACGTAACTGAGCGCCATCCAAAAGCCGACGAGCACGACCCAGATGATGTTGGCCAGCGTCGAGCCGACACCGCCACCGTAGCGGACGGTTTTGCCGAACGGCGTCAGAGTGAGCCCCGCCATCTTGAATGCCTGGAGACCCAGCGGAATGCCGATGATCGTCACGCACAGCACGAGCCCGATCAGCGCCCAGCCGATGGCGATGATCAGACCGCCTAGGATAATCCACAGAATATTGCTGATAACTCTCATTCTTCCTGTCCTCGATTGTCTCCGATTGTTGTCGTGCGGTGCGCGGATGACGTGACTGGTGAATGATCTGCCGCGCATCGTCGCACTGGTTTCATTGTGGCATATTGTCAACAGGATGGCTCGCTGACGAGTGCCTGTATGACCGGTTCTTCACACAAGACGTAGCCGTTGGCATGTCGGAAATACTGCTCGGCCGATTCCGCCGGTCGGAGTGAGTTCAATCACATTACGCTGATAAAAGACCGAAAACCCTTGTGCATGGGGCGCATCGCCGATAGTGTCGCGTGATATGGGAACTCAGACTACGAATACAGCGCCACAATCCACGGCCAATGCGCAGGGGAACGGCGGCCTTCCGCTGCCTCAGTCAGATCGTGATGTGGAGCATCTGCAGGGACACTGGCTGCTCGCCCGCATCGGTAAGCGCGTTCTGCGCCCTGGCGGCAAGAAGCTGACCGGGCGCATGCTGGCGAAAACCGAGTTGGAAGGCAAGGACGCCGTCGAATTCGCGCCCGGCCTTGGCCGTACCACGCAGCTCATTCTTGAGCGCAAGCCGAAAAGCTATCGCGGCGTCGACCGCGACCCGCAGGTGGTGGACATTATCACCAAGCTGACGGCCGAGAATGCACCGTCTATTCCGACGAGCTGTGCTCTGCACGACGCAGCGGACACGGGGTTGGAATCCGAAAGCGCCGATGCCGTGATCGGTGAGGCGATGCTCACCATGCAGACTGAGCGCGGCAAGCGGGCCATCATCGCAGAAGCCTACCGTCTGCTGCGCGCTGGCGGCACCTATTCGATTCACGAGCTTGGGCTGCAGCCGGACGATCTGCCTGAGCCGGTCAAGGACGAGGTGCGCAAGGCACTCGCCCGCAGCATCAAGGTCAACGCCCGTCCTCTCACCGAGAAAGAGTGGCGCGAGCTGCTGGAATCCGAGGGCTTTGAAGTGCTGTGGAGCGGCAAGGAGCCGATGGCGCTGCTGGATATGCGCCGCAATCTCGCCGATGAGGGGCTTGGCGGCGTGCTGCGCATCCTGCGTAATATGTTGGGAAACAAGGACATCCGCGCCCGCGTGATGAACATGAAATCCACGTTCCACAAGTACAGCAAGGAGCTCAACGGCATTGCGTTCGTGGTGCGCAAGCCCGCGAAGTGACGATGCGCCGGCCGACAGCCGGGCGGATGATTCCGCCGGCGGCCGTGCTGGCAGATAATGATGGTGGATGGTGTCGGAAGATCAGCCGCGGTTCGATGCCCGGTACGGCGTCCGACATTGATATGCACTGATATACGTGGATGCGCGTCCGCGCAGCAATATGCGGCGCGAACGCGCAACAAAAAGATACGGCAACGTAACGAAGGAGAACATCATGGCAGATGAGAACGAACAGCAGTCCGCATGTGAGGCGGGACGTGACGAGCAGCACTGCAAGTGCCGTCAGCGCAGGGCCGCGGCCGAGGCAGCCGCAGAGAACGCTTCGGCCGCTCAGCAGCCGGCCGCCCACCATTGCACGTGCAAGCACGACGGCGCCGCGGAAGCCGGTGATGAGCAGCCCAAGCACTGCGCGTGCAAGCACGATGCCGAAGGCCACGCCATTTCCACGGAACCACACCTGGGCTATGTGGCCGATCTTGCATCGCTGATCGAGATCCAGCCGGAATCCACCGTCTCGCGCGTGGTGATGCGTGAGGACGGCCTGCGTGTCGTGCTGTTCGGTTTCGACAAGGATCAGGCGCTGAGCGAGCATACGGCCGCCATGCCGGTGACCATTCAGGTGCTTGAGGGCAAACTGCGCGTCGGCGGCGAAGGCCGTGAGGTCGAACTCGTACCCGGCGGCGTCGTCTACCTGAGCGCCCGCCTGCCGCACACCGTCTACGCCGTCGAACCCAGCAAGATGCTCCTGTCGATGTTCGACAACCGCGGCTGAGGATAATTCGGGCCACCTGTATTGTTGCGTAGCCGCTTGCCGCTCCGATTACATCGTCGGAGCGGCAAGCGGCATAGTGGTGAGATGACCGTGATACGCAATGGGCGGCGTCGAATTTCCGGCAAATCAAAAATCAAATTGACGCATGAATCTCATACGAGGCATAATCGGGACAATCGTCTATAGGGATTGAGAAGGAATGCGTTTTTCCGTCAAAAATCGAATCGATAGGCTGGCCATCCCCGTAGATGATGTCGCCTTTCTTGTTGCGTAGCACGACTGTCACATACGCCCCATTTAGAATGGAATCGTAGCCGGTGTTTTTGGCTTCGATCTCTCCATTGAATAAGGTATTGCTAAAACTATCATGCGACACCGAGAGATTTGACGTTGTGAAGGTGACGACACCATGCGATTGCCGGATATCGGTGCCGCCACGTTGGTTTATGGAGAATTCCACACTTTCCGGAGTTTCGCTTCCGGGGCCATTGCCAGCTTGTCCGACAAGATATATGGTCTGCTTCGGGAACGATACTGCCCTGAGGTTATCCTCAGCGAACAGTATCGAGCCGTCTTTCGCGCGCCCGGTGATGCTAATCGCAGGAAACTCGACCTGCAAGGTGCTACTGGTGTTCTTTACCGCGACGGCATAATGGATATAGCCGGCACTGTCCGCCGACCACCCTGATTCCGTGATTTTCAGCGGGTTCTCCGTTGTATCGCTCTGCGTATTGTCAGTGCTGTCTCCATCCGTTGTCTGCCCGTTCGCGGAGCCGTTGAACTGATTGCTGTCGTTCGTGCCATTCTTGCCCATCTGTTGTGCGTCTGACGTATTGCTGTGAGATGATGACGTAGTGCTGCTGTTCGGCGTGGACTGTTTGCCGGTTTTGAACACATTGCCGAGAACCAGCATGCCGGCTATGAGCGCGGCGATCAGAATCGCGGAGATGGCGCCGATGATAATCGCCTTGCGCTTGGAGCGCTTCCGGGCCGATTGCGGCGCGACGTTCACGATGGCGGGCCTGGCGATGTTCTCATTTTGCTGTGCAGGCTGTCCCAGTATCGCGCGGCGCAGTTCGTCGGCGCTTTGAATACGGGCGCTCGGTTCGAATGAGCACGCCCGGTCGATGACCGACTTCAGCTGGGATGGCACCACATGGGGGTCGGCGAGCAGCTGGCCGTATCGCTTGTCGTCAGGGTAGACGCCGGTCAGCATGTATCCAAGCAGCCGTCCCAGCGAGTACACGTCCGATCGGGCGTCGGTCTGTGCGAACCCGAACTGCTCTGGGGAAGCGAAGCCGTAGGTGCCCAATGCCTTGGTGTCGTGCGTCGCATTCGCCGCGACGGTCCTGGCGATGCCGAAGTCGACCAGATGCGCTCCGTCGTCGGCGACAATCACGTTGGATGGGGTGATGTCCCGATGGATGATGCCATGCCGGTGCAGCTCGGTCACGGCATCGCACAGTTGGCAGATCAGTTGTGCCGCCGTGCGCTCAGGAAGTTTTTCCTGTTGCTGGACGACGTGCTCCAGAGGCCGCCCCGATACGTAGTCATACACCACCACGAAATGATCGGGCAACTCGTATGTTGCCTCGACGTGTGGCAGGCGTGGGTTCGTGCAGGCGCTGAGAGCCGCCCATACGTTGCGTTGGGCCAGCTGGGATGGGATCTTCTTGCGCACGAACGGACCGATGCCGTCGATGTTGACCAGTTCGGTGACGCCGCCCTGACCGCGAGCGAGCGTGCGCTCGACGCGGTAGGTGTCGTCGATCCCCATCGCGTGCGCGGTCTGCTTATCGTCCATCTTGCTCCCCAGTCTTGGTCGTTACCCGCTATCCTAACCCGTTCCCGATCGACATGCTCCATGGCCTAAGATTCCGCCCCCGCTGGCGGAGACAAGCGCACGAGTGATGTGCTAAGAATCTCGCCCCCCGCTGGCGGGGGCTCCCGCGAAGCGGGTGGGGGCGTCGCCAGCTACCTCCCCGCACTAGTCCTTCGGCACCAAGGTATCCTCGCCCATCCGATACAGTTCATCGTCGGTAGCGGGAAGGTCCCGGCCGTTCTGAATGCACCAGATGATGATTGCGTCGCGCCGCTGCTTGCAGTAGAGCTCGCTCACGCCGGCAAGCCGCAGCAGCCGCTGGGTCTCGCGCAGGTCGCACCCAAGCCCGAACGCGAGTCTGATGGCGTTGTTCCTTCCCGGCCGGGATTTGCCGGCGAAAATATCGTAGATGAACGTCTGATTCATGCCTGTTTTTTCTGCGAGAGGGTTGCGCTTGATTCCGCTTCTGTCGAGCAGTTCGTTCAGATAATCGGGCAACGCACGATCTGTGATGTGCTCCTCGTCGAGATACGTTTCGATCTTGGCACTGTGAAGCAGCCGGTCAAGCAGCTCTTCGGTCAGATGCTCTTCGGGGGTGTCTGCCATGTTGCGCTCCTCTTGCTATGTCGTGTGATTCTGATGATTCAGCGTAGCGAGACTCGCCCGGCGAAACGCCGGAGAAAAAATCAGTTGGCAACTGATGCGGGGCCATGTCGCCATCCTGAAAATTGACGTTGCCACTGCCGTAAGGGCACGTGGCGGAAAGGGTGGATTCAACTCAGTTTGACTAGCTAAACTAATTACATAATGCTAATTTGCGTACATATTCACAGCGACATACACTAAGTGATGAGTACAGCGACATCAAGTGGCTGACGAGAGAAGGATGTGACAATGAACGAACGCAGCCGGTTTGCCATCGAGGTCGGACTGGCGGTCATGCTCACATGTCTCGCCGTTTGCGCGCTGGCGATGTCGCTGGCAAAGAAGGAGGAAGAAGAAAATCATGACAAACGATAGTCAACAGCCGGCACCCTTCCCCGCCGGCGGCAATCAGCCAACGACTTCGGGCAGTAATGATGCGCCCACCCAATTCATTCCTCCGACCGAACAGCCTGTGCCGCCGACGCAGACAATGCCGCCAGTTCAAGATGTTCCCGCCCAGACTCCGTCGTACAACGATCGTGTGTATGCGACCAGTCTGCAGCAGGTAATGCAGGCCGTCCACGACCAGCTGTCCACCAGCGCCACGTTCACCGTGGATGAAGAGAACGTCGCTGAGGGAACGGTGACATTCCACGCATATGACGGAGCACAATTCACGCTGAAGGCCAGCGCTCAGGGTGCTGACGGGACGGCCATCAAACTGGACGTGACCGGTGATGATGGTGGCACTCGGACCGCTGAATTCCTGTCTGTTCTTGATCCGGCACTTGCTCTGCCCACAGCGGCACCCGCCGATGCGGCGAATGCCCCGAAGAAGGAGAACAAGGCCTGGAAGATTTTGAATAATCCTCGGTTCACCGGCGCTTCCGGTAACCGCTCTAAACTCGCCATTGCAGCACTTGTATACAGCATCCTGATGGTGCTGAGCACGTTCGCGCCGGCGACATTGGAATGGGGAATGTTGTTCTCCATGGCGTTCATATCCTTGTTGCTGACATTTGCTGCGTTGTATGTAACACGTCCCGGCGGCAAGGTGACTGGTCAGCTGTTTGCTTGGATTGCCGCAGTACTTACAGTGTTGGGTTTTGTCATTGGCAGTGTAGGCATTGTTGTCTCCGGAGCTCTCGAAAAGGCCGCTCCGGCCGCCGCACCGGAAATTGAGCGCAAAGCTTTCTCTTGGCCAAAAACCAATATTGGCACCAAACTTCCAACCCCGGAATCTACGACTGGTGGCAATCTCATTGAACATGATGACATGCTCTCTGTTGATGTGTGTGATACCAATGATGAACAGTATGCCGCGTATATTGATGCTGTTCTTGAGAAGGGCTTCACTGTAGATTACAGTCGCAGTAACGGATGGTTTAGAGGTGAGACCAAGGATGGCTATTCTGTAAGGATTTCACATGATGAGTCGAATAAGGACATCATGTCGATAAGCCTGCGCGGTCCTGATGATTCATCTACATCAGATACCAGCACAAGCTCTGATACATCTGCGAGTAATTCAAGTAATTTTCCATCGATTCCGGCTCGCTCAGCGCCAGCGACCTCGCGTACTACAACGAGGTCATGGCTCGATGCACGCAGAAACTTGCGTTCATCAGCCAGTGACGCGGTATTCGGCACTCCGACAATCCACATAAGGAAGAAGGACAAGCAATGGGTTTTCTCGATCAGATCCAAAACAAGCAACAGGCGTTCAGCAAGGCCATACCCGGCACGGAGGCGCTGGCCGGTACGTTGAAGGACACGTTCGGCGCGTTTCGCAACGGGCTTGGCATCGCCGAGACGCGGTCGTCGGGAACCTGTGAGGGATGCGGCGCGCCGCTGTCCGGCCATAAGCGCGAGGCGGTTCGCTGCGAATACTGCAATCGCGAGACGCAGCTGAACTAACCGACCGAACCTGTGCGCTGGGCGGATGCGCCGTCATGCAGGCAACACGCATGGCGGCGCATCCGCGCTTGCGCGAGAAGACGAGGAGAAAGCACATGGCAATCATCAAGGCGTTCGCGGGCGCGCTCGGCGGAACGTTCGCGGATCTATGGAAAGACATCATCACTGCCGGTCGATTCGACGAGTATGTAGTGGTCGCACCGGGAGTCCCAAGAGGCACGAACAACGGACGCGGGTCGAACGAGTACGGTTCCGAAGGCGTCATCAGCAACGGTTCCCACATTTATGTGCCCGAAAACACGGCGGCCTTCATCTTCTCCGAATCCGGCATCGAGAACGTGATTACCGAGCCAGGCGGTTACGAGTACCGCGACGGCGAGAAAAGCGTGCTCGCCGGTGACGGCATCGGATCGCTGTTCAGTTCGGTCGCCAGTCGATTCACATTCGGCGGGCAGCCGGTGGAGACGAAGTATGTGGCGTTCGTCAACCTGCGTGAGATCCGCGGCATTAAGTTCGGCACTCCAGCGCCGCTGGTCTACAATGACAAATTCTATGGCGTGGATTTGGAGATACGGGCGCGGGGCACGATGTCACTGAAAGTCACCGACCCGGTTCGCTTCGTGCGCAATTACGTTCCCGCCAACGTAACGTCGTACGCGTTCGACAATCCCAAGGCTAGGGAACAGATTCTTTCCGAATTCGTCCAGTCGTTCATCGTCGCCATCAACTCGTTGTCCGATCAGTATCGAATTTCGCAGCTGCCTGCCCATGCGAACGATATCGCCACACGCGTGCGCAACGATGAGACGAATGCGGGGACGTGGAGGAATCGCTTCGGATTCGAGGTGTCCGGCGTCGGCATCGAGAGCATCGAGTTCGATGAGGAGTCTCGCCAGCTCGTGCGCCAATTCGCTTCGAACAAGATGAATGTCTCTGCGTACGAGGGCGTCTCGCAGACGGCCGGCAACATGGCCGCGCAGCAGCAGATCGCCCAAGGCATCCAGAACAACGGTTTCGGTGATGGCGGCGGCATGCTCCTCGGCATGAACATGGCTCAGGCCATCAATCCGATGACCGCGGCGCCGGCAGCGCCGATGCCGATGGCCGCGCAACCGCAACCGCAGCAGCCGCAGCCTCAAGCCGCACTTGCAGCCGAAAGCACGGGCGGTGCCGATACGGCAACCTCCGGAGCCGGCGCGGCAGCGCCCTCGCACGCCACCTCCATGAGCGCCGCAGAACAGGTGGAAACGTTGAAGAAGCTCAAGGAACTCGTCGACATCGGCATCCTCTCCCAAGAGGAGTTCGACATGAAGAAGCATGAAATCCTAGGCCTGTAACGTTTTTTCTGCCGTAACGAATCGTCAAATCTCCCGGTGCATGAAGAGCCTTGCCTTTATATGCCGGGAGATTTATATTTCTCTGTTCAAACGCGCCGCCACATGATGCAGTCGCAGCCGCGCTGATGCGCGAAGAGAATCCCGGACTTTTCCGGAAGTTGATCGAGATGAGGCATTGTTCGTGGCAGCGGAAATAGACACGAATCGTCATGCCGAATCAGTACGACTGTCGATGATCGGCCTTGCCGCGGTCTGCAGCGCGGTCCGCTCTGTCAACGTCTGCTGTTTTTGCCGGGATTGCCGTTGGGAAACAGCAGATAGGTGAGAACGCCGGCGGCGGTGCCGCTGGCCAGAGCCGCGGTGATGACGGCAAGTGCCTGCATGGCCGTGCTCAGCGGTCGTTCCTTGTTTTTGCGTGCCCGTCTGCCGGCAGCAGGCTTGGACGCCGGTGCGACCGGCCGTGCATCGTCTGCTTCGCTGGGAGCGTCAGGCTCGGTAGCGCTGTTTGCTTTGGTATTGTCGGCCGTCCCAAGCTCCTTGATGCGCAGTTCAATCGGATCGTCAACAAGGGTCTTGATGATCTTCGCCAGTTCGCGGTTGCCGCATTCGGCGATTTCGGCGCTGAACACGGTGCGCAGGGCGAGGTACTGCAATTTGGTCATGGGACTTCGGCCGGTCTCCAGATTGGAGATGGTCTGCCGTGCGACTCCTAGCTCGTTGGCCAACTGCTGGGTGGTCCATCCCGCCACTTTGCGAAGCGCCCCCAGATTCTCCTGAAACTGGCTGATCCACAACTGTTCGATTTCCGACGTCGCCAATGCGCACCTCCTTTCGCACAGTCACTAGTGTACGTTACGAATGACTGAAGCGTATACCGGTCGTGTGACGTACGGTCTATGTGGCGCATCGGTCCACGCCGTCCTATGCTTGGAACATGGAGTCAGACTGCTCCCGATTGTGCCGGGGCATCCGCCTGATCGTGGTGGGCAAGGCGACTGTTCAATGACAAGGAAGGCTGTGGAATGCGCATCAGCGACGAGGAGTTCGAGCACGAGGTCGAAGCGGCCATCGACAGTCTTCCGGACCGGTTCAAACGCGCGCTGGACAATGTCGGTATCGCGGTCGCCGACGAGCCGAACGAGCGTGAGCGGGCGACGATGCAGCGCCAGTGCGATGAGCTGCTCGGCCTGTACGAAGGTGTGCCAATCACGCGGCGCTTCACCGGATACAGTGGCGTCATGCCCGATATCATCACCATATACAAGGGCCCGCACGAGCGCGTCTGCGCCACGCGCGACGACCTGCGCCGGCAGATTCGCAAGACAGTGCTGCATGAGCTCGGCCATTATTTCGGTTTTGACGACGATTATCTGCACGCGCACGGCTACTGAGGACATCCGATCCGCCGATTTGTACGGTATATGAACTTTGGGGGGTTGATTCGGGGCTCTCCGAACATATATCTGCGTTTCAAGGGGTTGCCAAAACACGATATGCAGGGTATTCGAAGCTGTATGTTGCTGGAATCATGCGGTTTTGGGAGCGTTTATACTTGAGCACCACCCCCTCGAAACGCAGATAGATGTTTTGACGCATCCGAATCAACCCCTCGAAACGAAGATAGCCTCTGGATTTGTCGGCTGTTGGCGTTTTTCAGCGTGATTTCTTCTCCGATGCGCACTGATGCCGATATGGGGCGCCCGCATCGCGAAGGAGCGCGGACGATTCTGTTGATTGTATGCGCGTTACGTGCGGATACGGGATAACCGGCAATCGGGCGAATCCTGTCTGATAGGGTGAACCACTATCGGGGGATGTTAGGTTCCGATGAAAGGAATTCATTATGCAGCAGATTCAGTACGTTTGCGTTAAATGCGGATGCCGGTCATACGACAGCGACCAGTTCCAGGCGACCGGCGGCGATTTCGCCAAACTGTTCAACGTGCAGAACAAGAAGTTCGTCACCATCTCCTGCCGCCAGTGCGGATACACCGAGTTGTATCGCGCGCAGACCGGCACCGGCATGAACGTCCTCGACTTCCTCGTCGGCTGACGTCATGACGACATAGGGGACCTCCCGCATCCCGGCCCGATCGGGGACCGGCACATGACGGGAGGCCTGATCAGGCTGATATCATCAAACAACCACCATACTCACCGGCAAAGGAGACTGACCTCGCACATGCAGTTCGTGCACGCCGTGTTGTCCTTGCATATTGCTCAAAACTCGCAGATCTCTCAAACATCACAGACCGTGCGGTCCGGATTCGACCAGTTCGTCCTGTGGTATGGCAATCTGCCGCAGCTGGCTCAAACCGCGATCACCGTCGTCGTCGGCGCGATTGTCGCCTATCTGGTGTTCAAGATCGTCGCCCATCTTGTCAAAGGTCTGGTGACGGCGGTCATCGCCGCGATTCTGGCATTCCTGATCAGTACGGTTCCGGGTAATCTGCTGCTGTCCAGCGCGTTTGACCGCATTCAGCAGGAAGTCACCACGCATCTGCCGTCCGGCATCAAGGACCAGTTGGGCTGAGTGTGTGGTGTGCTTTGTGACGCGTCACATTGTCGATTTCGGCGATATGACGCGATGACCGTCATTATTCGTCAGATGATGATGCCGTTGACGTGATCGATTTCGTGTTGGATGATTTGCGCGGTGAATCCGTCGAAGGCAGTCGTGTATTCGCGCCCGCTGCGAGCCTGATAGGTGACGGTGATGCTCTGGTAGCGTGTTGTCGGACGTTCGCCATCCAGTGACAGACATCCTTCGGCGGTATCGAATGGGTCGCTCCCAGCAATGATGCGCGGGTTGAACATGATTGCGTTGCGGTTGTTTTCCTTGTCTTGGAACACGATGATCCGCTTTGCCACGCCTATCATGTTCGCGGCCATGCCCACACATTCGCCGCGATGCGCCGCCAGCGTGTCACGCAGGTCGGTTGCGGTGGCGCGGTCCTCGTCATTCGACGGGTCGGCAGGGGCCGATGCCTGCGACAGAAAAGCGACGGAGGTCATGATCGGTTGTTGCATTGATACTCCCGTGTCGTCGGTGGATGCCGGTGTTGCGGCGCCGGATTCGATGTCGAGTTATATGGTACGCCATGCAATCCCGCAGCTTCCATTCCGCGCGTAGTCCCATTGGCTGACTTTTCCCGCGGGACTATGAGCGGATGTCCGTGCCGCGGCGTGACCCCTCATCCGGCGAAAGTCCCATGTGACGACCTTGAGATGGGACTTTGGCGGGATGAGATGATGAAATGGAGTGGGGGGTGGATGCGCGATGGTGTGACTGCCGGCGCCCGTGCGACTACCATGGGTGACGGAACATGACATTGAAACGTGATTCGTCGGCCGCTCTGAAGCCGGTGGCGAACGCAAAACACGAACACACAAGAGGGGAGTGAGCGCGATGAGGATCGAACATGCGGTGGCCAGTCTGCCGGCCAATGGAAGCGGCCCGGTGTTCTTGCTGCTGCACGGCTGGGGGTCGAACGAGCATGACCTGCCGGGATTGCTGGATTATTGTGCGCCCGGCGCCGATTACGCGTCGTTGCGTGCGCCGATTTCGTACGGCCCGGGCTACACGTGGTTCGGCTCATGGGATTACGAAGGCGTCCCGACCGGCGAATCGCTCGATCGGCAATCACGCCAAGCCGGCGAGGCCATCGACGCATGGGTGGCCGACAGCATCGCCCCGGAGCGCCCCATCGTGGTCATGGGCTTCTCCCAAGGCGGTCTACTCGCCGGCGAGATGCTGCGCGTCAACCCGAAACGGTACGCCGCCGCAGTCAGTTTCTCCGGCTTCCTCGCACATGGCGAGTTGCCTGGCGACGACGAGCTTGCGCGACTGAAGCCGCCAATGTTCTACGGCCACGGCTCTGCGGACGACATCTTCCCCAAGTCCGAACTCGACGCGATGAGCGCGTTCTATGCCTCGCACACCACGCTCACCGAGAAAATCTACCCCGGCATGACGCACAGCATCAACATGCCGGAGCTGCGTGACGTCGCCGCGTTCTTGGAACGCAACGGTTTCGTACGGCCTCGCATCTGGTGACGATAGCCCCATCACCCCACGAACTTCAAGGTCAGCGGAACCGTCTCCGCGAGTTTGTCTCCGCTCGAGCGTTCGCTGGTCGGATACGTGATTTCGATGGCCGCGATCTTCCCTCCGGTGACGACTTCGCGGATATACGTGATGGTTCCGTTCTGCTCATAGCTGAGGTACACCGATTGGCCGGCCACCTGCGCGAGCGATATGTTCGCGTTGCCGCCGAGATTCTCCTTGAGCCAGTCGAGCTCCTCCTGCGGGGAGTGAGACAGCGCGTTGTTGCTGCCCCACACGCTGATCTGCGTGGAGCCGGACGTCGCGTCGAACTTGCGACCGTCGCCGTTGTCGGACTCCTGCTGCCACTTGTAACCGGCAGGCACGTCGACACGGTACGAGAACCGCGCGTTCGTGTAGGTTCTCGCACCGGATTGCGATGACTGGGATTGCGATGAGTCATCGGATTCAGTGGTATCATCGCCGTTGCCGTCGGAAGAGATGCCGTCGTCAGGCGACGAGTCGGAGCCGTCTCCCTGCCGCCCGCCGGATACGGTGGCCTCCTTGAACTGGCTGAAATCGACCGGCTGCTCGACGAGATAGTACACGTTGTGGGCGTTGGGCGCCTTCTTGAACGGCTGCATGTTGGTGCCGGGCGCGTACGGGTTGGGCTTCCGGTGGAAGGCGTCATTCGTCGCCTTGATTTCCGGGTATGCGGAGTTGTCGCGGCGGATGAGATACGGGCGGTCCGCATAGGGCTTGTACGTAGTCGAGCCGTCGAAATATCCGTTGGATTCCAGCTGGTCGAGGTTGGCTCCGACCGGCATCACCACGAAGAAATCACGAGCCACGTATTTGAGATATTTTTCGCTCATGGCCTGTTCGGCGGTTCCATCCGAGCCATCCTCGACTTGTTTCTCCGACGTGCCGTCGCAGTATGTCGGCCCGTCGCCCACGTAAGACGTGGTGCCGCATACGGGCAGTCCGAAGCCTGCATACAGCTCCATGGCGCCGGTATCGCCCTGGATCAGGAAGTCCTTCATTGCGTTGTAGTAACCGCCGGAGGACGGGTTGCAGCCGCTGATGTCCTGCGAATACGTGCAGAGGGTCAGCTGGTCGAAGAAATCCGAGGAACCTTTGCCGTCGAGCACCAGACCACTCGGGTTTGGATCGGTCTGACCGGGTTCCAATGTCAGGCAGTCGCCGCCATCGGTGCAATACTTCCCTGCCAGAGCCACGGTGTTCGTCATGAACTTGTCCGATCCCCTGTCGGGAATGGACGTGCCGACCACGTCGTAGCGTTTGCTGGCATCCACGCCGTAATACAGGGTCACGTTGGTCTCGCTGGTCCGCACGCCGATGCCGGGATCGGCTCGGACGATCTTGCCGAGATTCTTTCGGCTGGAGAAACGCGGCTTGAGCGTGACGTCGAAGCCCTGTTGCTGGAGCTTTGTTTTCGCCTCGTCCTTGTCCATTCCGGCGATTTCGACGGGTATGCCGTCACCTGTGATCCCGACTCCGATATGGATGCCGTCGTCGGTGTCGCGCACCGGCTCACCGTCCGCGGGCATGGTGACGGCGACTTTGCCGGGATGCTCCGAGACGACTTCGTGCTCGACGACTTTGACGCCCATTTTCAGTAGCGCGGTTTCGGCCTTGCTCGGTTCAGAGCCGACTGTGCCTTCGGGTACACCGGGTCCCATCGATTCGATGACCGTCACCGTCGTGCCCTTGGGCAGACGGTCGCCCGCCTTGACTCCTACCAGACCGAGGCACTTGCCCTTGCCCAGGGCGTTGAACATCTGCTTCTTCTTGACGAGAAAACCTTTGGCCTCCAGCTCGCGTGACACTTCGGCTGCCGTGCGGTATCGGGCCGTCGGCACGGTGCGCGGGCCGATCCATTCCAGTTTCCTCGCGGCGAGACCGAACCCGGTTCCAGCGAGAACCACCAGTACGGCGATGATCGCCGCGATGAGTTTCATGCGTGGGCGCTTGGCGGACGGCTGCGCGGCGGCGGATCCGGTGGGATTGGCCGGTGGTGTGGCGGAGTTTCCGGCGGGGACGGTCGGAGGTGTGCCGGCATCGCCCGCATTCGCTGCGAATGCGACAAAACCATCGTCGGATGCCGTCTCGGATGCTCTCGGAGGCGATGGAACCGGTGGCTGCGCTGCCATGTTGCCATAGCCCGACACGGGTATCGGAGCGGTCGGTATCGCAGGAGCATCCGGCGCTCCAGCGGCGGATTGCCGCGGAGCGCCGCACTGGAAGCAGAACCGATTGCCCTCGTCATATGGGGCACCGCAATGCGGACAATATTCCATGATCTCCCACCTCTCTCGCAGCGTTGCTATAAACACCATGATATTCCAGTGCGGCCCGTATCGGAACCATAGTTCGGCGAGTCGCGCCGTTGCGCCAGTCGGCGTCTGGCGGCATAAAAGAACTCCGCTGATTCGGTGTGGATGTCAGCGGAGTCTGCGGGGTTGTGCGGATTAGTGTTGCGGCGGCAGTGGCATGGGACGCATTGTGTTCGGCGTTCCTCCGGCCGGATTCTGTGGTTGCGCGCTATATGGCACGGCAGGCTGCTGATACGCCGCTCCGGCGCCCGGCGCGGCTCCGTAGTTTTGCGCCGGCATGCCACCGTACGCGACTGCGGGCGGATTCGCCGGAGCCGGACTGGCGAATGCCGCCCTGCGCGCATGGCTGCGATTCACCACGGAAACGATGGCTCCCACGAACATGAACAACGTTCCCGCGATGATCGCATACATCCCATACGACGGAACGAGTGAAAAGGACAGGTCATTGGCGAGATTCAGCCCAGGCTGAGATGCCGTCGAGCGTACGACATCCATCTCGTGGGAGGCGGAGACGAGAATGAAGATGAGTATTCCCGCGTACAAAGCGCATAAGAGCAGGTTGAGGATGGAGAACGTCAGCGTGGCGGCGTGCAGACGAAGCAGCGCGAACAACAGGATGAACGCCGCCAGCACGAGGAACGCCCAGAACGGGAATGTGCGATCGCTGAACAGCGATGCGCTGATCGAGCTGTCCCCGTCATAGTATTTGAGGAGCTCTTCGCTGGACATGTTGTTGAGCATCTGCTTGATCGCCGCGCTGTCGCCGCTGACGGCCATATACGGCAAAAAGCATCCCGCCACGGTGATCGGTTGCGGGGCTCGGCAAAATGCTGCATGGTGTCAAAAGACTGACGGGAGGGGTCTACGCGACCTCAGGGCGGATGGAAAATCCGGTGGCCGACGCACACCGGCATGGCGTTCTGCCGCCGTTGCCGCGCGGGTAAAAGGCACGGTTGAGCGGCGCGGTTAAGATATGGCAAACAACAGGATGGAGTCGTCCGCCCTGCGCAAGCCCTGGCCTATCATGGACAATGGAGGGCGACGCACGTGCCGCCGTGCGTCAGCAGTGAGTGGAGCCGGACGGACCGGGGAGCATCGAGGAGGGGCATGTCAGCGGAATCGGAATCATCGTCGAATGTGATGGCGGAGGCCATGAATGGTGACGGGGCCACGCCGCTCGTGTCGGTCATCGTGCCGGTGTACGGAGTCGAGCGGTATCTCGACGCGTGCGTGGAAGGACTGGTCGGCCAGACGTACCGCAATCTTGAGATCCTGCTCGTCGACGACGGGTCGCCCGACCGCTGCCCTGCGATGTGCGATGCGTGGACGGCGAGGGATGAGCGGATCCGCGTGATCCACAAGGCCAATGGCGGCCTGTCCGATGCGCGCAATGTCGGACTGGCGAAGGCCACTGGCGACTATATCTACTTCGTCGATTCTGATGACGTGGTCGAGCGCAATCTCATTGAACGTGCGATGGCGACGATGCGCGACTATGACGCCGATTTGGTGATGTTCCAGTTCGACACGATCAGCGAAGATGGCAAGCCGCTGACATCCTCGTACAAGCACAACCATTATGACGATGTGATCATCATGACCCCGGTCGAGGCGATCAAGGCGCAGGTCAAGGCCGAGATCGACGGGTATTTCTGGTCGTTCGTCGCGGCGGCGTCGATATACCGCAATCACGGGTTCTCCTTCCCCGTCGGGCGCAAGATTGAGGACATGGCCCGTATCTGCAATGTAATCGGCGAGTCGCATCGCGTCGTGCGCATTCCCGAAGTGCTGTACCATTACCGCATGCGCCGCGGATCCATCACCGGCGACTGGAGCATGCAGCTGACCCGCGACTGGGTGAGGGCCACGGATGATCGCGAGACGTACATCGTCGAGCGGTTCCCCGAGCTGAAGAACTTCATGAAGTTGCAGCAGCTTATCTTCTTCGTCAACCTTGATTATGAGACGATACGGCAGTCGCTCGTGGCGAAGTTCAGCATTGACCCGCAGGACGCCGACCGGATTCGTCGCCGCATCGAGGGACTCACCAAGGACGTCGCCGGAGCGGGCGACGAGGTTCCGGAAAGCACGCAGTCGCTGCTGGATACGATGAAGCAGACGTTCGCCGAGATGGTGGAGCCGGATGCGGGCACAGAGGCGGGCCAAGCGGCGGACGGGCGAGAACCCGATCGCGAGCCCGGCCGCAAGCGCGAGAAAGCCTATTCGCGCAAACGCCGCCGCTACGATTTCTACGTCGCTGGCCCGTTCTTCAATCCCGAGCAGGTCGCGTCGATGGAACGCTTGGAGCATGTGCTCGACACTCACGGCAAGACGATGTTCAGGCCGCGGTTCGCCAGTGACATCGCCGAGGTCGGTCCCGCGGGCTGCTTCGACGACGACGTGAACGGCATCTGCGCTTCCAAGGCGGTGATAGCCAATCTGATGGACGAGGATTCCGGCACGATGTTCGAGATCGGATTCGCCCACTCTCTTGGCATCCCCGTGTACGCATATCGCGAGGGCCTGCGCGACGGCGACAGCATCAACCTGATGATCGACCAGTCGGTGCGCGCTGTGTTCTCGTCGTCCGACGATCTTGCACGGTACCTTGAGACGGGGGAACATAAGGATGCGGACTATGCGCAGTTCTGACGGGCCGGGAGCGGCGCGAGGGTGAGAGGGAACGAGACGCGATGAGGGTGTTCGATTTCGACGGCACGATATATGACGGCGAAAGCCTGTTCGACCTGTATATGTTCAGTGTCCGATACGAGCCGAAGGTGCTGCGGCATCTGGCTCCGGTGCTGCGATACGCGGTGCAGTACAAGATGGGGCGGGCCACGCTTGCGCAAATGGAACGCGGCGTGGGCGGCGTGACGTGCGATTACCTGCACGATGTCGCGGCTTCCCGACGGATACTGCGACTGGACGGCGCGGCTCCCGATGCCGGTCTCGCCGGGGAGGCCGCGATCGCAGAGGGCGTATCCGCGTTGGTGAACGAGTTCTGGAACCGGCATATGGACCGCATCAAGCCGTGGTATGAGCCGCGTCCGGATGACGTGATCCTGACGGCGTCGTTCGACGTGACCGTGGGGGAGGCATGCCGGCGTCTCGGATTGAACCGTCTGGTCTCATCCACCGTGGATCCGCGGACGATGCGGGTCACCTGTCTGAATTTCAATACGAACAAGCCGAAACGGTTCCGCGAAGTCGTCGGCCCGGACACGGTCATCGACGAGTTCTACACCGACAGCCGGTTCGACCAGCCGATGATCGACATGGCGAGAACGGCGTTCATGGTCAGCGGCAACCGGATCACGCAGGTCAAATGATGCAAGCCGTTCGGCAACGCCTGCCGGAACGGACGCACTGACGTTCCGGCAGGCGTTGCCGAACACGACGGAAAGGAGCGGCTCATGTTCCCCTTGCTGGACACTCTGGTCGCGGTCTACGAGATCGGCCAGTTCACGTTGGCCGCCGACGAGCTCAAGGTCTCGCAGTCCACGGTGTCGTCGCGCATCGCCCAACTGGAGCGCATGGTCGGGGCGCCGCTGTTCGTCCGCAATGCCAAAAGCGATGTGACGCCGACCGAGGCTGGGCGGTTGCTGTACCGTGCGGCGACCGGCATCGATGGCACGTGGCGCGACGCCTGCGAGCAGATCGCCCGCATGCGCGAGAGCCGTGAGCCGTTGTCCGTCGCATTCTCGCACACCACGGCGGCCGTGCTGCTGCCAGTCGCACTGCCGGTGATGGCCGAGGCGCTGAGCGGCTTCGACTGCTCGATTCGGGTGCTCAATTCCGACGCGATCCTGGAACAGACCGGTATGAAAGCCGTGCAGTTGGGTGTGGTGGAGAAGCCCATCGTCAACGACTCGGTCGATCGTGTCACGCTGCGCGAGGACAGGCTGGTGCTGGCCGGTGATCCGCATGGCGTGTGGATGGTGCGCGAGCACGGCTCCGGCGTGCGCTATTACACGGATCTGTACTTCAAGACGGTCGGCTCCATGCCGTCTCGCATGATCGAGGTCGCCAATAACGCGGCCATCGGCGCGGCGCTCGCGGCCGGTTTCGGCTGCTCCCTGGTGTCGGCGGCCGCCGTGCCGGCCG